>Ga0307508_10001617_pt1 | contig 25159 bp, 19 predicted proteins | sample 9_EM_MG_FD_203089 | JGI IMG/M metagenome (GOLD analysis project Ga0307508, IMG submission 203089) | Populus trichocarpa ectomycorrhiza microbial communities from riparian zone in the Pacific Northwest, United States - 9_EM | ecosystem: Host-associated > Plants > Roots > Unclassified | place... | reverse complement strand
CTTCCACGAGGGCGCGCTGATGGCGCAGAAGGCGCACCGCTACGTCTATCCGGACAAGCGGCTCGTATTCCAGTACACGACGTCATCGTCGAGCCTGCAGAAGAAACTCGGCGTCAACTGATTCCAAGGGAATTGTGACGCGATGTTTCCGAATCGCGATGTCGGCGGTGATCGATAAGGCTTGCACGGAACTTCGCGCATGGTTTCCGGCACTGGCACGATTCCCGAATTGGCCGTATTCTGCGGCCATCGATTGGCGGATTGTTCAGGTGATGACGATGCGGAACACGCTCTTGAGATTTCCACTTCTGCTGTCTGCTGTTGTCGGCCTCGCCGCATGCCTCGCCGGCGTCTCACCGGGGCGCACCGCGGAGCCGACGGCGGCTGGGCTCTGGCAGAAGGTCGAGGACAACAAGCCTGTCGTCTACGTTCTGTTCGTCGATCACGACGGCATCTTCGAGGGCGTGATCGCCAAGACGTTTCCGAAACCGGGCGAGACCGGCACTCCGGTTTGCGCGAAATGCACCGACGATCGCAAGGACGCGCCGGTGCTCGGAATTTCCTTCATTCGCGACATGAAGCGCGACGGATTGAAGTATCTGGACGGCAACATCCTCGACCCGCGCAACGGCAGTATCTATAACGCCAAGATGACGCTCAGCGACGATGGCCAGACGCTCACTATGCGCGGCTATCTCGGAATTTCCCTGCTCGGCAAGGATGAGACCTGGTACCGCTTGCCCGACGCGACGATGGCTCTGATCGATCCGGCGATCATCGCGAAATATCTTCCGGAGCAGGCTGTCGCCATGAAGCCGCCGCCGCCGGCGACGAAGACTGCCGCTCCAGCGAAGAAGAGCCTGTCGCCGCAACCTGCGAAATGACCTGCCGCCTGGCTGTCACCTGATCAGACGATTTCAGCGCGGCTCCGGCGTGACCACAAGCGGCGGGGCAGGTTCCGACGCGACCTCGGGCACGGCGGCATCGAGCCGAAGCACGGCGGCCGCTGCCGGCAGTGCTGCGTCCGCCATCGCGGCATGTCCTTCGGCGGAGGGATGCACGGCGCCGCCATAGACCGCGGACAAGACCCCCCAGGTCGCATCGTGAATGTCGGTCGGCTGCATCGAAGACACTTGCGGATACGTCATTGCAGAGAAATAGCTGTCGTTGGCGTCGCGGATCCAGCGGGCGCGCGGAAGATAGGCGCGGTATTCGCCGGCGCTGCGGCCGCAGAGCATCGGCTGACTGGCCGCGTTGACGATATCGGGGTCGAAGCTTTCGCCCTTGGGCGAGAAGCATTCACGATCGAACTCCGGGTCGTTTGTGCCCCGCGCGCAAAAACCGTGGTCGGCGAAAGCTGCCTGATGGGCATCGACGAAGGTCATGCGGTCGCCGCGCGGGTCACGGCACAGGATGCCGGACTCGCACAGCGCGAGCGCCCTCAGTTGCGGCAGAAACTCGCTCTCCACATAGCTGGTGACGGCGGCGAGCCGCTGCGGCTCGGCATTGAAAGCGGGGTGGATGTCGAACCCGGCACGGCCGCCGGGGCAGGGGGTGCCGCCGTTCGAAAGCGCGGGATTGGCATAGGAGACATAGACGACATGAGACATGTCGCCGACCAGCGGCTTCAGCGCCTCGCGCAGCTTGCCGAAGTCTTGCGGCAGCCCACGCACCAGCTCTGCGTGCGATTCGTCGAGCGATCCGATCACGCCACTGCGCCGGAACAGCGCGCGTTCGGTCGGTGAATCGACGATGACATCCGCGACAAGTCCGGAGAAGTTGATGTCATTGGCGCCGATCGACAACAGCACCAGGTCGAGCCTGCGATCGGGCTGGCGCCGCCTTGCGGCGGTGACGGCTTCGCGCAATTCGGCAAGCTGCGCGTTCACCGAACCCGGGCAGGTGCCCGATTTCGTCGGCGGACATTCACGGGCGCGTTGGCCGCCAAGCAGTCCGTCGGGGATGCTGGCGCCGGTGCAGGCGAGCGGCAGGTAGGTGACTGCGACATGCGGATATTGCACGGCGAGGGCCAGCGCGGTCCGCGTCTGGTAGCTGTACAATGAACGATGGCAGGCGGAATTGAACCACAGCGCGCTTTGCCGCTGCCACACCTGGAGCGCGTCCGGCGCTTCGCAGGCGCGGCCGCCTTTGTAACCGGCGCGGCTCGGGCGGTAGTACTGGGTCGACGCGGTGCCGAGATAAGAGCGGAAACAGAAACCTTCATCGGACAGAGCGATCGCGCGGTCCGGATTGCCTTCGCCTGACGCAATGCTGTCGCCGAGACCGGCCACGAAAATGTCGCGTACCCTGATCTCGGTCGAGATCCGTTGCGGCGCGTCCGATCCGCTGGAGACATCGACCGTGGCGACGGTCTGGCGGCCATAGCGGACCCGCAGATTGAGCGGTTCGGCGCAATCAAGCGTGGATTTCTGCGGGCTGTCGCCGTCGTCGAAGGACCAGGCGCAGGTCGCACCGACCGGGACAACGCCATCGAGCCGGACCGTGATCGGATGATCGATCGGGGTGAGGTAGCTTTCCCTGACGTTGTCGCGATTGCAGGGCTCGCTGACACGACCCTGGAGGTCGATGCACAGCCGGTTCACCATGTTGCGCGCCCAGCCGCGGCCGTCGCTCTGCAGTTCGAGCGCCTGCTCTGAGGCCAGAATGCTGCGCGACCGGGCGCTTTCGACGTGAAGCTGGAAATCGCGCTCTTCGCGGAACAGGCGGAAGCGATTGCGGACTTCCCACGAAATCTGCAGCGGGGCGTCGGAAGCCGTCTGCGCGAGACCCCGGCTCGCCGGCAAGGTCGCTGGCAATGCCGCCAGCGTTCCCGCGAGCAGGGCCCCGGGGAGGATCGAGCGGAGGGCGATACGGATCATGGCACTGTCTGAGGTTGCAGATGGGACGAGGCCCGGAGATGGAACGTGCGTATCAGCCCTGCGACTTCAACCGCTTCACCTGCTGCGGAAGGGGAGCTGAACGCTCCACGGTCTGCGGAATGGCGGCAGAGGGCGGGTAGGCGCCGTTGAGCCGGCGGCGTTCCTGCCAGGGCGCCCCGATATTGAGCCAGAGTTCGCGCGAGCCCATGATCGAGATGGCGATACCGAAGGGGATCACGAAATAGAGGACGCGGAACACGAGGAGCGTGGCCAGGATCTGTTCCCTGCCGAAGTCCGGCAGCGCCACCAGCATGGCTGCGTCGAACACGCCGATACTGCCGGGCGCATGGCTGGCAAAGCCGAGCAGGGTGGCCAGGATGAAAACCACCGACAGCGACATGAAATCCAGCTGCGGCTGCGCCGGCATCAACAGATACATCGCCATCGCGCAGAAGCCGAGATCGACCACGCCGATCAGGATTTGCAGCAGCGTCAGACGGGCCGACGGCAGTACCACCTTCCAGCCGTTCTGGCCGAGTTCGCGCCGGTTGTTGCCGAGCGAGAGCCAGACGAGATAGGACACGATGGCGAGGATGCCGCCGAACGCGATCAGGCGGTTGATGGCCGACGGCAACTGGTCCATTGCGGACGCGGCCGACGGATGCCAGGCCATTCCAATGCCAAGCACGAAGGTGTTGCCGAGCCAGAACGTCAGTCCGGACAGAAAGCAGATTTTGGCCACGTCGATCGCGTTCAGCCCGTAGTCCGAATAGATCCGGAACCGGATCGCGCCGCCGGTGAACACGGTGGCGCCGATATTGTGACCGATCGAATAGCTGGTGAAGCTCGACAGCGCCGCGATCCGATAGGGAACGTGCTTCTTGCCGATGGTTCGCAGCGCGAAGAAATCATAGAATGTCAGGGTAAAGAAGGCGCAGGCGACGCACAACGCGGCGAGCGCGATGTTGCCGGTCGGAATTTCGGTCAGCGCAGTCAGGATCACGCCGCCATCGACGCCCCGGAGCGTGCGGACGAGCGTGGTGATCGCAAACGCGATAATGAGGAGGCTTGCCGCGATTCCTAGTCGTTTCCAGCCGATCCATCTCTTGAAACCGCGCGCCAGCGCAGTCAGAAGTCCGTGCATTCATCCTCCCGGCAGGGCGGCACAAAGGGCGGGGAGCCCGCATTCAAGGCAAAGTGGGGTCGATCGCTCCAAATGCCAAAGTTCCTTAAGGCAAAAAGTGAGCCTTGTGCAGTCCTTGACAAGGGCCCGTTCGCAGTTCGACCAAGCGTATTCAGACCCGGTACATATCCCGACACCTTCGATTCGAGCCTTAATCCAGTCTTGACGGTCCCCTGCGGCTTGATCACGCCCGACGGGGTGATTGGTTTCCGGCCCGATCGACCGCCTCTCGGGCGCAACGACTGCACGAGTATCCTTCGGGCCGCCGCGTGAGGCAAAAGGCCGCGCGGTTCCCGCCCCGTGACGAGACGGATTAGGCGAGATGGCTTATCACCGTCGCAGCGCGAAATGCGCGCCGCAGAAGGCGACGACTGCACCGAGGCACAGGGCGGCAAGGCCGGCAAGCACGCCTGAAATCGTCGGGATCGGACTTGGTGCGGACGCCGCCTGGCCGGCGCCCGCCAGTACCAGCACGCCAACCGCGATCAGGAATTGCCGCATCCGCTGCGGGATCTGGCCGGAGACGGCGCTGTCCATGAGGGTCGCGGTAAAATAGCCGCCGCAGAACCCGACCGTTGCGATCAGCCACCAGGCGATCGCCGCTCCCGCCGGCATCAGGTCGTCCGTGTCGGATCGCCACAGGCCGCCGAGATCGAGGCCATAACGCGCGCCCAGCATGTGTACCGCGAGCGCGAGCAGGACGCCGGAAACCATTGCGCCGGCAAGAATCAGGCGGCGCGGAAAATAGGTCGTCTGTGCCATTGTTCACTTCTAGGATAGAGCATTCGGAGCGCGCAAGCTGCCCGCGATCATGCCGGACCGGGACTGACCGAATTGCCGACGTCACTGCCGCAGAACGCAGCGTCCGTTGTAGATGGGCTGCCCGCGGTCCGCTATGCCTACAAGGCGTCGCTGATCGGCGCGGCCCATCAATTCGAGCTGACCGAAGACGGTCTCGGATGGCGCGTCGCCGGCCGGTCGGGACTGTGGCGCTACGGCGACATTTCCGCGATCCGCCTGTCATACCGGCCGGTCTCGATGCAGGCGCGACGCTTTCGCGCCGACATCCACCGCGCCGGCGGCGGGCGCATCGTCATCCTGTCGACCTCCTGGCAGACGGCCACGCTGATGGCGCCGCAGGACGACGACTACCGCGCTTTCATGATCGCGTTGCATGCGCGGCTGGCGCAGGCCGGAAGTGGCGCCAGCCTGAGCGGCGGCCTCGGACGGAGAACCTACGCCGCGGCGCTGGCGCTGTTGACGCTGGTCGGATTGGCGATGGCCGGACTTCTCGTTCGTTCCATCGCCACGGACGAGTTCGCGGGCGCCCTGTTTGTCCTGGGCTTTGCCGCGTTGTTCACATGGCAGGTCGGCGGTTTCATCAGGCGCAACCGGCCTCAAGCCTATGGTTTCGATCGCCTGCCGGAGGCCTTGCTGCCCTGACCGCGGTCGCAATTTTGCGAAATCAGGTTGCGCTGCATTTTTCCGCCACGAAGCGAATTGCCGATCGATGCAGCCGACCGGACCATGGCTCTATTCGGTCGAATCGAAATCCTCTTCCTTCGCATTCAGCATTCCCGCCAGCGTGCGCAGGGCCGTTTCCAGTTGGTCTATCGCGGGTGCCGCCAGGGCCAGCCGGACGGCATTCGGCGCGTGCCCGGGGATGGCCGCAAACGTCGTCGATGGCGTCAAGGCGATGTCACGGCTGGCTGCGGCGGCGACGAAGGTCTGCGACCGCCAATGCGGCGGCAGTTTCAACCATAGATGATAGGCTTTGCCGCCGGTCTGGATTTCGTAACCGGACAGGTATCTGGCGGCCATCTGCTGGCGCCTGATCGCGTCGAGCCGCTTCAGCCGCGAAAGCTCCGAGGCGGTGCCGTCGGCCATCAGCCGTTGCGCGGCGGCGAACGCAAATCCGGACGCCGTCCATCCGCCCGATCGCACGGAGGCAATGATACTTTCGCGCAGGCGCGGTGGCGCGACGATGAAGCCGAGCGCGAGCCCCGGCGCCACTTTCTTGGAGAGGCTGTCGATCGTGATGCATCGGTCCGGCGCGAGCGCGGCGAGCGGGCATTCGTCGTCAAGAAAACCGTAGACGAGGTCTTCGATGACGGTGAGGTCGAGCGTCTCGACGACGCTCACGAGATCGGCGCGCCGTGCCGGCGGCATGGTCATGCCGAGCGGATTGTGAATGACCGGCTGCACGTAGATCGCCGACAGGTGCGCCTCGCGGTGCGCCTTCTGCACGGCATCGGGCCGCACGCCATCTTCGTCCATCGCCAGCGGCACCAGCACCACGCCGAGCCGGGCAGCAATTCCCTTGAGAAAGGGATAAGTCAAAGCCTCGACGCCGCAACGTCCGCCGGCAGGCACGACTGCTGCGAGTGCGGCCGCGATGCTCTGCCTGCCATTCGCCGTAAAGACGATGTGCTCCGCGTTCGGCGACCAGCCTTTGCGCGCGAGAAACGCCGCGGAAACATTTCTGGCGACGGACGTACCGATGCTGGTTGCCTGCCTGAGCGCGACCTCGAGCGCCTCCGGCCGATCCAACCCCTCGAGGCTCCTTGCGATCATCGCCGACTGATTCGGCAGCACCGGATAGTTGATCTCCAGGTTGATGCGCGCGCCGTGCGGCTCGGACGACGCGGCCATGCCGCGGCGGGCTTCGCCGGAAATGAAGGTTCCCCGTCCGACTTCGCCGACCGCCAGGCCGCGGCGCAACAGCTCCGCATAGACCCTGCTCGCGGTCGAGGCCGCAATGTTGCGCTCATAGGCGAAATTGCGCTGCGGCGGCAGCCGATCGCCAGGTTTGAGTGCGCCAGCTTCGATCTCGGCGGCGATGGTGTCTGCCAGCTTCAGATATTCGAACTTCGACATTATTGCACCGAGGGCAATGTTTCCCTTGCACCGATACGCTTAAGGGATCATCTAACCGACTTCAAGCCTCGATTGCACTGAGGAGAGCGCAAGCAATCCAAAGTCGCTCAGGGCGCGACCGCTGCCAATCAGCGTTTGCGCCGATCGCGTCGCTTTGCCGGGCGGAGGCCAAAGGAGAAGAAGGATGACGATGATGACGACCATGACCACGATGTCCCAAACCGCAACCCGGCCGGCAAGGTCGGGCGCATTCGGTGGACTTGTCCGCCAGATTGCAACGTGGCCGTACGCACTCGCCGCCTATTTCAACCGCCGGGCCGGCATCAGGGCGCTTCGTCAAATGGACGATCATGAACTGCACGACATCGGGCTCGTGCGCAGCCAGATCGAGCAAGCGGTGCGGGGGTTTCCGGACAATCCGGATGCTGGGCGGTTCTGGTGAGAGCCGTGTACCGGGCGTCAAGCGGTGGCGAGCATGGTCCAGGGGCTTGAATCGATCGGTTAGAGCGTTCTCCCGCGAAAGCCCGCGCCGGACCTGATCCGGGGTGGGTACCGGTTCGCTGTCCAAGAAAACGCGTCAAAACAACAAGCTAGGGCCGTTCCGATTCAATCGGAACGGAACCGGCTCTAGTGCCGCACCACCAGTACCGAGCATTTGGCGTAGCGCACGACATGGCCGGCATTGGAGCCGAGGAAATAGGTTCGCATTGCCGGCCGGTGTGAGGTCATGACAATCAAATCGGCCTTGATCGCGGCGGCTTCCTCCAGGACCTCGTGATAGATGCCGCCCTGGCGCACGGCATAGGAGACCCGGGCAGGTTCGATGCCGGACTCGCGGGCCACGATGGCAAGCGCCTCTTCGGAGGTCTGGCGCTGCTGGGCATCGAAGTCCGCGGGCACGTATTCCGCCAGCATCACCGGCGTCATCGGCAGCACATTGAGAAGGCGTACCGTGCCGCTCCAGGTCTGCGACAGGGTCGCCGCGGTTGCGATGGCCGGCTTCGCCAGTTCGGTGTCGGCGAGGTCGATCGGCACGAGAATGGACTTGAACATCTGCGCCTCCTTGTCACTGGTCAGCCTAGCACAACCCCATATGCGTTACTCATCAGAAGCCTGCCGCAACAGCTTGGGGCTGACAAAGAGCATCAATTTGCCGCGGCGAAAGCCGACGTCGTTCCAGTCGTCGACCGCAAAGTCGAATATGACCAGGCCAGATGTCGGCAGATTGTCGGCAAGCGCCTGGCGACCCTTCGCGTCGCCGCTGCCGGCGAGCGCCAGCGCGAGCTCATGCATTCCTGGATTGTGTCCGACCAGCATCAGCCGTTGCGGGTCCGTCGCGGAGGCCATGCGAACGATTTGCAAGAGTTGCGTCGGATCCGCCCCGTAGAGGTCCGCGATCGTCTCGACGTGCGGCAGCGGCATGTGCTGCTTCATCGTTTCGGACGCCAACTCCCATGTCTGCCGCGCGCGGGCGGCCGGCGAAACCATCACGGAATCGGGAAACGGCGGATGCCGACCGATCCAGCCGCCGATTTCGGCGGCGTCGTATTGACCGCGCTCGTCGAGCCGCCGGTCCTGATCGCGACCCGATGGCGCCTCGCTCTCGGTCTTGGCATGACGCAGCAGCATCAAACGGCGCATGGGCATCGTCTCGATTCGTTCTTCCGCCGGATTAGAGCATGATCCAGACCTCAAGGGCCGCGCTAGCGCAAGGCGGGAACCGGTTTTCCCTCGCGACCCCAGCGTGGACGGGTTTTGCGCGGGAAGATCATGCTCGAACAATAATGTAGAGATCGATAGCGATACATCATCAACCTATCGCGCCCGGCGGCATAGCTCGTCACTCTTGGACAAGGTGACAAACCCGCGGAGGATCCGTAAGAAAACGTTATGAATGAGACTTCCACAAGCGTGATCAGCGATCCTGATGTCGCAGCCTTGCGCGAGCGGGCACGGCTTTCGTTCGACCTCGATGTCGATATTTGCGTCGTCGGCGCCGGGCTTGCGGGGCTAACGGTGGCGCTCGAGGCCGCCCGGCTCGGCGCCAGCGTCGCCGTCCTCGAGGGCCGGCATGTCGGCTGGAATGCATCCGGGCACAACCTCGGGACGGTGATGCCCGGTTATGGCCTCCCGCTCGGCGAACTGATCGAACGCGTCGGGTTCGAAGATGCCCGCGAATTGTGGGCGCTGTCCAGGGAGGGCGCCGAATATGTCAGAGCCAATGCGGCCGAGGAGTTGATGCCTGGCATCGGCTTGAGCGAGGGCGCGCTTGAAGTCTCCAATGTCGAGGCCGGCGATCAACTGATCAGCCGCCTGCAAATCCTCGGCGAGGATTTCGAGACCGAGGTCGAAGGCTGGCAGGTCGAGCGCGTGCGCGACGAGCTCAGGACTGATCGCTACTTCCACGGCGTGTACTATCCGAAGGCGTTCCAGATCGGCGGCCGCAGGTACATCCACGGCCTCGCCGCGCTGGCCAGAAGGGCAGGTGCGCGGATCTTCGAGGACACCCCGGTCGTCAGCATCGATTCATCCGGTATTCGCAAGCGCATCGTCACCCCCTCGGCGCGGCTGCGCGCGTCCCATATCGTGCTCGCCGGCAACACGCATCTGGGGGCACCCTTGCGCAAACTGTCGGAAACGCTGCTGCCGGTCTGGCGCTACGCGGCGGTGACGGCGCCGCTCGGGGAGCAGCTCGCCGATGTCGTCAGGTTCAAGGGATCGGTGAGCGACGCTGACCGAATCGACCATTTCCGGGTCATCGACGGCAACCGTCTGATGTGGGCGAGCCCGGAAACCACCTGGGAGGTGCGGCCGCAACGTTTTGCGGCCGCCATCCAGCACAGGATCCGGACCATCTTTCCGCAGCTCGGCCGCGTCGAGATTGCCGAGGTTTTCGGCGGCGTGGTCGGTCAGACCGTGCATGGCATGCCGCAGGTCGGACAGCTCCGGAAGGGGCTTTGGGTTGCGAGCGGCTTTGGTCATCAGGGTTTGAATACCTCGGCGATGGCGGGGCAATTGATCGCGCGCAGCATTTTGTGGGGCGACGAACGTTGGCGCCTGTTCTCACCGTTCGAGCTGGTCTGGGCGGGAGGTGCGACCGGCCGTGCCGCCGGATATGTGGTTGGACTGTGGGGGCGAGGGAGTTCCGCCGCCGCCGGCGTGCTCGCGCGCTACCGGGAACGGGTGCGGACGCAGGAACGTGTCCGCGAGGCGCGGCTGGCCGAGGCCAACCGTCAGGCCGCGACGCGTCCCCTGCCGCGTCGTCCGCGGCCGGAGCATTTGCGGTCCAGGCCGCCCCGGCCGGACGGATCGGAAAATCGCGAAAGCGGTGGGGTCTAGACGATCTGCGGCCCTGCTCGCGGGAAAGTGAGTAATTTCTGAAAGCGCCGGTGTAACGTCAGGCTTTAAGGCCCGTATCTCGGAGCGAACGGATTTCACCGCCCGCATGGAGACCATCATGCTTGACCGCCGTATCCTGCTCGCCTCGATCGCCAGTCTTTTCGGCCTTGCCGCGTTCCGCTGGCTCAGAACCGCGCCCGCCCAGGCCGCGGAGAAATTCGAGGTCGAAAAGACCGATGCTGAATGGCGTGCGCAACTGACGCCGCAGCAATACGACATCCTGCGCAAAGAAGGCACGGAGCGTCCAGGTTCCAGCCCGCTACTGAATGAACATCGCAAGGGCATCTTTGCCTGCGCCGGTTGCGACCTGCCGCTGTTCTCCTCGGAAACCAAATTCGAAAGCGGCACCGGCTGGCCGAGCTTTTATCAGCCGCTCGACAACGCCGTCGGCAAGACCGAGGATCGCACCTTCGGCATGCTGCGCACCGAAATACACTGCCGCCGCTGCGGCGGCCATCTCGGCCATGTCTTCGACGATGGACCGAAGCCCACCGGCTTGCGCTATTGCATGGACGGATTTGCACTGGTGTTTCATCCGGGTAACGCCTCGGCAAGCTGACGGAATTTTCCGGCTCGCCCGTATAAGCAGGACGCACCGGTGTCCTCGACGGCTCCGGGGCGCCTTTGGCGTGCCGGGTGCCCGGCAATTGTTGCCCGCCCGGCAAATGTGCCCCGGTCATTGGATCGGGGCTTTTTCTTTAAGTATCTGAAAATATGATATTTTATATTCTGGCACGGTGCTTGCGACAGTCTCTTCCGATTGCGGCTATGGGTTCCAAGAACCGGGCTGCGGGATCGAATTTGGAGAGAATGTTATGGGTATCTTCGACGCGCTCAATACCTCGGTAGGGGGCCTGCAGGCACAATCCTTCGCGTTGCAGAACATTTCCGGCAACATCGCGAATGCCTCGACCACCGGGTACAAGGGCATCGGCACCAGCTTCGAGGATCTCATTCCCGACGCGACAACGCCCAGCCGGCAGGTTGCCGGCGGCGTCACTGCCTTCGCCCAGGCCACGATCAGCACGCAGGGGACCGTCTCGGCAACCTCGGTCGCCACCAACATGGCGATCAACGGCGACGGCTTCTTCTCGGTGCAGAAGGCGAGCGCGGTGGTCGACAATGTGCCGGTCTTCTCCGGCACCACCGACTATACGCGGCGCGGCGATTTTCAGGTCAACGCCAACGGCAATCTCATCAACGGCGCCGGCTATTACCTGATGGGCATCACGGTCGATCCCAAGACCGGAAACCCGACCGGCAACGTTCCGCAGGTACTGCAGTTCCAGAACAATTTCATCCCGGCCCAGGCGACCAGCGCGATCCAGTATGCCGCCAACCTTCCGACCCAGCCGAGCACGCCGGCGAGCTCCGCCTCGGGTGCCGGCTCAATCACGGCGGTGGGCGGCCTCAACCCGGCCGATTTTTCCGCCGGCGCCAACCCGATGGTGACGGGGCAGAACTTCTACACCGACGGGCCGTTCGTCGGGACGGCGTCCACTAACAAAATTACCCCTGTGGCTGGACCAATCACGGCGGCGACACTGCTGTCGGGCGGCGCGAACACCGATTCAGTGAGCACCAGCTTCGCTGCGGGCGACAAAATCACGCTCACCGGCAGTGCCGGAGACGTCGTCACCTTCAACTTCGTCGCCTCGGGGGCCACTGGCAACCAGATCAACATCACCGATAGTGTCGGCACGCTGCTCAGCAAGATCGGTGCGGTCACCGGCGTGACCCCGACGATCAGCGCCCTCGGTGCTATCACGCTGCACTCCGGAACCGGAGAGGATTGGACCCTCACCGGCACCGGGGCCGCCTTCGCAGCCGCCCCTCCCAGCCTCGGGATCGCCTCGGGGTCCGCCATCCCTCGCACCGTCGCCTCGACCGGCAACGGCATTGTCATCGCCAACGACCTGACCACGTTCACCAACGAATCCATCAGCGGCGGCGCCGTGACCACCTACGATGCGGCGGGTACGCCAATCAACCTGCAATTGCGCTGGGCCAAGATGGATAGCGCCTCGCTCGGCATCGGGCATCAGGACAAGTGGAACCTGTTCTACCAGACCAGCACCACCGCGACCGGCGGGCAGACCGCGTGGGTCAACACCGGCACGAACTTCGCTTTCGCCGCGAACGGGTCGCTGGCGTCGCCGGCCGGTTCGTCGATCACGATTCCAGGCGTGACCGTGAACGGTCTTTCGCTGGGAAATCTGTCCTTCAACCTCAGCTCGGGCGCGCTCACCCAATTCGCGAGCTCGGGCGGCGCTGCGACCATCAACACGATCACGCAGAACGGCTTCGCCGCCGGTCAGCTGCAATCGGTGGCCATCAACAACTCAGGGCTCGTGGTCGGAACCTTCTCCAACGGCCAGAACATCGATCTGGCCCAGGTCACGCTCTCGCACTTCAATGGCACCAACTATTTGAAGGCGCTCGATGGCGGCGCCTATGAGGTGACCGACCTGTCCGGCCCCGCCATCATCGGCGCGTCGGGCAAGATCTCGGGGTCGTCGCTCGAAGGCTCGAACACCGACATCGCCGACGAGTTCACCAAGCTGATCGTCACCCAGCAGGCCTATTCGGCGAACACCAAGGTCATCACCACGGCCAACCAGATGGTTCAGGATCTCCTGAACGTGTTGCGCTGATCACGATCAGCGCAAGTCCAGTTTGGCGTAACCAAGGCGGGCAATTTCCATGGGTTTGAGTTCAGCCCTTGCCACTGCGATGTCGGGCCTGCGTTCCACGCAGGCGTCGCTCTCGATCATCTCGTCGAACGTCGCCAACGCGCAGACGCCGGGATATGTCGACCAGGTCGCCAATCAGGTCGAAGTCGCGAGCGGCAGCTTCGGCGCGTCCGTCGAGACCACCGGCGTCAACCGCCAGCTCGATCAGTTCGTGCAGGGTCAGTTGCGCACCGAGACCGGAGGCGGCGCCTATGCCGATCAGATCAACAACATTCTCGGCCAGCTGCAGAGCGTGTACGGAACGCCGGGCGGCAGCGGCACGCTTGAGACCTCTCTCAGCAACTTCACGGCCGCGCTGCAGGCGCTGTCATCCAATCCGGGAAACGGCTCGGCGCAGTCGGTCGCATTGTCGGCGGCGCAGTCATTGGCCCAGCAGCTCAATTCCACGACGCAGGGCATCCAGTCGCTGCGCACCAATGTCGACCAGGACATCGGCAATTCGGCGGCCAAGGCCAACACCGACCTGAGCCAGATCGCGCAGCTCAACCTCCAGATTCAGGGGTTGAGTCCGAGCGATCCCCAGGCGGCGACGCTGATGGACCAGCGCGACAACGCCATCGGCGATCTGTCAAAGCTGATGGACGTCAAGGTCGTGGCCGACTCGTCGAACCAGACGAGCGTGTTCACGAATTCGGGGATCCAGCTGGTCGGCAGCGGTTATGCCTCCCAGTTCATCGTCAACTCTTCGGGGGCTCTGACCGCGAGTTCGCTCTACAACTCCAATCCGGTCCAGAGCGGGGTCTCTTCGCTCAACATTCGGCTGCCGAGCGGCGCCTTGATCGACGTCGTCTCCAACAATCTGCTCAGCTCGGGTCAGATCGCGGCCGACCTGAAGCTGCGCGATCAGACCCTGGTGCAGGCGCAGACCCAGGTCGACCAGCTGGCCGCGACGCTCTCGAGCTCGCTGTCGGACATCACCACGGCGGGCACGGCGGTCGCCGGGCCGCCGGCTGGATTCAGTGTCGACACCTCGAACATATTGCCGGGCAACACGATCAATCTGACCTACACCGACAGCGCGACCAATACGCAGCGCCAGATCTCGCTCGTCAATGTGACGAGTCCGGCGGCGCTGCCGCTGCAGAACGCCCCGGGCGCCAATCCGCAGCGGATCGGCATCAATTTCTCGCTCGGGATGGCTTCGGTGGTCACCCAACTGACCACGGCGCTTGGCGGCGCGGGGCTCGTGTTCTCCAATCCATCCGGAGCCACCCTAACGATCGCAGGATCGGCGGCGGCGACGGTGAACGCCACGTCGACCACCACGACGACCCAGTCGCTCGCCAGCGGCAATCCGCAATTGCCGCTCTTTACCGACGCCAATGCGCTGTATACTGGTCAGATCACGGCGAGCGGCCCGGAAATGACGGGGCTTGCCGGACGGATCACGGTCAATCCGGCGGTCCTTGCCAATCGCTCCGCGCTCAGCGTCTACAATACCTCGCCGACCACGCCGGCCGGCGACACCACGCGCTCGGACTTCCTGTTCTCGCAACTGACGTCGGCGACCTTCTCCTATTCGCCGCAGACCGGCCTCGGCTCGAACTCCCAACCGTTCAAGGCAACGATTTCGAGCTACCTGCAGCAATTCACCAGCCAGCAGAGCAATGCCGCAACGCTGGCGAAGCAGCTGCAGCAGGGGCAGAGCGTCGTCGTCAGCACGCTGCAGCAGAAATTCAATTCGACCTCCGCCGTCAATATCGACACCGAGATGTCGAACCTGATCGCCGTGCAGAATACCTACGCCGCCAATGCCCACATCATGTCGGTGGTGCAAAGCATGATGAACACCTTGCTCCAGGCACAAGTGTAAGGCGCCAACCATGTCGATCAGCAGTATCAACTACGGTTCCTCGATCCTCGGACAGTCGGTTCGCAACATCAGCAACCAGCTCTCGGACCTTTCGACCGAGCTTTCCACCGGGCTGAAATCGACCACCTACGCCGGCATGGGCGTCAACGAAGGTTTTGCCATCGCGGCGCGCACGCAGCTTTCGAACATCTCCGCGTTCGGCGACACCATGACCAACGTCAATACGATCATCAATGCGGCCAACACGGCGCTGCAATCGTTGTCGACAATTACCGGGCAGGTGCAAAGCAGCGCAGCCTCGTCGCCGCAGAACCTCACCAGCAGCGGCCAGACCATCGGCCAGCAGAACGCGTTGTCGCAGTTGTCCGCGATCGTCGGCATCCTGAATACCCAGGTTGGCGATCGCTACATCTTCTCCGGCAATGCGATCAATACGCCCGCGGTCGCGTCCCCCGACAACATTCTCAACGGCAACGGCACGCAGGCCGGACTGAAGCAGGTGATCGCCGAGCGGCAGCAGGCCGATCTCGGCACTAACGGAATGGGACGACTCGTCGTTACGGGCCCGAACAATGTCGGTCCCCCGACCACGACGGCGACGCAGATCCAGGTCGCCGAGGACGTCGCCGGCTCTCCCTTCGGCCTCAAGCTGAGTTCGGTCTCCTCGTCGCTGACCAACGCCACCGTAATCGGTCCTGCCGGCTCGCCGCCGGCGGTGTCGCTCGATCTTGCCGCCGGCAATCCGAACTCCGGAGACCAGATCAGCTTTACCTTCAAGCTTCCCGACGGAACCACCGAATCCGTGAAGCTCACGGCATCCAGCGCGACGCCGCTGCCGACCGGCAGCTTCGCCATCGGCGCCACGCCGGCGGCGACGACCACCAATCTGAACGCCGCTTTGAACACGGCGATCGGCACTCTTGCCAATACCTCGCTGGTTGCGGCATCCGCCGTCGAAGCCGGGGACAATTTCTTCAATACGGATGGGACGGCAAGGGGAAGCGTCCAGCTGAACCAGGTGCTGCCAACACCGGGGCCGATCACCGGCGCAACCGCCTTGTCGGGGGCACCCGGTAGTGACTCTCTTTCCTCCAGCTTCGCGGCCAACGATACGATCACCGTGAACGGCCAGACCATCACGTTCAAGGCCGCAGGCGCGACCGGCAACAACCAGATCAACGTCACCGATAATATCCAAACGCTGCTGTCCAAGATCGATGCGATCACGGGCACCTCGAAACCCTCGACCGTCAGCGGCGGCGTGATCACGCTGCGCACCGACAACGCCGCGAGCCTGTCGGTCACCAGTTCGAACGCGGCCGCGTTCGGCGCGCTTGGCTTCGTCGGCGCGGTCACGGCGGCGCAGCCGCCGCTGCGGGTTTCCGGCTTGCCGCTCGGCAGCGCGACGTCTCTGGTCAACGGCTCGGCGAACACGGTGGCCTGGTATACCGGCAATACGGGACCGGGGTCGGCGCGCTCGACATCGACGGTGCGGATCGATCAGTCGCAGACCGTGCAGTTCGGCGCGCAGGCCAACGAACAGGCCATTCGTCAGTCGCTGCAGTCGATTGCGGTCTATGCCGCGGTCACGGCGTCGCCGGCAGGGATCAATTCCCCCGGTCAGATCGGAGCATTGAGCGACCGCACCGGGTCGAACCTGACGCCGCAGGCCGGCCAGCAGACGTTTTCCGACATTCAAACCGATTTCGCCGATGCGCAGACGACCATGAAGGACGCGCAGGCGCGGCAGACCCAGTCGAAGACGGCGCTGCAGAACATGATCGACAGCACCGAGAACATCAACCAGTCCGAGGTCGCAAGCCAGCTGCTGGCGCTGCAGAACGCCCTGCAGGCGTCCTACCAGACCACGTCCATGCTCTCGCAGCTGTCCCTCACCAAGTTCCTGCCGGCCGGCTGATCCCAGCAGATCGTTAGGTTATCGTTAACCACGTCTCTTTACGTCTTGGTCAGAAATTAGGACCACCACCGTCCTCCGGAGCCTTCATGACCGACCAGATCCACCTCGCGGTTGCCACACCCTGCTTCGGCGGGCAGGTGTCCAGCATCTATGCCAGCTCGATTTTCGCCCTGCAGCGGGCGCTGCACGCAAAATCCAATGTCGACCTCACGGTTCACTTGCGCGATGGCGACGCGCTGATCACCCGTGCGCGGGCCAATCTGGTCACGCTGTTTCTTGACGATCCGGCCGCGACGCATCTGCTGTTCATCGATGCCGATATCGGCTTCACCCCTGAACAGGTGTTTCGGTTGATCGAATCCGGCGCCGACATGGTCGCCGGCGTCTATCCGATCAAGCGGGTCAACTGGAACAAGGCGAAGCGGGCGATCGAAGCGGGGCGGCTCAACGTTCCGGCTGCCTCTCTCGACTATGTGCTTGAACTCGACGATCCGGACCATGTCGGCGTCGTCAACGGATTTACCCGCGTCCGCTATGCCGGCACCGGCTTCCTGATGATCCGCCGCCACGTCATCGAGAGAATGTGCCAACATCCCGACCATGCGCAGCTGCAATTCTTCCGCGAGCATTCGCTTGACGCGCTGGCCGGAAGTCCCAATCGCTTCGCGCTGTTCGAATGCATGATCGATCCCGCGACCGGCACCTATCTCAGCGAAGATTTCGCCTTTTGCAAACGCTGGACCGATATCGGCGGTGAAATCTGGGCCGATCTCGACAGCCGCCTCGATCACGTCGGTCCGTCGGTGTTTCACGGCGACGTCGCATCGCAGTTTGCCGTGGCCGCGACCGCAGCCGACGCGGCCTGAACGCGCGCCGTCGTTGCGGCGAATCCAATTACGCAGCTGGAGTTCGATATGCACCCCATTTCTGAGGAACAGATCGCGGTCTCTGAGCCCGTCTGCGCGGATCGGATCGGCATGGCCAAACTGGCGAAGCTCGCGTTCGACGGCGGGGATTTGCGCCCGCTCCAGCAGAACTTGATTGCCAAGCTCGAGAACGGCACGCCGGAGGCCGGCGAGGGGCTTGATCTGTCGTTGATCGTCCAACTCCTGGGCGACAAGCAGATGGGTCTTGCCATCCAGCACGAAGTGCTGACGACGCATCAGCTGTTCCGACTGCCCTGTGCGACCGAGCGGCCGCGGCTGCGCGTGCTTGCGCTCGCGGCCGAGACCGACATGGGCAGCAACATGCCGATCGAATTCCTGCTCGAGCAGTCCTATGCCGAGCTGATGGTGCTCTATGTGACGGCCGAGGCCGACCTGCCGGTGCCGCTTCCTGATCATGACGTTGCGATCGTGATCGCCTCGGATTCAGACGATTGCCGCGAAGCCCTGCAAAAGATCGACCTGCTGGCATCGAACTGGCCACGGCCGCTGCTCAATCCGCCGGCACGCGTTTGCGGCCTGGATCGTGACAAGCTGCATGGTCTGCTCAGCGGAATCGACGGCCTGGAAATTCCTGCGACCATTGCGATGTCGCGGGCGACATTGGCGTTCGTGTCGGAAGACCTCGAAACCCTCGACGAGATAGAGGCCGGGCTCGATTTCCCGATCATCGTCCGGCCGCGCGGATCGCATGCCGGCGTCGGGCTCGCCAAGCTCGATGATGCCGTGGCGCTCGCAAATTATCTCGGACAGCGCGGGGAGCGCGACTTTTTCGTGTCACGCTTCGTCGACTATTCCAGCGCCGACGGGCAGTTCCGAAAATATCGGCTCGTCTTCATCGACGGCCGGCCCTTGGCCTGCCATATGGCAATCGCCGACCGCTGGGACATCTGGTATCTCAACGCGGGAATGGCGGACAGCGCCGACAAGCGTCTCGAGGAGGAGACGTTCATGGCGACCTTCGACATCGGATTTGGTCGCCGGCACCGCTCGGCGCTGTCGCAGGTGGCCGGACGTCTCGGCCTCGACTATTTCACCATCGACTGCGCGGAAACCAAGGACGGTTCGCTTCTGATCTTCGAGGCCGACAATACGGCCGTCGTGCACAACATGGATCTGCCCGAGATCTTTCCCTACAAGCCGCCGCAGATGCGCAAGGTGTTCGACGCGTTCGTGGCGATGCTCGACAGCCGCGTCCGGCAGGCGCAGGAGCGGGCGGCATGACCAAGGCCCTGCGCGCGACGCCGCTGCGGACTGAGGCCAGCGAGACGCTCGACCCTCAGGACTGGAACGAGATCCGCGCATTGGGACATCGCATGGTCGACGACATGATCGACTATGTTGCCACCATCCGCGAGCGGCCGGTATGGCAGCCGATTCCGGAGACGGTTCGCGCGCGGTTTCGCGAGGCGCTGCCACAAGGTCCGTCAGATCCGAGCGAGGTCTATCGCGAATTTTCGGATTTCATCGCGCCCTATGCCACCGGCAATGTCCATCCGGGCTTCATGGGATGGGTTCATGGCGGCGGCTCCGCCGTCGGCATGCTCGCGGACATGCTGGCCGCCGGGCTCAACGCCAATCTCGGCGGACGCGACCATATGCCGATCGAGGTCGAGAGGCAGATCGTCGAATGGATGCGGGAGCTGTTCGGCTTTCCAAGCGGCGCCAGCGGAATTTTCGTCACAGGCACCTCGATGGCCAACCTGATGGCGGTGCTGGTGGCGCGGACCTCGGCGCTCGGCGGCGAGGTGCGGCGATGCGGTGTGGTGGGCGAGGGCGCCCTGCTGCGGGCGTACACGTCGAAGGCCGCGCATGGCTGCATCGCCAAGGCGATGGATATCGCGGGGCTCGGCAGTGAGGCGCTGCGTTGCATCGGTGTGGATCGCTCGCATCGCATCGACGTCGCCGCACTGCGCGATCAAATCCTCCTCGATCGCAACGCAGGCCTGAAGCCTTTCCTCGTCGTTGCGTCGGCAGGCACGGTGGATATTGGCGCGATCGACGATCTCGCGGCCGTCGGCGCGCTCTGCCGGGAACTGGGTCTGTGGTTTCACGTCGATGGCGCGTTCGGCGCGCTCGCAATGCTCGCGCCGGTGCTGGCGCCGCGGCTCGCCGGGATTGAGAATGCCTGTTCGATCGCGCTCGATTTCCACAAATGGGGGCAGGTGCCGTACGATGCCGGCTTCCTGCTGGTTCGCGACGGCGAGCGTCACCGCGCGGCGTTTGCCGCGCCTGCCGCCTATCTGCGGCGGGAGACCAGAGGGCTTGCCGCGGGCTCGCCGTGGCCCTGCGACCTCGGGCCAGACCTGTCGCGCGGCTTCAGGGCGCTCAAGACGTGGTTTACGCTGAAGACCTTCGGCGCGGAGAAGCTGGGAGCGATGATTGCGCGGACCTGCGCGCTCGCTTCATATCTGGAAGCGCGCATCCTCGCCGAGCCGCGGCTCGAGCTCGTGGCTCCGGTCAATCTGAACATCGTCTGTTTCCGCTACCGTGCCTGCGACGCCAACGGGCGCGCCGACGACGCCAACGGGCGCGCCGACGACGCCAACGGGCGCGCCGACGACGCCGATCGGGTCAACGGCGATATCGTCATCGACATCCAGGAATCCGGGATCGCCGCGCCATCGACAACGATCCTGAATGGCGAACTCGCGATCCGGGCGGCGATCGTCAATCACCGTACCGACACCTGCGATATCGATGCGCTGGTTGCGGCCGTGCTGGAGTTCGGGGCGCAGCGTTCGGCGGGAGGCGACGATGCCCTGATGGCGGTCGAGGCGCCGCCGCTGGCGATGTGAGCGAAGCTACAAGCGTTTTCGAGCGACGGGATCGGCTCGGCCAAGACGCGACAAGGCCTTGAGGTCCCGATCGCCTGCGGAACCTGAACCTAGGCGGCGCTGCCCACCACGCGGCCGGCCTGCATGGCGTCGTACTGGTCTTTCAATTGCTTTTCGTAGGCGATGAGCTTCTTGGCTTCCTTGAGGGCGCGATACAGATCGCCGTTCAGGATGTTGTTGTTGATGGCCTCGATGATCGGCCAGGCGCTCGGCACCGCCGTGACGATCTCGCGCACCAGGTTGAAGTAGGTGCCGTGCTGGGCTTCCGGATTCGGCGAGATATACATCAGCTGGACCGCCAGATAGACGAGCTTGGCCGGGGTATCGGCGGTCTCGGGCGTCAGGATGTCCTTCTCCCGCAGAATCGGGACATTGTCGCCATCGATCAAGAGCCGCGCCCGTTGATCCATATTGGTGATCACGCATGAGCCGACGATGATCCGCTCGTGCGGCTTGAGTTCAACTTTCAGCGACATGACAGCTCTCCGTTACCGGTTCTGTGCGGGCGATCGTTACGCGAACTTGAACAGCCGTTGGCTTAGGCCGCACCTGTTGATTCGTCCCGATCCTTTCCGAATAGGGTTAACGCCTCGTAAACGGCCGCCGGCGGCGTTCAAAAGTGCAGCCACATCAACGCCATCCCTGTTGCGCGGAATGATGCATGCGCCGTCGGGATGGCAGCCAGCGCGGCGGTCGTCGCGAAAGCGCGGGTTCCATTTCACCCTTTGTTAGATGCTTGGACGCAGGGTCGCCCGGTCGTCGCTCGATCAATCACGGTCGGGGTCGCGTCTTACGTTTACCAGAAAGGTAACATCATGTCCGGTATCGTCCTCTCCTCCGCTGTTCGTCAGAACCTGCTCTCCCTGCAGTCGACAGCCGACCTTCTTGCCCAAACCCAGAGCCGCCTCTCGACCGGCAAGTCGGTCAACTCGGCGCTCGACAATCCCACCAACTTCTTCACCGCGCAGTCGCTCGACAACCGCGCCGGCGACATCAACAACCTGCTCGATGGCATCGGCAACGGTGTGCAGGTGCTGCAGGCTGCCAATACCGGCATCACCTCGCTGCAGAAGTTGATCGACTCCGCGAAGTCGATCGCCAACCAGGCGCTGCAGACCTCAGTCGGCTATTCGGTCAAGTCGAACGTCTCGACCACGATTTCCGGCGGTACCTCCTCCGATCTGCGCGGCACTACCACCTTCGCCAACGCCATTGCCAGCAGCAACGTGCTCTATAACGGCACCGCCGGTGGCACGACCGCAGCAGCCGCGACCGCGAAAATCGGTGCGACCCAGGGAACTGACGTCGGGACGGCCGCGACGGCCGGCGACGGTACGGTGGCATTGACCGCAGCCATCACCCTGATCGCAGCTAACGGAACGACGGCAACCGGCCTCGCCGGCACTGCTGAGCCGGCCGATGGCGACACGCTCACCGTCAACGGCAAGACCATTACCTTCCGCGCCGGAAGTGCGCCGGCCAACGCCGCCGTGCCCACCGGTTCGGGCGTCAGCGGCAACATCGTCACCGACGGCGTCGGCGACTCCACCGTCTACCTTGGCACCACCAGCACACCGACCGCCACTGTTGGCGATCTGCTCACCGCGATCGATCTGGCGAGCGGCGTCAAGAGTGCCGCGATTGCCTCCACAGGCGCCGCAACCATCACCCTGAGCGGCGCGACCGTTGGTGTCGCCCAGGTCGCATCGGCCGTCGCCGCCGGCGTGGTCACGCTGCGGAGCTCGACCGGTGCCGATCTGAGCGTGACCGGCAAGGCCGATCTGCTCAAGGCGCTTGGTCTGTCGACTGCGACGGGCTCTGGCAACGCGACGGTCACCGCCGCGCGCACCACCAGCAGCACATCCCTGGGTTCGCTGATCCAGGATGGCTCGACCCTGAACGTCGATGGCAAGATCATCACCTTCAAGAACGCGCAGACGCCTCAGTCGGCGGCGAGCGTGACCTCCGGCGGCGTCAGTGGCAATATCGTCACCGACGGCAGCGGCAACTCGACGGTCTACCTGCAGAGCGCGACCGTGACCGACGTGCTGAACGCGATCGACCTGGCGACCGGCGTGCAGACGGCGACCATCTCGTCCGGCGCGGCGGTGCTTGCGACGGCCACCGGCCTGACCAACTCCTCGGTCAATGCCTCTGGTCAGCTCAAGCTCTCCACTGGCGTCAACGCCGATCTGTCGGTCACCGGCACCGGTAATGCGCTGAACGTGCTTGGCCTTGCCGGCAACACCGGCACCGCCACGGTCTTCACTGCGGCGCGCACCGCCGGAGTTGGCGGCGTCAGCGGCAAGACCTTGACCTTCTCCGCCTTCAACGGCGGCACGGCGGTCAATGTCACCTTCGGCGACGGCACCAACGGCACGGTCAAGACGCTGGATCAGCTCAACACCCAGCTGCAGGCCAACAACCTCGGCGCCACCATCGATGCCAACGGCAAGTTGACGATCGCAGCCTCCAACGACTACGCCTCGACGACGCTCGGTTCGGCGGCGTCCGGTGGCGCCATTGGCGGCACGATCACGTCAGCGCTGACGTTCACGACGGCGTCCGCGCCGATCGCCGACCCGGTTGCGCAAACCGCGCGCGGGAATCTGGTCAGCCAGTACAACAACATCCTGGCCCAGATCAACAGCACGTCGCTGGACTCCTCCTTCAACGGCGTCAACCTGCTCAACGGCGACCAGCTCAAGCTGGTGTTCGATGAGACCGGCAAGTCGAACCTCAACATCACCGGCGTGACCTATAACGCGACCGGTCTCGGCCTTGCCAACCTGACCTCCGGTGTCGACTTCATCGACAACGCCACCACCAACAAGGCGATCGGAACGCTGAACACGGCTGCGACCACGCTGCGGTCGGAAGCCTCGGCGCTCGGTTCGAACCTGTCGATCGTGCAAGTGCGTCAGGACTTCAACAAGAACCTGATCAACGTGCTGCAGACCGGCTCGTCCAACCTGACCCTGGCCGATACCAACCAGGAAGCGGCCAACAGCCAGGCGCTGTCGACCCGCCAGTCGATCGCGGTCTCCGCGCTGTCGCTGGCCAACCAGTCGCAGCAGAGCGTGTTGCAGCTGCTGCGCTGATCCTCGACCAGGATCCTCAAGACATCGCGGCGGGGCTTCGGCCCCGCCGTTTTTTTATGCCTTGTTTTGCGTGGCGGCTGTCCATGCGCGGTGAACGGAGCACTCGAAGCGGCTGATGTCATGCTTTGGCAACGAAGGGGCGCGCAGGTATCATAATCAGCGGAACCTGGCTCCATTTTACCTTTTTTTAGATGGTGGCTCATCATAGTACCGGCGCTCGACCAATGGTCGAGACAGCGTTGTGTCCACCAGAAAGGTAGCATTTCATGTCCGGTATCGTTCTCTCGTCCGCTGTTCGCCAGAACCTGCTCTCCCTGCAGTCGACAGCCGACCTTCTTGCCCAAACCCAGAGCCGCCTCTCGACCGGCAAGTCGGTCAACTCGGCGCTCGACAATCCCACCAATTTCTTCACCGCGCAGTCGCTCGACAACCGCACCGGCGACATCAACAACCTGCTCGATGGCATCGGCAACGGTGTGCAGGTGCTGCAGGCCGCCAATACCGGCATCACCTCGCTGCAGAAGCTGATCGACTCCGCGAAGTCGATCGCCAACCAGGCGCTGCAGACCTCGGTCGGCTATTCGGTCAAGTCGAACGTCTCGACCACGATTTCCGGCGGCACCTCCTCCGATCTGCGCGGCACTACCACCTTCGCCAGCGCCACGGCCTTCAGCAGCGTGCTCTACAACGGCACCGCTGGCGGTACGACCGCAGCAGCCGCGACCGCGAAGATCGGTGCGACCCAGGGAACTGTCACTGGTACGGCCGCAACGGCCGGCGACGGTACGACGGCGCTGACCGCGGCCATCACCCTGATCGGCAGTACGGCGGCGAGCTCCCTGGCCGCGACCGCGCAGCCGGCCGACGGCGACACGCTCACCGTCAACGGCAAGACCATCACCTTCCGCGCCGGGGTTGCGCCCGGCACTCTGCCGACGGGTTCGGGCGTCAACACCGACGGCCACATCGTCACCGACGGTAACGGCAACTCGACCGTCTATCTCGGCACCACCGGCACGACGTTGGCTACGACCGGCGACTTGCTCACCGCGATCGATCTGGCGAGCGGCGTCCAGACTGCCACGATCACCGCAGGCGCCGCGACTATTGCCGCAAGCGGCGCGACCGTTGGTGTGGCCCAGGTCGCATCGTCCGTCACCGCCGGCGTGGTCACGCTGCGGAGCTCGACCGGTGCCGATCTGAGCGTGACCGGCAAGGCCGATCTGCTCAAGGCGCTGGGTCTGTCGACTGCGACGGGCTCCGGCAACGCGACGGTCACCGCCGCGCGCACCACCAGCGCCTCATCCCTGGGTTCGCTGATCCAGGACGGCTCGACCCTGAACGTCGATGGCAAGATCATCACCTTCAAGAACGCGCAGACGCCTCAGTCGGCGGCGAGCGTGACCTCCGGCGGCGTCAGTGGCAATATCGTCACCGACGGCAGCGGCAACTCGA
>Ga0307508_10001616_pt1 | contig 25169 bp, 22 predicted proteins | sample 9_EM_MG_FD_203089 | JGI IMG/M metagenome (GOLD analysis project Ga0307508, IMG submission 203089) | Populus trichocarpa ectomycorrhiza microbial communities from riparian zone in the Pacific Northwest, United States - 9_EM | ecosystem: Host-associated > Plants > Roots > Unclassified | place... | reverse complement strand
ATGCCACTGGCCGAGGACGTCCGGCTGGACGAGGTGGCCGGCCGTACGCCCGGATTCGTCGCCGCCGACCTCGGCGCGCTGGCCCGGGAGGCCGGGGTGCGCGCGGCGCTGCGGCAGAAGGAAGCCATGTCGCCGACCGTGACGATGGCCGATTTCGAGGCCGCGCTGGACGTGGTCCGGCCGACCTCGATGGCCGACTCGACGCTCGAGGTCGCCTCGGTGACTCTGGACGACGTCGGCGACATGGCCGAGGTGAAGCAGGTGCTCACCGAGTCGGTGCTGTGGCCGCTGACCTATCCGGACACGTTCGCCCGGCTGGGCGTGCAGCCGCCCCGCGGGGTGCTGCTGTACGGGCCGCCCGGCTGCGGCAAGACCTATCTGGTCAAGGCGATCGCCGGCACCGGCAAGGCGAACGTGCTCTCGGTGAAGGGCGCCGAGCTGCTCAGCAAGTGGGTCGGCGAGAGCGAACGGGCGGTCCGCGAGCTGTTCCGCCGGGCCCGCGAGGCCGCGCCGACGCTGGTCTTCCTGGACGAGGTGGACGCGCTGGCGCCGACCCGCGGGCAGGCCACCGACGGCGGCACCACCGACCGGGTGGTCGCGGCGCTGCTGACCGAGCTGGACGGGGTGGAGTCGCTGCGCAACGTCGTGGTGATCGGCGCGACGAACCGGCCCGACCTGATCGACCCGGCGCTGCTGCGCCCGGGCCGACTGGAACGCCTCGTCTATGTGCCGCCGCCGGACGCGGACGCCCGTACGGCCATCCTGAAAGCGTCGTCGAAATCGGTGCCGCTCGACGAGACGGTCGACCTGAGCGCGCTGGCGGCCGAGCTGGACGGGTTTTCGGCGGCGGACTGCGCGGCGCTGATCCGCGAGTCCGCGCTGGCCGCTATGCGCGAGTCATTGGAGGCGTCCACGGTCACCGCCGCCAACGTGGCGACGGCCCGCAAACGTGTCCGCGCCTCGCTGGACCCGGTCCAGGTCGCCTGGCTCGCGTCCTACGCCGACACGCACGCGCCCGGTTAGTCAGCGGCGGCGGGTGCGGGCCCGGGTGGAACGCAGCCGGCGCAGGCGGGCGACCAGCACCGGATCCCGGGCGAGCGCGGCGGGATTGTCGAGCAGCCCGTTGAGCAGCTGGTAGTAGCGGGTCGAGGAGAGCCCGAAGGTGTCCCGGATCGCCTGCTCCTTCGAGCCGGCGTGCTTCCACCACTTGCTCTCGAACGCCAGGATCTGCTGCTCGCGTTCGGTGAGCTCGTGTTCTTCGGTCTTCTCGCGGGTTTCTTCGGCGTCGTCTTGGGTTTCGTCGGCGGGGGGCGGCATGGCGCTCCTGATGGCGGTCGGAGAGCACGCACAAACGTACGAAGGGATCGTCAGCATAATCGCACCTGACGATCCCTGCCGCACGTCGGCGCTTTACCCGGCGACGCTACCTCACGTTACGTCTCGACTACGCATGGTCAACATCGCCGCCCCTACAACGAGGACGATGATGCCCGCCAGCACGCTGCCGGAGATCTGCCAGGTGATCGTGAGGGTGTCCGGCTCACAGCCCTGCGAGGACGAGAAGTTGCACTTGTCCCAGTTCTCGAGCTTGACGGATTTGTCCATCCAGGCCGCCACCCAATAGGGCACCAGCAGCGCCTCGGCGAACTTCACCTTTGCCAGGCTCAGCACCGTGACCAGCCCGAACTGGAACAGCACCACGACGCCGATGGCCACGCCGAGCGCCATCGCCGTGTGCCGGCCGAGCGAGGCCAGCCCGAAGCCGAGCGCGGCCGCGGCGAGCACGAGGACTGTCGCCCGAACCTCGGTGAGCGCCAGCGACTGCCAGGCGCCCGAGGTCATCCCGGTCGTGGTCCCGCGCAGCTTGCCGACCAGCCAGAAGAAGCCGGTCCAGGCCACCAGCGTGACTGCGGTCAGGGCGGCCAATCCGGTCAGCAGCGCGACCAGCTTGGTGCCCAGCACCTTGAGCCGCTGCGGCCGCCAGAGCAGCAGGTTCATCATCCCGCCGCTGGCCCACTCCGCGCCGACGAAGGACGCCCCGATCACGAACGCCATCAGCGCGAAGATGGCGGCGAGCGTGGTGACCATCACCTTGAAGGTCTTCGCGAACTCGAAGGTGGACGGCATGTAGCCGTGGTAGTCGTAGTTGTCGGGGGTGGGCGTGTACATGTCCGCGCAGTCCGACGGCCATTGCTGGGCGCTCGCCGTTCCCTTCGCCGCCTCACACTGCTGCCGATCCGTCGCGGCCTGCTGCAGCGCCTGCTGGTAGTCCCGGTCGGCCTCGGCCTGCGCCGCCGCCACCTGGGCCGGCCCGACCTTCTGATTGGTCAGGAAGACCCCGGCCGCGATCGCGGCCAGCACCACCAGGCTGCCGATCACCAGCCACTTCGTGAAGCGCCGCTTGACCAGCCGGCGCGACTCCGCCTTGAACAGGCTCACTGCCCCCACGCTCCCTGGGCCGGGCTCATCGCGGACTGGTCCACTTGGCGGTTCTGGCCGTCGACCGGGGCGGTGCCGGTGAGCTCGAGGAAGACGCTCTCCAGGTCGACCGTGACCGGGGCGAGTTCGCTCACGTACAGGTCGCGGGCGGCCAGCGCCCGGGTGATCAGCCCCGGCTTGTCCACGTTGCGGACCATCAGGTGGTCCGGCTCCAACTGGACCTGCACCCCGGCCGCGCGCAACGCCTCGGCGGCGACCGGCATGTCGAGGTCGGACTCGACCCGGACCCGGACCGACGTGGACGAGTGCCGCGCGAGCACGTCGGCCACCGAGCCGGCGGCCACCCGCCGACCGGCCGAGATGATCGTGACGGAGTCGCAGATCAGCTGGATCTCGCCGAGAATGTGGCTGGACAGCAGCACGGTCATCCCGGACTCCGCGAGGTTGCGCATCAGCGTGCGCATCTCCCGGATGCCGCCCGGGTCAAGTCCGTTGGCGGGCTCGTCCAAAATCAGCAGTTGCGGGTTCTTGAGCAGCGCGGACGCGACGGCGAGCCGCTGCTTCATGCCGAGCGAGTAGGTCTTGACCCGGTCCTTGGCCCGATCCCGCAGCCCGACCAGCTCGAGCACCTCGAAAACCCGGCGCTGGTCCACCCCGCCCGCGTCGGCCAGCAGCGAGAGGGTGTCCTTCGCGCTGAACGGACCGAAGAACTGCGGGCTCTCCACAATCGCCCCGACCTTGCCGGCCACCTCGGGCAGCGCCGCGGGCACCTCCCGGCCAAGCAGGGTCATCGTGCCACCGTTCGGCGTTATGAGACCGAGCAGTGTACGCAGCGTAGTCGTCTTACCCGAGCCGTTGGGTCCGAGGAAGCCATGCACCTGTCCCGACTCGACAACCATGTCGAAGCCGTCAAGCGCCCTGCGGACCCCCTTCCGGCTGCGATAGGTCTTCTGCAGACCGGCTATCTCCAGGACGGCGCTCACGCCGCACCTCCCCGTATCGATGGGATGATGCGCGTCACACTATGCAGTCGGCGCCACCCCATGGGTCCGGACGCGGATGAAGGCCTCGCCGCCTCAGGCGACGATGACCCGGACGCCGGCCTCGCGGAAGGCGTTGAGCAGTGGCTCCGCCGCGTCCGAGTCGGTTACCAGCGTCTCCACCTTGGCGATCGGGCAGATCCGGGCGAACGCGTGCCCGCCCAGCTTGGACGAGTCGGCGATCACCACCACGCGCTTGGCCCGGGCGACCATCAGGCTGTTCATCGCCGCCTCGCCCTCGTGGTGGGCCGCCGCGCCCAGCTCCACGTCCAGTGCGTCGACGCCGAGCAGCACGATGTCGAGCGTCACTTCCTTGAGCAGCGCCCCGCCCAGCGGGCCGACCAGCTCGAACGACTGCGGACGGACCACGCCGCCGGCCACCACGATCTTCATCCGGGACCGGACCAGCAGCTCGTTCGCGATGTTCAGGGCGTTGGTGACGACGGTCAGCTGGGCACCCTCGCCGCTGGTGTTGAGGTCGGCGCGGACCGCGAGCGCCCGGGCGACCTCGGTCATCGTGGTGCCGCCGTTCAGGCCCACGACCGTTCCCGGTACGACGAGACCGGCCGCCGCCTCGCCGATCCGCTGCTTCTCGGCGGAGTGCTTGGCGCTCTTGTAGCGCAGTGGCAGGTCGTAGGAGACACCGTTGGCGACCGCGCCGCCCCGGGTCCGGGTGATCATCTGCTGCTGGGCGAGCTGGTCGAAGTCACGCCGGATGGTGGCCTGCGAGACGTCGAGACGTCCCGCCGCGTCCTCGACGCTCACCCGCCCGCTCTCCGCGAGGAGCTCGAGCAGGGCATTCCACCGCGCGTACCGGTCCACCCAACCCTCCCGATGCACGTTCCGTGATAAGAGTGTGCACGTTAGTGCGCGAAAAGTCGCAAAGCAAAGAGGGTGCCTGCGCGAACACGCTGCGTTGGTTGCTTCGGCGCCTCGCTTCTGCGCAGAATGACGCTCGAAATACCGTCGTACCGAACGCATCTGCGCAGCATGCGGCAGCAAAGCGCAGCGACACGGCAGCAAAGGAACGCGATGAGTCACGTCGAGGTCGAGATCGCCAGCCAGCCCGATTGTTGGCGCCGGGCCGCCGAGCTGGCCGACTCGCCGGGTCTGCCGCGACCGGGCGAGCGGGTCGCGGTCGCCGGCTGCGGCACCTCCTGGTTCATGGCGAAGGCGTACGCGGCCCTGCGCGAACAGGCCGGCCAGGGTGAGACGGACGCCTTCCAGGCCTCCGAGTTCCCGCTTGGACGCCGCTACGACCGGGCCGTGGTGATCACCCGCTCCGGCGTCACCACCGAGGTCGTCGACCTGCTGGCGGCGCTCGGCGACCGGGTGCCGACAACAGTCCTAACGGCCGACGAGAAGTCGCCAGCGGCCTCGATCGCCACCGACACCGTGCTGCTCGACTTCGCCGACGAGCAGGCGGTGGTGCAGACCCGCTTCGCCACCACCGCGCTCGCGCTGCTGCGGGCGCACCTCGGCACCGACGTCGCCCGGATCGCCTGCGACGCCGAGGTCGCCGTCCGGGTGCCGCTTCCGGTGCACCCCGGCACGGTCGAGCAGATCACGTTCCTCGGCCGCGGCTGGACCGTCGGGCTGGCCGAGGAGGCCGCGCTCAAGTGCCGGGAGTCGGCGACGTTCTGGGCCGAGGCGTATCCGGCGATGGACTACCGGCACGGGCCGATCTCGATCGCCGGGCCGGGCCGGGTGGTCTGGGCGCTCGGCGAGATCCCGCCCGGCCTGGCCGACGACGTGGAGGCCACCGGCGCCGCCTTCGTGCACAGCCGCTACAACGGCGGCTACGCCGCGCTCGGCGCCTGGTGCGGCGGCCGGGCCCCGCTCGACCCGATGGCCGACCTGGTCGTCGCGCAGCGGGTCGCCGTGCTGCTCGCCACCAGCCGGGGCCTGGACCCGGACCGGCCCCGCCGCCTCTCCCGGTCGGTCGTCCTGACGTGATTCACCGGTCTCCTTCGATCTTGACGCAGCGCCGCGTCGCACCCGCCGAGCGCAGCGAAAGGTAGTTCCTTGGGCGACGAGGTAGTGATCGCTTTGGACGTCGGCGGGACCGGCATGAAGTGCGCGCTGGTCCGCCCGGACGGGATGGTGCACCACGCGGAGCGGCATCCCACCCTGGCGGCCCGCGGTCCCGCCGCGGTCACGGCGAACATCCTGGATATCGCCGCCGGCCTCGGCGCTCGGGCCCGCACCGACGGGTTGACCCCGGTCGCGGCCGGGGTGGCCGTGCCGGGCGTCGTGGACGAGGACGCGGGCATCGCCGTCTGGTCGTCGAATGTCGGCTTCCGGGACGTACCGCTGCGGGATCTTGTCTCCGACCGCCTCGAGGTGCCCACCGTGCTCGGCCACGACGTGCGCGTCGGCGGGGTCGCCGAGGCCCGCCTCGGCGCGGGCCGCGACCAGCGGCACGTGCTCTTCATCGCGATCGGCACCGGGATCGCGGCCGCGCACGTCGTCGACGGCAAGGCGTTCGCGGGCGCGCACGGCGCGGCCGGTGAGGTCGGCCACATCATTGTCCGGCCCGGCGGCCCGCCCTGCGGTTGCGGGGCGCGCGGCTGCCTCGAGTCGGTGGCGTCGGCGTCCGCGATCGGCCGCCGGTACGCCGAGCTGTCCGGAGTCGCCGGCGCGGCCGCCTTCGACGTGGCCGCCCGGGCCGCCGCCGGCGAGCCACTGGCCGCGGCGGTCTGGACGGAAGCCGTCGAGGCGCTTGCCGATGGGCTGCTGACCGCGCAGGCGCTCTACGACGCCGGGGTGGTCGTGCTCGGCGGCGGGCTGGCCGAGGCGGGCGAGGCCCTGCTCGCGCCGTTGCGACTCGCGCTCGAGGCCCGGATCACCTTCCACCGGCTGCCGCTGCTCACCCGGGCGGCGCTCGGCGACACCGCCGGCTGCCTCGGCGCCGCGTTGCTCGCCCTCGACTCGCTAGAACCGCCCGAATGAGGCGCGAACCGCCCGAATGAAGACGGACCCGACTGAGACCCGAGCCGCCCAGATGAAACCGGAGCAGCCCTCGTGAAAATCGCCGGTCAGATCGTCCGGCCCGGTGCGGTGCTGGCCGGTCAGGTCGAGATCGACGGCCCGACGATCGTCGACGTCACCGCCACGAACCGGGCCGGTGCCGACATCATCGTGCCGGGCTTCGTCGACCTGCACTGCCACGGCGGCGGCGGGCACACGTTCACCCTCGGCGACGCTGAAGACGCCCGCGCGGCGGCGGCCTTCCACCTCGGGCACGGGACGACCACGATGCTGGCCAGCCTGGTCAGTTCGCCGTACGAGCTGATGCGGGACGCGACCGCCGCGTACGTGCCGCTGGTCGCCGACGGCACGATCGCGGGCATCCACTTCGAGGGGCCGTACCTGTCGGGCGCCCGGTGCGGCGCGCAGAACCCGGCCTACCTGCGGGACCCGTCGCTCGAGGAGCTGACCGCGCTGGTCAAGCTCGGCGAGGGCGCGATCCGGATGGTCACCGTCGCGCCGGAACTGCCCGGCGGGCTCGAGGCGATCGCGTTCCTGGCCGAGGCGGGCGTGGTCGCCGCGCTCGGGCACACCGATGCGACGTACGAGCAGACCCTGGCCGGGATCGCGGCCGGCGGAACCGTCGGCACGCACGTCTTCAACGGCATGGCGCCGCCGCATCACCGCCGGCCGGGCCCGGTGTTCGCGCTGCTCGCGACCCCGCCGGTGGTCTGCGAGCTGATCGCCGACGGCTTTCACCTGCACCCCGGCAGCCTCGCCTTCGCGGCCCGGGCGGCCGGCCCGGAGCGGACCGCGCTGATCACCGACGCGATGGACGCGGCCGGCATGCCCGACGGCTTGTACCGGCTGGGCGGCCAGGAGGTGCAGGTGACGGACCGGGTGGCCCGGCTGGTCCGGGACGGCTCGATCGCCGGCAGCACGCTGACCATGGACCTGGCGCTGCGCAATGCGGTGGCGGCCGGGATCGCGCTGCCGGACGCGGTGGCGATGGCCTCGACCACGCCGGCGCGGGCGCTGGGGATGGCGGATCGGGTCGGTGCGCTCGAGGCCGGGCTGCGCGCGGATCTGCTGGTGCTGTCGCCGGAGCTCGAGATCAAGCGGGTGATGCGGGCGGGCGTCTGGGTCCGCTAACCCGAGTTAGAGGCCGGCCGGCCGTTCCCAGCCGCCGAGGCGGGGCAGCGGGATGGCGTCCCACGGGACCCGGGCCATCAGCCGGGTCAGCACCAGGCCGAGCAGCAGCCCGGCCACCGAGTCGGTGATCCAGTGGTACGCCAGATAGGTCGTCGTGCAGAACACGACCACCGGCGGCACAATCCGCATCGCTGCCCGCACCCGGGGCGAAAGCGGCGACCGCACCAGCGCGGCGATCATGAGCGCGATGACGCCGTACCAGACCAGGGCGTTCGCGACGTGACCCGACGGGTAGCCGACCTTGTACTCCCCCGCCGGGAGCAGGTGGTTGAACAACTCGAGCTTGGTGGGCTGCAGCGAGTGCGGCGCGGCGCGGGAGAACCAGAGCTTGAGCGGCCCGATCGTGATGTAGGTCAACACAAACGCCGACACGAAGACGAGCAGCGGCCGCACCGACCGCCGTCGCCGGGCAACGAGCACGGCCAGCACCAAGGCGACCGGCGTCAGCACCTGGCCGCCCTGGCCGAGATAGTTGAGGACCCGGGCGATCCAGTGCAGCGCCGCCGGCTGGTGTTGATCGACCCAGTCGGCCACGTCCTGGTCCAGCTTTAGCAGGTGCCCGTTGGCCAAGGCGACCGTGAGCAGCACGAAGAGCATGACCATGAGCAGGTCGAACCACCACCCCCGCGGGCGGACAGTCGGGGGAGTCTGCACCGCCGTGGTCATGGCCCCACGCTACCGTCCGCGGTCACACCCGCTTCAGAGAAGCGACTTGAGCCGGGCGTACAGCAGATCCGCCCGTACGCCCGAATTGGGGCAGCCCCCGAAGTGGTGCAGCGCGACCACCTCGTCGGTCTTCCGCGAGAGCACCGGGCTGCCGGACGAGCCGCCCTCGGTGTCGCAGTAATAGGCCACGTCGGAGGCCTTGGCGTACCCGTCGTACGCGTTGTCGGCGACCGCGCAGGTGCCCGCCTTCTCGCCGAGCGCGCCGGCGATCCGGGTCGGCTCGCCGGCCGGGTGCTGCGGAATGTAGAGCTCCTGGCCCTTGGCCGGCCGGGTGGTGTCGAGGCTCAGGTAGCCGAACTTCTGGATGCTGCCGAAGTCCTCGACCGTGAACAGCGTGTAGTCGTAGGCGCGATCGGTGGCGAGCACTTGGGCGCCCCACACCTTGGTCGGCTGGAAGACGTCATAGCCGCCGCACTGCGCGCACTGATAGTTGAACCAGACCTCGGTCTCGTACGCATCGGCGGTGGTAGTGAAACAGTGGTTGTTGGTGAGCATCCGGTCCTTGGCGCCGAGCCGCCAGCCGGTGCACAGCTCGGTGCCGTTGATCAGCAGCCGGGCGATCGCCTTCGACCGGGTGTACGCGACCGGGTCGGCCGACCGGTAGCAGGCGGCGTCCGCGCTCTCGTCGCCGCCGCAGACCGACTCCTCGCGGCCGGTGCCGCCCGGCCGGGTCAGCTGTGACTCGGGCGCCGCGGCCTGCTCGGCGGGGGTGTAGCCACGGGCCACCCGGTCGACGTTCACGCCGAGTTGGCCGAGCAGCGCGCCCGCGCCGACGGCATCGCCCGCCACCCGGTGCATCTCCAGTTCGGCGGTGTCCCCGGTGATGGACATGGCCCATTTGTCCGATGTGGTCGGCGTCAGCAGCGAACCGAGCGGCGGCGCGTCGTAGCGGTACGACTCCGTGCCGTCCGGATTGGACACCGTCAGATAGTCGCCGGGCAGCATCATCATGCGGTTGAAGTGCAGCTTCACGTACGACGCCCGCGGGTAGTGGAACGTCTCCCGCTGCGGCGCGTCGACGTAGCCGAGCAGCCGGTCGACCCGCAGCAGTTCGCCCACCTTCTGCCGGCCGGACGCCGCCTCCACCCGGGCCGACTCGGGGAGAACTGTCCGTGCGGACGCGGTCGCCGTGGGTGCGGCCGACTCGGCGCGCGCCGTGGGCGTGGCCGGCTTGTCGTCCGTAGCCCGCTTGCGAGTGGCGGACGCCACTTCCGCGTGCGGGTCCGAGACCGGCGTACGCGCCGGGCCGGGAGCCTCCTGCCAGCTGCCGACCGATCGGCCATCGTTCGAGTACGTCCACGCGGCGGCACCCACCGAACCAGCCAATGCCACGGCCACGCAGGCCCCGATGACGATGCCTGTCTTGCGTCGCATGCCACTCCTGCCGCTCGCGTCCCATCATGGACATATTGGCCATTCTGGGTTTCCGACTGTCTGTGTAACGAGCCACGTGCGGCAGCGACGCGCCCGGTTGAGCGTGCACACTAGGTCGGTGCGAATCACGTCTGCCCTCGTCGACCCGGCGCTGCTGGATCTTCCGTGGGCTGTTCCGCTCGAGGAGTGGCCCGCCGACCACCTGGTCGCGCTCCCCCAGGGCATCTCGCGGCACATCGTCCGGTTCGTGAAGCTCAACGACACCGTCTACGCGCTGAAGGAGACCCGCGAGCGCATCGCCGAGAAGGAATACGACCTGCTCCGCGCGCTGGAGCGGATCGACTTCCCGGCCGTGCAGGCAGTGGCGATCGTCACCGACCGCGAGACGCCGGAGGGCGAGCCGCTCGAGACGGTGCTGATCACCCGGCATCTGCAGTTCTCACTGCCGTACAGGGCGCTCTTCTCGCACGTGCTGCGTCCCGAGACGATGACCCGGCTGCTCGACGCGCTCGCCGCGCTCGTCGTCCGGATGCACCTGACCGGCTTCAGCTGGGGCGACTGCTCGCTGTCCAACACGCTGTTCCGGCGCGACGCGGGCGCGTTCGCGGCCTATCTGGTCGACGCCGAGACGGGAAATCTCTACCCCAAGCTCTCCGAGGGGCAGCGCCTCGAGGACATCGAGATCCTCCGGCTGAACATCTTCGGCGAGAGTCTCGACCTGCAGGCCGCCGAGCTGCTGCACGAGGCGATCGACCCGGAGGCGGTGGTCGACGACATCGCGGCCCGGTACGAGCGGCTGTGGCACGAGGTCACCTACGAGCAGCAGGTGCCGCGCGACGCCCGGCACGACATCGAGGGCCGGATCCGGCGACTCAACGACATGGGCTTCGACGTGGCCGAGGTGGATATGTCCACGGTGGACGGCGGCTACCGGGTGCGGCCCAAGGTCGTCGACGCCGGCTACCACACCCGTCGGCTGCTGCGGCTGACCGGCCTGGACGCCGAGGAAAACCAGGCCCGCCAACTGCTCAACGACCTGGACGCATACCGGGCGGAAAGCGACCTGACCGACGAACAGCAGGCCGCGCACCGCTGGCTCACCGAGGTCTTCGAGCCGGTGGTCCGGGCCGTGCCGACGAATCTGCGCCGCAAGCTCGAGCCGCAGGAGATCTTCTCGCAGATCATTCAGCACAAGTGGTTGCTGTCGGAGCGGGCCGGCCGGGACGTCGGGATGGCGCCGGCGGTGCAGTCCTATCTGACCGACGTGCTCGCCAACAAGCCCGACGAGCAGGCCGTCCTGGGCATCGAGGTCTCGGCGCTCTAGGCCCGCGGCGGACGCCACAGCGTGTTCATCACGTGGCCGGTCGCGGCGGTGATCTTTCCGTGCGGGACGAAGCCGAGCCGCCCGTAGCGTACGTCGTTGGCGGGGTTTGACGACTCCAGATACGCCGCGACGCCGGCCGCGTCGACCGTGGCCAGATTCTCCGCGAGCAGGCGCATGCCGTGGCCCTTGCCCCGGTGGGCGTCGTGGGTGCCGATCACGCCCAGGTAGAAGTGCGGCTCGCGGGGCCGGACAGCCTCGAACTGGGCCATGATCTCGAGGATGCCGTCGGTCGTCTCGCGGCCGGTGCTGGCCAGCAGGAGGCGCTCCAGCTCCGCCTCCTCGGCACTCGTCAGCTCGACTCCGCCCGGTGGAATCCACACCGTCGTGGCCTCGCCGCCAGCCGTCAGGAACGTCCACGGATAGCGCTGCACGCAGGTGACGTAGAAGCGCCACAGTCCGGCGGCCTGCTCGGCTCGGCGCTCGACGTCGGGGAACGCCGGCCCCCACAGCGGGTCGTGAAAGAAGGCGGCCGTCAGGATCTGGACAATCCGGTCGATATCGGCCGGCCCGGCGACCCGGGCGGTGAGATGCTCGCTCATCCCGCAATCGTCCTACAGTGATCACATGCTGTCGTCGACGCCGCGGACCCGTCATCGCCGGATGAAAGCGAACGGCCGCAGCGACCCCGCCGATCTGTACGCCGTGCTGGCCGCCGGGCGGATCGCCCACCTCGGCGTGTCCGTGGACGGGCATCCGATGGTCGTGCCGACCGTGTACGGCTTCGACCAGGAGCGGATCTTCCTGCACGGATCGGTGGCGAGCCAGAGCCTCACCACCGGCGCCGAAGCGTGCGTGACCGTCACCGTGCTCGACGGCCTGGTACTGGCCCGTTCGGTCTTCGAGCACGGGATCAACTACCGCAGCGCGATGATCTACGGCGTACCGGAAAGCCTGGAGGACGAGGCGAAGCTGTACGGGCTGCGGGTGCTGACCGAGCACGTGGCGCCGGGGCAGTGGGATTACGCCCGCAAGCCGTCCCGCAAGGAGCTCGCCGCGACCACGCTGCTGGCGCTCCCCCTCACCGAGGCGTCCGTGAAGATCAGCACCGGCCCGCCGGACGACGGCGACAGCCCCGACGCCGCACTCGGGCTCTGGGCCGGCGAGCTACCGGTCGTCGCGACCTGGGGAGTGCCGGTGCCCGACCCGCAGCTCGCTGGCTCGATCGCAGTCCCGGCACACCTCGCCGCCTACACCGGCCGCCCGATCTAGGCCGTCTCCCCTTCGGGGATGATCATCGGGGGTGGGATGGCCTGGTCGGCCAGTGCTCGCAGGCCGGCCCGGCGCGCCACCACCAGGATCTTGTCGCCCGGCGCCAGCCGGTGATCCAGGTCCGGCACCCAGTCGAGCCGCTCCGAGCCCGCCGCGGTGAGGCCGATCACCCGCGTGCTGAACGGCCGGTCCGCCCGGCGCAGCGGCTCGCCGGCCAACTGCGAGCCGGCCAGCACCCGCACCTCCGCGACCAGCAGCGCGTGCCGGTCGACCGGGATGGTGACGATCACGTCGCGTTCCAGCATCGCCGCGGCGAACGCGGGCGCGGCCAGCCGGGACACGCTGCGCGAGACGTTGATGTTGAACGCGATCTGCACCCGCCGGGCGAAGTCGTCGTCGAAGAGCCGCAGCACGACGCGCAGGTCGGGGCGGACCGCGCGGGCGTTCAGCGCCGCCTGCAGGTTGGTGATGTCGTCGGTGGAGACCACCACCAGCGCCTTGCACGTCGCGATGGACGCCGCCCGCAGTGTCTCCTCGCGCGCGGCGTCGCCCAGGATGAACTCGACGCCGAGCCGCTCGGCCACCTTGGCCCCGCGCGCCTCGGGGTTGCGGTCGATCGCCACCACCTCGAGGCCCAGGTCGGTGAGCTGGCGCAACACGCCGGTGCCGACGCTGCCGAGGCCGACCAGCACGATGTGGTCGGTGTGCGGCCGGAGCGCCTTGCCGCTGGAGAGGGCGAGCCGGGCGTTCACCATCCCTTCGACCACCGCGGCGGTGACCAGCGGCAGCAGGGCCACCCCGGCGATCGTGAGCAGCAATTGGGCGGCCTGCGCGATGGCGTTCTTGTCGACCTGCACATCCGACGCGCCGACCGCGGTCAGCAACGTGACGTAGATCGACTGCCAGAAGCCCGACACCCGGTCGAAGTGGGAGAGCACCGCGCCGGACACCGCGGTGACCGCCAGCGTGATCAGCACGGCGACGCTGAGCCGGCGGTTCAGGGCGGTGCGGAAGGCGCGGCCGATCGCCTGCACCGGCTGCCGCCGCCGGCGCGCCTGCACCAGCCGTTGCGCCGCCACCGCCTGCCCCACCGGCCGACCGGTCGCCTCGGCCAGCACCAGGTCGGTCGCGCGCGCCGCGGCCGGCATCGGCTCGGCCGGCAGCACCGCCACCTGACCAGCGCTTTCCACGCCGGTCAGGGCACAGACAACATCGCGTTCGTGTACGTCGGCCCGGCGCGCGACATAGAGCGTGCGCCCGGCGTACCGGAAATGGGTCGGAGCCACCTCGCCGAGCGCGGCCGCGACGAAGGCCGGGGCAGCCATCCCCGCGTCGGAGAGCACCGCGCAGTCGGCGAACAGCCGCCGGACGCCGTACCCGAGACCGGTGTTGAACATCCGGATCACCAGCCGCAGGTCGGGCTCCACGGCCTGGGCGCACAACGCCGCATGCAGGTTGACCACGTCGTCGGGCATGACCAGGGCCAGCGCCTCCGCCCCGGCGAGCCCGGCCTCCCGAAAGGTCCGCTCGTCGAGGCGGTCGCTGCGGATCACCCGGACGCCGCGCAACTCGGCCAGCTCAGGAACGTCGGGACGCTGCGTGCTCGGGGCGATCACGGTGAGCCGGATCCGTTGCACGGTCGTCGCCAATTCCTCGGCCAGCGTATAGACGAGCGCATCGCTGCCGCAGACGACGAAATGCGGGCGAGCGTCCTCCGCACCGTTCGGCAAACCGCCGCGCAGCCGGGACAGCACGGTACGGCGCGGCGGCTCCTCACTCATGCCTGGATCGTAGTCAGCGCGTCACACAAGCCGCGGCAGGTCGTTGCCCCTTCCGAGTCTTCGTCCCATTCCCAGCGAGCCCTGCAGGAGGACATTCAAGTGCGCAAGTTGTTGTTTGCCGGGGCGGTGGCCGGCGGTTTCCTGCTCCTCGGCGGCGCGCCGGCGCACGCGGACGTGCTTCCCACGCCGGCCGGCGCCGACGGCTCGGGCCTCGGCGACGTGCTGACGCCCAGGGGTTTCGACCCGGCCGGCGGTCTCAACCTGGAGAGCCCGCTCGGCGGCAGTCTGATCGACGTCACGCCGGGCGACAACACGCCGGGCGTGGACCCGGCCACGCTGCTGCCGGCCGAGGACGCCCCGGCCGCGCGGGAGGCCGACAGCCAGGCCGGCCTGACCCCGCCCGGGGGCCTGCCGGCCGCGGGCGCTGTCGCCAACGCGCTGCCCAAGACCAACGGCGTCGACGTGCCGGTGGTCGGCGGGCTGCTCGGTGGCGGGGGGCTGCCCGGTGCCGGTTTGCTCGGCGGCTTGCCGACCGGCGGCTTCCAGCCGAACGGCCGGATGCCGGCCGGGCCGGGGGAATCCGGGCTGGTCGACCCGGGGTGGCCCATGCTGGACGCGATCGCGGGCGTCCTGCCCGGTCAGGCGAGTTCGGCGCGGACGCTGCCGGCGATCGACCCGACGGACTTCAGCGGCATGCCGCTCGGCGGCACCCCGGTCAACCCTGCTGACGCCCCGGCAACCACCAAGCCCGCGGCCACAGACACCGACCCGGATCCGGCCGCTGACCCGGGTCCCGCGGCCGGCTCGGGTCCGACGACCGGGTCGGGCCCGACGACCGGGACCGGTTCCGCGGCCGGCTCTGGTCCGGCGGCGAACTCCGGTCCGGCGGCCGGCGAAGGTCCCGCCGCCGATCCGGGCGCCGATAGCGGCGCGACCGACGACGCCAAGCGGCTGCACGAGGAGCCGATCGACGACGAGGCGACCCAGCGGCAGGACACCCGGTCCTTCTCGACCGACGAGCGCCCGGTCGCCGGCATGGATCCCGGCTTCAACTGACCTGCGGTTCCGCCCGCCGGATCCCAGCTTTTGGCTAACGGGTCCGGCGGGCGGATCGCGTTTACGAGCCGTCGCGGGGAGAGGCGGCGGGCTTCGGCTCCGACGTCGATCGCCGCGCCTCGGCCAGGATCTCGTCCACCGACCACTGGTCGTAGGCGTGCGTACCGTATTTGCTGGCCACGACCGTGCCGTCCGGGGCGATCAGGAAGTCGGCGGGCAGGCCGAGCCGTCCGCCCACCGGGTTGCTCGACGGGGCTTTCTCCCGGTCCCGGGCAATCGCCACGAGGCTGCGCGCGACGGCCCGGATGATCGGCAGCCACGCCCTCGGGCTCAGCAACGCCCGCGGCGAGGACTCGACTCCGAATTCGGCGTACAGCTTCTTGTCCGGGTCGGCGATCACCGGGAACGGCAGCTCGTGCTCCCGCAACTCCTCGGCGGGCGAGTGGAACACCAGCACCTCGCGTACGCCGGCTGCCTCGATCTCGTCCTTGCGCCGCCGCAGCGACTGAATGTGCAGGTTACAGACGGGGCAGCCGGCGAAACGACGGAACTGCAGGTGGATGAGGCGGTCGGGGTCGGGCACCGAGACCGGCGGGCCGGTGACCGGGGTGAGTTGGCGGAGCGTGACGCGCATGACTGTTCCTCCCCGTAGGAGTACGGCGTACACCTAACAGCGTAGGTGTATGCCGTACGCTGTCAAGCGATGCCTCGCCCCAAATCCCTCAGCACCGATCAACTCGCCGCCGCGGCGATCGCCGTCATCGACCGCGACGGGCTGGCCGGCCTCAGCATGCGGACGGTCGCCAGCGAGCTCGGCCTGAGCACAATGGCCCTCTACCGCTACGTCCGCGACCGCGACGACCTCGAGTTACTCGTGGTGGAGGGGGTCCTGCGAGCGCTGGACACCACGCCACCGCCGGCCGGGCAGTGGCAAGACCAGATCAAAACCATGGCGGAGCGCGTACGCACCGCAGTGGCCCACCATCCGGGCGTGGTGCCCCTGCTGCTCCGCCACCGGCACCACTCGATCAGCACGTTGCGCTGGTCGGAGTCCGTGCTGGGCATCCTGACCGAGGCCGGCTTCGCCGGGGTCGACCGGGTCGTCGCGCTGCGCGGCCTGATCAGCTACATCAACGGCGCGGTCCAACTCGAGCATCTCGGCGCTCTCTCCGGCGCGGGCACGGTCGCCATCTCCGAGCTGTCCCCGGCCGACTTCCCGCGAATGGCGGCAACGGCCGGCGTGGCCCGCACGGTCGGCCCCGACGAGGAGTTCGCCGGCGGCCTGGAGATCGTGCTCCGCGGCCTGACAGCCAGCCAAAGCCAGCCCGGCGACTAGCCGAACTGGGACTCCACTGGATCCGGCACTCGGCGGCCCAGCGTCACCGTTATCGCCACCAGCACGACCAGCAGGCCCGCGAGCACGTGCACCGGCGCCGGCCCGAGCGGCGTCAGCAGCACCAGCACGGTCACCACCGGATAGGCGATCACCAGCGGGCCGCGCTGGTGCGGGCGGATGTGCAGCAGCCAGACGAAAATCAGGTAGATGGCCGCCGGCAGCGCGACGGCATAGCCGGCCACCACCCCGGAGATCTCCGTATGGTGGCTGTCGTAGTCGACCGACACCGCGAGGCCGGCGCCCACCGCGGCCGCCGACGCGAAGATGAAGTAGTGGCCGTAGCCCCACAGGATCGACGTGCGCAGCGAGGTGAGCAGGCCGTGCGCCGACCGGTCGAAGTAGAGCCACCAGAGCGCGAAGACCACGACGATGCCGGCCACCGCCAACGAAATCAGATCCGGCACGTGCTCGCCCGTGTCCAGGCCGGTGCGGATCGCGATGGTGGCGGCCGACACCGACTCGCCGAGCATGATGATCGTGAAGAGGCCGTATCGCTCGGCGATGTGGTGCCGGTGGTAGGTGGTCGGGCCGCCGCGGGCCCGTTCGGCCACGATGGGCACGAGCAGCTCGATTACGACGAGCGGCAGGAACGTCGGCGTCGACCACTCCGTCGGCAACGCGAGCCGCAGCAACCAGAGCAATTGGACGAACGTGATGCCGGCCGCGTACAGCAAGGCCGTGGCGCGGCGTTGCTCGTCGGCGCGGGCGGCGCGCAGCCACTGCGCGACCATCGCCAGCCGCATCACCACGTAGCCGATCGTGATGGCGAAGTAGTTGTTGTCGCTGAACGCCGGCGCGATGCCCGCGGCCAGCACCAGCGCACCGGCGATCTGCACCAGCGTGGTGATCCGGTACACGTCGTCGTCGGTGTCGTATGCCGAAGCGAACCAGGTGAAGTTCATCCACGCCCACCAGATGGCGAAGAAGACCATCGCGTAGCCGCGTACGCCGGCGGCGATGTGGTTTTCCGAGATGGCGTGGTGCAGCGGGGTGGCGGCCTGGGCGACCGCGACCACGAAGCAGAGGTCGAAGAAGAGCTCGAGCGGCGTCGAGACCCGGTGGCCCTCGCCGGCCGAGCGGGCCCGCATCGGGGTCAGCCAGCTCCGCTCGGACGTGCTCACGTCTGCTCCCCGGCCACGAGATCCCAGGAGAGCAGCACGAACGGTGCCGCCTCGTCGGCGCCCGCCTTGCGATAGGTGGCCAGCGCCGCGTCGTTGTCGGACTCGGTGCCCACCCAGATGCCGTAGCAGCCGCGCTCCCGGGCGACTTCGGCCAGCGCCCGCACCAACTCGGTGCCCACCCCCTGCAGCCGGGCGGCCGGCGCGACACCGAGCTCGTAGATGAACATCTCCGTGCCCTTGTCCGGGTGGGTCATCTCGACCCCGGAGATCATCCCGACCGCGCGGCCGGTGTCGTCGTACGCGAAAAGAAGGTGATGGTTGGGCTCGGCGAGAAAACGCTCGGTCGCCGCCGCGAGCGGCGGCGCATCAAAGAGATCAGCAGCATTGTGTACGGCCGCAGGGTCCACGATCCGATCGACGCGCATGGCGACACCCTAGGCGAAGCGGTGCACGCGGAAGCCCGCCCCCGGACTGGGGACGGGCTTCCGTCGGGCTTGCCGATTTGCTACTTGACCTCGCTGACCGCCACCGCGCCGCGGCCGACGATCGCACCCTGGTCCGTCACCACGGTCATTTCGCCGTAGAGCACCCGGCCGGCCGCCGGCGAGACGGTGCCCGCCTGGACCGCGCCGGTGATCGTGCTCGTGCCGCCGCCGGTCAGGCTCTTCGGTGCGGCGGAGGCCACGACCGAGCCCATGCCCGGGGTGTAGTAGACGTCGGTGTAGTCGAACGCGGTCGTGCCGTCCGGCACCGAGTAACCGGTGATCACGGCCGTGTAGCTGCCGGCCGCCGGGTTCGCGATCGTCACCTTCTCGTCCGAGTCGCCGTCCGCGTCCACCGCGACCTGCTTGCCGTTCAGGTAGACCTCGAGGTCGAGGTCGGCGCCCAGGTCGGCCGGGTTCTTGATGGCCACGTGCAGGCTGGTCGCGCCGGCCGGCACCTCGATCGGGATCTCCGTGGTCTCGTCCTGGCCGACCGTGGGCCGGCTGACCAGGGCGCTGCCGAGCGGCTGGCCGGTGCCGGAGACGGTGACCGGGCCGAACGTGTTCTGCACGTTCCAGGTGACCGGGGTGGCCACGCCCGCGGTGACGCTGGGCAGGGTGGTCAGCGCCGGGTTGACCGTGACGCCCTGCACCCGCGCGCTCAGCGAGTACGGGTTGCTCAGCGACGGCGTCGTCCGGGCCCCGAGCACCTCGATCTCCCAGACGCCCGGGGTCGGGTTCTGGTAGTCCCGCTCGATCGCCTTGCACAGCGCCGGGTCCGCGACGTTGGTCACGCAGCTGATCGCCGAGTCCTCGACCGGCATGCCGTACGGGTCGGTGGCCAGGAACGAGATCCGCGAGCCGGTGGCGATGCCGGAGAAGTTGACCTGCAGCGCCGCCGCACCCTTCGGAACGTTGATGAAGTACGAATTCGCACTGTTCCGGTCGACCGCGGTGGTGCCGGTCGCGAAGTCGTACGCCGGCTTGGCGGGCTTGGCCGGCGCGATGACCGTGTTCAGCGTCTCGTAGTCGAAGCCCGGCGTGGCCGGGTCATCGATCCGCAGGATCGCGGAGTTGAGCCCGGCCGCCGCCTTCACGCTGAACGTCACACTGACCGGCTTGTTCAACGGCAGTCCGACCGTACGCTGCGAGGTGAAGCCCTTCGATCCGAACCAGCTCAGCTTGTGGCTGATGGTCCGCTTCGGGCCGCTGGTCCGGGTGATCTTGATCGTGTAGTTCTTCAGGCTGCCCGCGGTCTGGCCGCACCGGTTGTAGACGCCCTCGCCCTGGCCCGGCACGGTCAGGAAGTCGGAGATCACCGTGCAGACCGGGGCGGTCGAGACGTACGTCCGGGTCTGGATCTTCTTGGCCAGCAGCGACCAGGCGGCCGGGACGGCGAACTGGCCGTTGCCCTGCGCGGCGGTCGACGAGTCCGGGATCGGCTTGGCCGACGAATAGATCGCCTGGCGCAGGGCCGCCGGAGTGACGTCCAGGTCCTTGGCCCGGGCGGCCGAGAGCAGCAGCGCCGCGCCGCCGGTGGCCTCCGGGGCCGCCATCGAGGTGCCGTTGAACATGGCGTATCCGGCGGGCAGCGGGTAGCCGGCGTCGGCCAGCGGCTGGCCCGGCTGCCACATCGGCACCGACGAGATCGCCGAGCCCGGGGCGCTGATGTTCGGCTTGAAGCCGCCGTCCTCGCGCGGCCCGCGGGAGGAGAAGTTGAACATTTGCAGCGGCTTGCGGGCGACCGCGCCGTAGTTGGCGAGGTAAGTGTCGTCGCTGACGCTGGCGGCCACGCTCACCGCGGCCGTCGACGTCGACGGGCTGCCGAGCGTGTTCAGGCCAGGGCCGGAGTTGCCGGCCGAGATGAAGATCTGCACGCCGTAGTCGGTGATCAGGCGGTTGTACAGGATCGACTGGGCGTCGCTGCCGTCGTTCAGCGCGTTCAGGCCGCCGATCGACAGGTTGATCACGTTCGCGTGCCGGTTCTCGACCAGGTCGACCATGCCGGTGGTCAGCGCCGCGTTGGTGCAGCCGCCGCCCCAGTTGCAGGCCCGCGCCGAGACGATCTGCGCGCCCGGCGCCACACCGTCGAACGCGGCGTTGCCGAACAGGTCGTTGCCCGCGGTGATGCCGGCGACGTGGGTGGCGTGCGCGCCCTCGGTGATGCCGATGTTGACGAAGTCGGTCATGACGCCGGGCTTGGTCTCGAACGCCCGGTACTCGACCACGAACGGCATCGACTCGTGCACGTCGGTGGCCGGGTTGTCCGTACCGAAGTGGCCGATGTCGAACTTCTCCTTGTACGGCCGCATGACGGCGTCGTCGGTGAAGTCGTTGTTCTGGTTCGTGTCGACCCGGATGTCGTGGGTCTTCGGGTCGTAGAGGACGCCGAACACGTCGGTGGTGTCGCCGTCCCGGTTGACGTCGCCGGCGATCTCGCTGTCCGTGGTGATGCTCTCAGCGAAGGTGTTGATCGCCCAGGTGCCGGCGGGAGCCGTCCAGGTCGCGCTCTTGTACGTGAAGCTCGGCCCGGTCACCGCCGTGGTCATCGGCCGCCAGGTGGGGTCGGAGTCGATCGTCGGGTCGGTCGCGGTGACCCAGTCGATGATCTTCCGCGCGCCGGTCGTGGTCTTCTGCAGCGCCGGGTGGTCGAGGTCCACACCGGAGTCCATGATGCCGACGACGACTCCGCGGCCGTCCCAGGTCGGGTGCGCCTTCTTGAAGTCGACCGCGCCGATCTCGTTGGTCGGCAGGTACGGGTTGTCCGCGGGCGTGCTCGCGCCCGGCCCCGTGCTGGCCTGCGCCGCCTTGCCGGTGCCCTGCGCGAGGTCCACCTTCGGGTCCGGCAGCCGCAGGACGTCGTCGAGGTCGAGGCCGACGACGCCGGGCAGCTTGGCCGTCTTGCGCACCTTGCCGGTGGGCACCTCGGCCAGCACGTAGCCGACCTTGTCGAAGCGCCGGGCGACGGTGCCGCCGAGCTTGCGCACCGAGTCGGCGACCTGCGCGGCGTCGCCCTTGTCGGTGGCGATGATGACGGTGACCGTCTGCTCGCCCCGAGCCTCGGCGGCGGCGAGCAGCGAGACGTCCTTCGACCCGAGGGTGTCCGCCTTCGGGGTCTCGGTCGGGTCCGTTGCAGGGGCCGGCGCGGTTGCGGGCACGGCCGCCGGGTCGGCGTGGGCCGGGGTCATTCCGGTCACCGACGCCGCGCCCATCGCGAGGCCCGAGGCAAGCAGTGCGGCGAACGACCGCCTGCCCCAGGTCGATTGTTGTGTCACTGCAGGTCCTCCGGATCGCGGGCGCCCGAGGGGCGCGTCTGACCCGGGATCTTGGGGGTAGACGGCGTTCGATGTCACTACCGCCGGAGACGTTGATACTAGGCCGTTACATCGTGCATACCGATCGATGTCGCTTCGTCCGGTTCGACGGATGATTTGCGGCCGGTCGGGTACTCGACCGAAAGAACTTCCGGATCGACGTCAGATGACCGAAGTATGCATAGTTGTGCATTCAACCATCACGCGCCGACGCAGGCTCGCCGCGGTGCTGGACAGGAGTGGCCGGCGACGGGCCGGAGAAGAGGATTGGAGCCCCCGGTCGGAATCGAACCGACGACATCTCGCTTACAAGGCGAGTGCTCTGGCCAACTGAGCTACAGGGGCGCGGTGCCCAGCATAACGGCCCCTGGCTCGCGACATCCGTTCGGCTGCCTTGGCTTCTAGGTGAAAAAGACTTACGGTTGGCCTCGTTCCTCCCACTCGGATCGTCCGGCACGTTCCTGCCGGTGGAAAGGAAGTCGATTCACCATGGCTACCGTCACGTATGACAAGGCCTCCCGGATCTACCCGGGTTCCGACCGCCCCGCGGTTGACGAGCTCAGTCTCGAGATCGGCGACGGAGAGTTCCTCGTCCTGGTCGGCCCCTCCGGTTGCGGAAAGTCCACCAGCCTCCGCATGCTCGCAGGACTCGAGGATGTCGACCGCGGTCGCATCCTGATCTCGGGCAAGGACGTCACAAACCTTCCCCCGAAGTCCCGCGACATCGCGATGGTCTTCCAGAACTACGCCCTCTACCCGCACATGTCGGTGTACGAGAACATGGCGTTCGCGCTGAAGCTCCGCAAGACCCCGAAGGCCGAGATCGACCGCCGGGTCAAGGAAGCCGCCGCGCTGCTCCAGCTGGACGAATACCTCTCCCGCAAGCCGAAGGCGCTCTCCGGCGGTCAGCGCCAGCGCGTCGCCATGGGCCGCGCGATCGTACGTGAACCCCAGGTCTTCCTGATGGACGAGCCGCTGTCGAACCTTGACGCCAAGCTCCGGGTCCAGACCCGCTCGCAGATCGCCACGCTGCAGGCCAAGCTCGGCATCACCACCGTCTACGTGACCCACGACCAGGTCGAGGCCATGACGATGGGTCACCGGGTGGCGGTCATGCTCGACGGTGTGCTGCAGCAGTGCGACACCCCGCGGGCGCTCTACGACACCCCCGACAACATCTTCGTCGCGGGCTTCATCGGCTCCCCGGCCATGAACATCAAGACCGTGTCGCTGACCGAGAGCGGCGCCGCCTTCGGCTCGCTCGCCGTGCCGCTGACCCGTGAGCAGGTCGCGTCGGCGGACGGCGGCAGCGGCAAGGTCACGGTCGGCTTCCGGCCCGAGGCGACCGACCTGGTCGCCCCGACCGAGGGCGGCCTGCCGATCGTCGTCGACCTGGTCGAGGACCTCGGCTCGGACGCCAACGTCTACGGCCACGCGGCCATGGACGAGGGCTCGGAGCGGTTCGTGGTCCGCACCGACCGGCGCAACATGCCGACCATGGGCGAGACCGTGTTCATCAAGCCGCAGACCAACCAGGTGCACCTGTTCAACGCCGGCACCGGCCTGCGCATCAAGTAACAACTGACGTCGAAGGGCGGCTCCCGATCGGGGAGCCGCCAAACAATACAACCGTCCGGTCGTGGGGCGCCCCCCGGGGGGGCCCCCCCCCTTCCGCGTTCACCAGGTGCTGGGGTCGTTGTAGGTGGGTGCCATGGTGACCGAGCCGAACACGTCGAGGACCTGCTTCTGCGTGTACGGCGTCTTCGGCGTCTGCGTGAGGGCCGTGAAGAGGACCTGCTTGACCAGCATCGTCCAGGCCTTGCCGTTCGGATCGGCGTCGGCTTTGTACGGGCCGGCCTTGAGGTTCCGCGGATAGTCGCCGGTGTTGTCGGGCACGTCCATGGAGCTGATCTCGAGACGGCGCCGCCCGTCGGAGAAGACCAGCGACCCGAAGCTGAAGATGTCGCCGCCGTCCTCGTTGCCCTGCAGGTCCACCTCACAACTCAGCAGGGCGGAGTCGGGCGGCAGCTGGCCGATCTTGAACGGCATGGCGCAGCGTTTCACCTCGTCGAAGCGGATCTTCTGGACGAGATCCAGGGCTCGCTCGACCGTCACGGCCCGGACCTCGACGTTGGCCCACAGGTCACCGGCCGGCTGCCAGGTCACGGAGAAGAGCCGGTCGCCGTTCTCCAGCTGTTGCGATGAGCTGATCGTGCCGGGCAGGCCGTCGACGGTGCCGGCGACCGGCGCCGACATGGTGGCATCAAGATCCCTGATCATGCTGTACGGCAGCGGGAACGTCTTCTTGGTGTGGGTCAGGGTGGCCAGGATGCTGACGTCCGGGCCGTAGACGGACGCCACCTCGTAGCCGGGTTTCGAGATCGAGGCGGCCGCGGCCGCATCGGTGGCGAGTTCGTCCATCGAGAAGTGCAGAACGCTCGGATCCGTGCCGACCAGATCCGGCCGCAGTGCCGCCCCCTGCTGGCCGACGGCGTCGGGGAGCCGGCCCAGATCGGCAGTGACCAGCGGCGAGCCGGTCGGCCGCGGGGTGGGTGTCGGCGGAGTGATGCTGTCCGAGCGCCGCGGCGTCAGCGTGCCGGTGACGATGATCCCGCAGCAGACCGCGATCGCGAGAACGGCGGTCGCGACCCGGCGGCGGGTCCGGATCCGCCGGCCCTTGGTCATCGCCGCCCGCATCATCGGCGCCGGATCGATGCTCGAACCCGCGTTCGCGCGTTCCTGCAGGCTCTCGGTGAGCAGCCGGTCGAGGTCGGTGGGCATCAGCGGTCTCCCCTCGCGGCGTCGACGGCCGGGCGGCGCAGCTGTTGCAGCTTGTCCAGGGCGCGTTTGGCCTGGGTACGCACCGTGCCCTGAGCACAGTGCAGAAGCTCGGCGATGGTCGCGTCGTCGTAGTCCTCGTAGTACCGCAGCACGATCACCGCGCGCTGGCGGGGCGGTAGTTGCAGCACGAGCCGCCACAGCTCATCGCGTTCGGCCGATTCGGCGGCGTTGTCCCGGGCAGTCCTGCCGCCGCCGACCTCGGCGACGGCCACCTCACGGTTCACGGCCCGGCGCCACCAGGACGTGTTGGCGTTGACGAGCATCCGGCGCACGTACAGATCGGGCTGGTCCAAGGTGCTGATCCGGCGCCAACTGGCGTACGCCTTGGCCAGCACGTCCTGGACGAGATCCTCGGCGCGATGCTCGTCAGCGGTGAGCAGACGCGCGAAGCGGATCAAAGCCGCCCCGCGCGCCAACGCGTACTCCTCGAACGTCACGCCCTTTAACACGCATCGACCGGGCTCCGGCGTAGACCGGTCATCCCGCGAATTTCCGGATCTGGAAATCCTTGTCGGCGGCGCACGCGATGACCGCGGTGTCCCAGGCACAAGTCGCCGACCGCACGTCGCTCAGCGGGCCGAGTTGCTGCTCGTCGTCGCCGAGATGTTCGCCGGCCAGCGACGGATCGCTGAGCCCGCTGGTCAACGGCTTCGAGAAGTGCAACAGGTTGCCCGCGTCCAGCCGGGCCACCTCGCCGGCCGTGGTCCAGACCAGCTTGCCGGCGTTGTCGAGCAGGTTGACCTGCGCCACCGGCGAGGACTGCACGGCCAGCACCGAGTCGCCCACCGGCACCAGGGTCTGCACCCCGGTCAGCGGACGGCTCC
>Ga0307508_10001615_pt1 | contig 25170 bp, 20 predicted proteins | sample 9_EM_MG_FD_203089 | JGI IMG/M metagenome (GOLD analysis project Ga0307508, IMG submission 203089) | Populus trichocarpa ectomycorrhiza microbial communities from riparian zone in the Pacific Northwest, United States - 9_EM | ecosystem: Host-associated > Plants > Roots > Unclassified | place... | reverse complement strand
CGGCGGTGACGATGCACGTGGCACGTCTCACGATTATATCACCATCGCCACCCAGCGCCCCGAAACCATCATGGGCGATACCGCGGTATGCGTAAATCCTACCGACGAACGCTATAGCCACCTGGCAGGCAAATATGTGCTGGTGCCGCTCATCAACCGCCGCATCCCTATCATCTTCGACGAATACGTGGACAAGGAATTTGGTACCGGCGCGCTTAAAGTAACGCCCGCCCATGATATCAACGATTACAACCTGGGCCTGAAGCACAAGCTGGAAATTGTAGACACGCTCAACGAAGACGGTACCCTTAGCGCCGCCGCACAGATATACGTGGGCGAAGACCGCTTTGCCGCCCGCAAAAAGATCATTGCCGAGCTGAAAGAAAAAGACTTTCTCCTCAAAGAAGAAGAATACAGCACGCGCCTGGGCTACAGCCAGCGCAGCGGCGCCGTGGTAGAGCCCCGCATTTCCACCCAATGGTTCCTGAAAATGAAGGAGCTGGCCCAGCCCGCCTTAAAAGCGGTGGTGGAAGGCGATATCAAAATACATCCCGGCGATAAATTCCTCGCCACCTATAAATACTGGCTCGAAAACGTAAAGGACTGGTGCATCTCCCGCCAGCTGTGGTGGGGACAGCAGATACCGGCCTGGTATGATGAAAAGGGCCGGTTCGTGGTGGCGGAGAATGAGGCGAAAGCAAAGGAAATGTTCCATGCGCAATTTTCAATACCCAATGCTCAATTGCGGCAGGATGAAGACGTTCTCGATACCTGGTTCTCGTCCTGGCTCTGGCCAATGGAAGTGTTCAACGGCATTACACAGCCCGGCAACGAAGAATTGAAATACTACTACCCCACTTCCGTACTGGTAACTGGGCAGGATATTATCTTCTTCTGGGTAGCGCGTATGGTCATGGCCGGTATGGAATATGAACAGGAGATTCCCTTCCGCGACGTGTATTTCACCGGCATGGTGCGCGACAAGCAGGGACGCAAAATGAGCAAGAGCCTGGGCAACTCGCCCGACCTGCTCGACCTGATCGATAAATACGGCGCCGATGCCGTTCGCTTCGGCATCATGATAGCTTCTCCCGCCGGCAACGATTTGCTGTTCGACGAAGCGGCGCTGGAGCAGGGACGGAATTTTAACAACAAGCTGTGGAATGCGCTGAAGCTGGTGAGAGGCTGGGAGTCGAGGATCGTGAAACGTGAAACGGCAGACGTGAATACGGATACGGCAGCCGGCTCCTCGCCTCACGCCTCACGTCTCACGTCTCACAGCTTCCCCCTCGACTGGTTCGCCAACCGCCTCACCGAGGCCCGCGCCGAAGTAGAGAGCCTGATGGGACAGTTCCGGCTGAGCGAAGCCCTCAAAACCATTTACTCGCTGATATGGGACGATTTCTGCAGCTGGTACCTGGAATGGGTGAAGCCCGGTTTTGAGCAACCCATCGACGCCCTCGTGTATACGAAGACGATTGAATACTTTACGGCATTAATGCAGCTGCTGCATCCTTTCATGCCTTTTATCACCGAAGAAATCTACCACCTGCTGGCGGAAAGAAAAGACGATCTGTGTGTAAAGCAGTTTGGCGCGGTACAAACGGCCGTGGCGGCTATTACCGCCAAAGGCCATCTTTTAAAAGAGACCATCACCGCCATCCGCGATGCGCGCAATAAGGCGCAGCTGAAACCTAAGGAAGAAATTTCATTATACATACAATCGGCCGCCGAAGGCGACTACCAATCCATTACCGGCCTGCTGGCCAAACAGGTGAACGCCCGCCACATCGCCTTTACAACCGAAGCGATAGCCAAAACCATCGCCGTTGTATCGGGCCGCGATAAATTCTACATCGAATCGCAGCAACCTGTCGATACCGGCAACCAGAAAGAAGAGCTGCTCAAAGACCTCACCTACCAGAAAGGCTTCCTGTCATCGGTAGAAAAGAAACTGGGCAATGAGCGTTTCGTGCAAAACGCCAAACCGGAAGTGGTAGCGCTGGAAAGAAAAAAACAGGAAGACGCCATCGCCAAAATCAAGTCCATCGAGGAGAGTCTGGCCTCTTTATAAATTTAGTGCCCGGATTGTGCGCTGCAAAGATGATACGTATTCTACCGCGGCAATAAATTCACCGGTAATACAAACTCAAACTGGTCGGGCGCCCTGCCGCCATACAAATCACGATCTATCAGCCTGCTGTAGCGAAAGCCAAAGCTAACGGGCACATTATTCCACCATTTGGTATCAAAAAAGATTTCCGTGCCGTAGGAGCGAAAATCGGTATCGATGCGCAGTCCGTTACTATAAGCCACTTTGGCCACGGTATGATCATAAAACAGGTTGGTGCGCACACGCTGGAAGTACACGATATTGGCCACGCCTGCATCGGGATAGAACAGCGGGAAGTGATAGTTGGCACCCCATTTAAACATCGTGCGCAGGTTGGGCACTGTATATCCGCGTGAAAACGGGAAGCTGTTGGAGAAACGGTATTGGTTAAGCGTATCGCGCCATTGGTAAGCCACATTAAATACCAGGTTATTTGTTGGAAAAATACCCGGCAGGTATAACAGACCCGACACCAGCGCCTGGTTGGCGTCCACCGTTTGTATGGCCCGGCGGTAAGAAAAAGACAAGGTTTGCGCCAGCCGGGGATAGATGTGCTGTCGCGCGGTTTGTATTTGGTTGGTAAATGAAAGATACGAGTTAAGGTAAGCAAATGAAACAGTGGGCAGCGATCCCTTGAACCATTTATCGGAATAGGTAGCCGCCGTCACGTTTTTATATACATAGTCGCCGCCTATGGTGAGCCGGGTGATGCTTCTTCCCTTGCTCAGGTTAAGCGGTACGCTCAGGCCGATATTGGCCTGCGACTCATTCCAGTAAATGGGCCGGAAAGCCGTGTCCACACTGCTGCGGTTGATGATGTAGCTGGCGCCGGCATTGATATAGGGAAACCATCCGCCGTAAGTAAAGCTGGCCCCGCCCTGCTTGTACCCTTCGTCGCGGTTATACGCCACGTATATTTCCGACTGCAGGGTATTGAGAATGTTCTGCCCTACTATCGACAGCTGGTAATCGGGATCGGATACATAGGGATACAGGCTATGAAAATTAAAGAGCCCGTGGGTTTTGGGGTAACGGCTCACGGGCGCGGATATGGGCGTTACGCCGCGCAGCAGGCCGGCGGCGGGGTTCTTCTGCAGGTTGATGCCAAAAGAATGATCCGCCTGTGTCCATGCGCCGGGTGTAACCGCTGTCCATACCGCTTCTTTTTTGGCCGCGCTTTGCAGGTGCAGGCCGTAGGCGGTGAAGCTGCTGTAGCGGATGCTGTCGCGGCTCAGCGCCGGCTGGTATACGCCAAGGGCGGCCGCCACCGGCGGCAGGCTAAGCGCATACAATTTTTTATCGCTCAATACCACGGCATACAGCTCGTCGGTCTTGTTGCCGGCAGCGGTAAAATAAACGGTATCATGCTGTACTACCGGGTAGCCCAATACGCGAAAGGAGGCGGGGGTGAGCCAGTTGGTGCTGCCATCGGCGGTATTGACCAGCGCGAGGGCCATCCGGCCCGCGGTATCGCGCACGGCCGTTACTACCTGCTTATCGCTTACAAAGCGGGGATAGGTATAAAACAGCCGCGTGGGGTTGGGTATTTCTTTGAGCAGGGCGCCGTTGGCGGCGCTGAGCAGGTGCAGGTGGCTTATCCCGCCGGGGTTCGACTGGGCGGCTACGATGGTGTTGCCATCGGCGCTGATATCGGGCGAAAAGTATTTGCTGTGGTGTGTAATCGTTTTTTGTTTGCCGGTGGCGGCGTCCAGCACCTGCAGCTCGCTGTAATCATTCCAGCCCCAGCGGATGTGGGGGCGGTAGGACGCATATACAATTTTTCGGTTGCGGTATGAAAACTGCCCGTCGGCCGATACATCGCGCATGCGTATGGTGCGCTCCCAGCCGCTGCCCTGTTCTGTAAAAACCGGCACCTGGCTGTAGCTGCTTTTTACATATATAAGCGTTTCATCTTCGGTATAGGCGGGAAACTCCTGTGACACGAATGGGCGCGAATGTGAGCTAATTTTCGCTAATGCCAGCGAATCAGCCCATGTATCAAAAGATTCGCCCTTATTCGCTCCCATTAGTGCAAATTCGCGTTTAAAGTAGTCAAATGCATCGGCCCTGAAACGGCTATAGGGCACACCGGCATATTTCTTTATCGCCTGCTGGAAGGGATAGAAAAGGCTTTTATAGGCCGCAGCGTCGTGGGTCACCTTGCGCCAGAAATCATCGCCGTATTTTTCCCTGCCATAGGCCACCATCATATAGCCGAGGCGGTAATGGTCGGGGGTAAAATCGCGCAGGGAGCCGTTGCGCAGCTTCATCCAGCTGTATTTTTTGTCTGCCAGCCAGAGCGAGCGGTAGTCGTTAAAAAACCAGGGCAGCCTTCCCCGTCCCTGGGGGCTGGCCAGTGTTTCCTGGAAAACGGCATCGCCTTCGTAAAACCAGTTGGGAACGGCAGCTGAATTGGCCAGCTCCTGGCCGTACTGTCCAAACAGCAGCCGGGCCAGGTGCGACAGGCCTACATTGAAATTATTGTATTGCTGTACATGGCGGTATTCATGCATGGCCAGCATATCGTGCCAGGGCAGGCTGCCCAGCTCGAAGCTGTTTTGGGAGGGGGTCAGGTAAAACTCGCTCCTGAAAGGCCCCAGCGCCACATACCCGTTGGAAACAGTGGTATATGGCTGCAATACGATATTGATTTTCTGCCGGCGCGCGCCGATGGTAGGCAGGGTAATACTGTTAAGGCGTTGTGCAATGGCCGCAATGCGGGCGGCAGTGCTATCAAATCCCTGCGGGAAAATCACCCGGGCTTCGGGTGTATTCACCTGCTGCCAGTGCACGGAAGGCGGGTGACCACTAAATTGCTGGGCAGATAAACTACCGGAACAAAAGGCAAGCAGGGCTAAAAAAAATAATCTTTGTATCATAACAGCGGGAAAGAATATTTTTTTAAGATACTGTTTATTTTTGCATACCAGGCAAGGAGATAAACTTTTTTATATGGATCAAGCAGTAGCCATCAGGCAGGCGGATTTGGACGATATCAATATTATTGGGTTTCTGGCGCAGCAGATATGGCCGCAGGCCTATGGGCATATTCTCTCAAAAGAGCAGCTGGACTATATGCTGCACCTGATTTACAACCCGGCGTCGCTCAAAGACCAGATGCTCAAACAGCACCACAGCTTCCTGGTGGCCGAGCTGGATGAAGAGCCGGTAGGTTTTGCTTCCTTTTCGCCCGCCGGTATGGCGGGCGTATACAAGCTGCACAAGCTCTATGTAAGAGGCGATATACAGGGCAAGGGACTGGGCAAGGCCCTGGTGAACGCGGTGCTGGAAGAAATACGCCCGCTGGACGCCGCCGCCCTGCACCTCAACGTAAACCGGCATAACAAGGCCAGGAGCTTCTATGAAAAATTCGGGTTCTCCGTCATCGGTGAAGAAAACATCGATATCGGCAGCGGGTATTTTATGAACGATTTTGTGATGGAGATGAGGTTATAGACATTATTCCTCTTCCTTCCCCATCGCCGCCAGCTTCATTTTGCGGGCGGTGTCATGGCCGAAATACTTTTCTATTCTTGCTTCTATAAAATAGATCACAGGGGTTAATACAATGGCCATGGTGAATTTATACGCATAATTGACCATGCAGATGGCCAGTACTTTTTGAAAGGACCAGCCCTTGCCGATTTTAAAAGCAATAAAAAGGACGATAAAGCTATCCACCAGCTGCGATACCAACGTAGAACCGGTGGCCCTTAGCCATATCTTTTTTTCGCCGGTGACTCTTTTTATCCGGTGAAAAACGGTCACATCCACGATCTGGCTGACCAGAAAAGCAGTCAGGCTGGCAAAGATGATCCACATGCCCTGCCCAAAAATGGAGTTAAATGCTTTCGACATATCGGGCACGCCGTCCTGTATGCCGGTACCATACCAGAAATCGGCCGGTGGAACGCCCATCGCCATATAAAACATCAGGAAGGCATACGATATGAGCGCCACGGCGATATAAGAGATCCGGCGTACGGCTTTCGGCCCATAGTATTCATTAACGATATCTGTCATAATAAACTCCAGCGGCCATAGCAGCACGCCGCAGGTGAGGCTAAGCGCCAGCCCCTTTTCGCCAAACAGCGAAAAGTTCAATGGATGCGCGCCGAACAGCTTTTCCAATGAAAATATCTTCGTGCCGATGCACTCGGCGATCAACGCGTTGGCCACAAAAAAAGCGGTAAAGAAAATAAAGAGGCGTGTCGGTTTGTCTTTCAGTATGCCATGGATCATATAGCGTAAAAATATAGGTAGAATTGCGGTAAGAGAAAAAGAAAGTTCACTATCAGCAGCCATCGCGGCGCGGTGCTGGCTGCCAGCCGGCCCCGCAGGAACAAGATAAGCGTCCATCCATTGGCCAGCGCATTAAGACCATAGGCCAGCACCAACCCGATAACCAGCACGGTGGAGCGCACATGCCCATCGGGCAGGAAAGCATGGTAGTGCATGGCCCAGGCGGCGAGCCAGCAGCAATTGGCGATAAACGCCACCCTATGCCAGAATGAGAATTTATTCATACTATAATGGCCCGTACCGGGATATGCTAATGTGGCCAAAAATCAGCAATTCTGCGTAAAATACCATTATTTTGCTTCCCAAGAATGACAATCTATGAACAAATCTTTCTGGCAAAAAGCCTGGCCTCATTTCGCCGCCATCGGTATATTCCTCGTCGTAGCCCTGGTATATTGCAAACCGGCGCTGGAAGGGAAGGTATTGCAGCAAAGCGATGTGCAGCACTGGAAGGCCATGGCCCGGCAGTCGCTTGAATACAAAGAGCAGCATGGTCACTTTCCGTTATGGACCAACAGCCCTTTTGCCGGTATGCCCGCTTACCAGATATCGATGGACGTACCGTATAAATTTATTCCCAGCGTATTTATCGTACACCATATCGTTACGCTGGGCCTGCCCAAGCCCATCAGCTTTTTCTTCCTGGCCTGCGTAATGGCATATTTCATGTTTGTCACCCTGCGGATCAATCCCTGGATTGGCGTGCTGGGCGCTATCAGCTATTCTTACTCCACTTTCAATAATGTGATCATCGACGTAGGGCACGATACGCAGATGATCTGCCTGGCCTATGCACCGGCGGTGCTGGGCGGGCTGTTCCTGCTGTTTCGCAAGCAATACCTGTGGGGCACGCTGGCCCTGTCTACTTTTGCCGGCCTGATCATTGAGCAGGGGCACATGCAGATTGTGTACTATACTTTTATCATTGCCTTTTTTGCGGTGCTGGGCTTCCTGGCGCATGCTTTCCGGAAAGGCGATGCCAGGCATGCCGGTATAATGCTGGCCCTGGCCGCCCTGAGCAGTGTTATTGCCCTTAGCATTAACATCGGCAATATCTGGCCGCTGAAAGAATTTACCAAAGAAACCATGCGCGGCGGCCGCAGCGAGCTGAAGGATGCCAGCGCCGACAACAACAAAACCAGCGGCGGTCTCGATAAAACCTATGCTTTCAGCTACAGCTATGGCACGGCAGAAACCTTTACCCTGCTGGTGCCCTCTATCTATGGCGGCGGCGAGATGGCCAAACAGCTGGGCGCCGATTCGAAGTTTGCAGAGAAACTGATGGAAACTTTCCGCCTGCCCGAAGAAACGGCCATACAATACGCCAATGGTTCGGCGTACTGGGGCGACCAGCCCATACAGGCCGGTACCGTATACTTCGGCGCCGTTCTTTGCTTCCTGTTTATATTGGGTATGGTGGTGCTTAAAGACTGGAACAAATGGTGGATACTCGGGGCCAGCATCCTGGGTATCATGCTGGCATGGGGCAGTCACCTGGCATGGTTCAACTATTTCCTGTTCGAGCACCTCCCCTACTACAATAAATTCCGTGCGCCAACCATGGCGCTGTTTATTCCGCAGCTTACCTTTTCACTCACCGCCGGCCTGGTATTGCAACAGGTATTCTTTGGCGATACCACGCGTGAAGTGTTCTGGAAAAAATTAAAGCTGGGCGGTATCATTACCGGTGCCATATTGCTGCTGCTGGTGCTGCTGTATTTCAATTTCGATTATTCCGGCAGCCGCGATGCACAGCTCAAACAAAGCCTCACCGGCGGTATCATGCAGCAATTATCCCAGGGGCAGCAACCCACCCCGCAGATACAGCAACAGGCAGACGAGGTAGTGAAGGGCGTGGTAAACGGTCTGAGAGAAGATCGCCGGTCACTGTTTGGCGGCGACCTGCTGCGCACGATTGTTTTTATTGCCCTTGCCTTTGGCGTGCTATTGGCCTATGCAAAGAATAAGCTGAAAACAGCATATGCGCTGGCGCTGTTGATCTTACTGGGCGTGTTCGACCTGCTGCAGGTGGGCCGCCGCTACCTGAACGACGAGCATTTTATGGAAGCCGAACAGGTAGAGACGGCTTACAGCCCTACGGCGGCAGATTTGGAGATAAAGAAGGATGCCGGTTATTACCGTGTATACGATGAAAGCGGCGGCAACCCGTTTGTAGATGCCCGTACCTCCTATTTCCACAATTCGCTGGGCGGCTACAGCCCCGCCAAACTAGGACTGTACCAGGATATCATCGACTCGCAGCTCGTCAGGGGCAATATGCACGTGTTCAATATGCTTAACACCAAATATTTCATCCAGCAGGACCCCACCAACGGGCAGCCGGTAGCGCGGACCAATCCCGGCGCACTGGGTGCGGCCTGGTTTGTAAAGACGCTGGTGTTTGCCAAAAACGCCAACGATGAAATGCGTGTTCTCGACAAACTGAATACAAAGGACAGCGCCGTTATCGACGAGCGGTTCAGAACGGCCGCCGGCAGCCAGCCCGTATACGATTCTGCGGCGGCCATTACCTTACAAAAAAACAGCAACGACACCATCGTTTATAATACCCGGTCGCAAAGCCCGCAGTTTGCCGTGTTCAGCGAAATATACTACCCGTTTGGATGGAATGCCTATATCGACGGAAAGAAGGCGGAGCATGTAAGGGCCGATTATGTGTTGCGTGGCATGCCGGTACCTGCAGGCAGTCATACCATCGAATTCAGGTTTGAGCCCGTTTCGTATTATACCGGCTGGAAGCTGGCGTTCTGGCTCAACATCTTCCTGTGCGTGCTGGCGGTGGCGGGTATTGCCGTTGAAGTGCTGAAAAAGAAAAAAACGGCTTCGCAATAAGCGCCGCTGGTATGCCGGAAAACCTGAAAATAGCGATTGTCATCATTACCTATAACCGCCCCGGCGATATGCTTGCGCTGGCGAAAAACATAGGCCGGCTGAACGATATACCCGGGCTGCTGGAAGAAGTGATAGTGGTGAACAACCACTCTACCCTTTCGTACGAAAAAACGGAGGAATACATCCGCAATAACCCGCATATCCCCTTCCGTTATTATAGGGCAGAAGAGAACCTCGGCGTTTCGCGCGGCAGGAACTATGCCATAGGGCTGTCTTCCGCCCCGCTGCTGGTATTTCTCGACGACGATGCCCTGTTTCGCGACAGCGATGCGCTCGGGCAGATAAGGGACATCTTCAACGATGCGCCCGCCGGCGGGCGCCCAACGGGTATCGCCTCGTTTAAAGTATTCTATTATGCTACGCGCGACTTCCAGGTAAATGCTTTCCCGCATAAGCAGTTTGCCGCCCGTAAGCACCTGCATCATTTTGAAGCGCCCTATTTCGTGGGCTGCGCCCATGCTATCCGGCGAACGGTTTTTGACAGTACCGGCTACTACCCGGCGAATTTCTTTTACGGTATGGAAGAATATGATTTGAGCTACCGTACCCTACAGGCGGGTTACAGCATCGTGTACGATGATCGTGTAACCATCCTTCACAAGGAATCGCCCGGGGGCCGCCTGCCCGCGCGCGATAAACTACGGGGCATGTGGGTGAACAAAAGCAAAGTGGCTTTTAAATACCTGCCGCAGCGGTACTTCTGGTCCACTGCCTGTATGTGGAGCCTGGAATACCTCAAAAAAAGCGGCTTTCACCTGGGCGGATGGCTAAAAGGCTGGAAAGAAGTATTTACTATTCCCCGCACCGAAAAAAAGCAACCGCTCAACGCGGAAGCAATGCATTATTTACGGAAGAACGAAGCGAGGTTGTTTTATTAGGGCAGCTGCAAGCTACATAACCTTATAGAAATAGGGTTTATTGCGGAGGATGATGAATGCTTTTCCAACAACGAAAAACACGTTGGCGCAATATCCTTTAAACTGTGCAAAGCTATATTTGGAGCGCCGGCCCTTTACCAGCTTCGATAGCAGCAGCCCCGCCCCGAAAACAGGTATGCCCAACCCGTAAAAACAAAGGCCAAATAAAAACCAGCCCGCGCCAAACTGCTTGCGCACCCGCACGAAATTGGATAGCATGATTTGCTTCCCTTTGCGGTCGTACATATTATAATAGCCCTTTCCGCCCGAATCAAACGCGGCATTGGCCGACTGCCCTTCGAGGTGCACGACGTGCAAATCGCCGTAAAGGCACAGCTTACCCGCCTTGCGCAGGCGGCCGCACCATTCTATCTCTTCGGCATATAAAAAAAAGTCCTCGTCCAGCATACCGGCTTTTTCGATGCTGCTTTTCTTTACCATGATAAAAGCGCCATTGATCCAATCCACTTCTACCTGGCCCACGGCCTCGGGCACATTCGTTTTCTTTACTTTCAGCGAATAGCCGAGGCGGCGCAATAAAGCGCCCAGGTAAGGCACCGGCAGCAAGGTATTGATACCGCCGCGGATGAAATAGTTGCCGGATATCTGGGGCGTGTGGTCGGCATTGAGCAGCTGCACGCCGCAGGCGATATAATCCGAAGCTACGAAGCGCGCAAAGCACTGTGCGATGGCATCGTTCAGCAGCAGCGTATCGGGGTTGAGCAGCAGCAGCGTGTCTGCCGTCGCGGCCCGCATACCGGCGTTATTGGCCCGGGCAAAGCCGGCATTGTATCCCATATCTATCCAGCGTACAAAAGGGTATTTATCCATCACCTGCTGCCGGCCTTCGGTATCGGAGCTGTTGTCGGCAATGATCCACTCATACGATGCATACGGCAGGTAACGGCAGGCTGTTTCCAGGCATTGGCAGATATCCTTTGCAGAGCGGTAATTGACGATGATGATGGATAGATGCATATTATATGCGGCGCTTAGCGGAGCACCGGTTTGGAATAAATTTTTTTGAACAGTAAAAAAAGGGCACGCCCCAGCGCCGTGGCATCCACCAGCTTTGCCATGCGCACGCCGGGCAGCGCCGCCGGGTCAAAGGTATTGTTATCAATCAGCTTATCGGCGTATTGGCGGCATTGCTGCACCCAGCTGTTTACCGTAATGCCGTGCCGCCGGGCGGCCGGCTTTTTTAATAACCGGTGCGCATAAGAGCTGCAGTATTCTGCAATAAACGCGGGGCCATGGGTATTGATGATGGCCCGTGCGGCAGGGCTTTGCTGTTTGAGCCGCAGCAGGTAATCGATGCAAAAGCCAAAAGCGGCCTGTATCTTATCGTCGGCCGAGGAAGCGGTCATACTTTGGTGCAGGCGATAGGAAAAACAATGGGCGGCCGATGCCACCATACCGGATATACGCGCCATATCCACCCAAAGCGCAAAATCGGCAAACAGGAGATTGGGATAAGCAGGTATGCCCCCTATGGCCTCATAATCCTTCGAGCGCATCATGTACCCGGTACCATTGATGTCTATTTGCTTGGTTAGTATCCGCTCCAGTAATTCCTCACCCGATAAAGCGGGTGGTATGGGCCGGCAGGGCCTTATGGGCTTTCCCTGCGAATCGATAAAAGTAAACTGCGACTGGTAAAGGCTTGCCCCGGGGTACGTTTCAATAAGGCGCTTCATCTCCTGCAGGTAACCGGGCAACAGCAGGTCGTCGTGCCCGATGCAGGTCATGAACTCGTTTTTGGGAACGTCGGCCACCCTTTTCCAGTTTTGTTCGATGCTCAGCGGTTCGGCGGAAGGATATACCTGCACCCGGTTGTCGGACAGCGCATTTACCCAGGCGGTCGTACCATCGGTGCTGCAATTATCGAGTATGAGGAGGTTAAAATGCGGATAGGTTTGCGACAATATACTGCCCACGCATTCCTTTACGTATTCGCCGCCATTCCTTACCGGTAGTATAATGCTGAATTTCATGTAAAACAGGTCATATTTTCCTCGCTAAACTTTCACTAAAAATAGGCGAAATCCGGGATCGCTGCTGCTTAATTTCCCGCAGGCGGCCTGTGCCAGGCCAGCCTGCTGTACAGGCGCTTTGCGGTGTTATCGCCTGTAGCATATTGCCGGGTCTGGTTGTCTTCCACCAGCAGGTTTTCCTGGTTATCTATCCAGAATGTCCTGCTTTCAGGCCATTTTTGGGGTTCGTACACCTGCCCGTTTCTATCCACTACGTACACACCATAGCCTTGTTTGATAACCTGGCTGGTAACGCTGTTACGACCGCTCTCGCACTGGTAGGCCCTGAATTTCGAGGTCAGGGGTTTGTAGCGTATAGCCAGGAAAACATCGCGCCGGATCATAAATGCATTGGTACGCAAATGCGGGTTGGGAAATGATTTAAAAAGAAACGGGTAATAGATCAGCGCTTTTATAAACAGCTTATACTTCCTGAAATTGACCGCGAGGCCTTTATCCTTTTCGTATTGTAAGGGATGATGAACGAAAGGTGTTTCGCGGTAGCTCTGCCATGACCCGGTAGCCGATACCATACCGGCGTTGTCCCTTGTCATGGCGGCATACATATGCAGCAGCCAGTTGCCGCCCAGCAATACGCTGTTTGTATTGAGGAAGAAAAACAGGTCGGAGCTGGTTCGTTGCGCTGCAAACCGGTAGGCGTCGATATCAAGGCCCTGGTCGAAATACAGCGGGGTATAGCTTATGTTCAAATCGCCCAGCAGCTGCCGGCAACGATCAAGCGTTGCCTTATCACCGGCCTGCTTGAAAAGGATCACCAGCCCGTGCCGGACGCCTGCCGGATGGCGGGTATAGGAATCAATAAACGTCCTGAACTTATCAAACCCATACGGCATGAACATCAGGAAGACAACGGTTATATTTTTTCCGGGCGGCTTCATGCAGGAAGAGGCTGTTCGATATAATCCAGGTAAGGCAAAAGCGCCTTGTCGAAGCTATAATGCCGGGCGGCCCTTATCGCATTTTCCACATAGAAAGCATAATTGCCCCGGATAACGGATATCGCTTTCCTGATGTCATCCTCGGCCAGCCCATCTATTAATATGCCGCACTGAAATTCCTCCACAAAACGGAATCCCAATATATTGCTTGCCACCACAGGAACGCCGGCGGCCAGGTATTTAAACATTTTGCCGGACGGCGCAGATACGTAATTGAAATAATTGCGTTGTATGGATGGCTCGTCGAAATTGTAAAAGCAAAAGCCTATTTCAAACTTCGAGATGTACTCAACCACATCATCATTGTCCAGGTAAACATTATTGATCACCAGCCTGTCTTCGGCCAGCAGCGACGCATATTCCGTATGTATCCTTTTTTTATCTTCACTTAGCACAGCGCCCTGTACCGTTAGCTTTTCATCGGGATATTTCTTTATATAGTTCAGGCAGTTATAGAATCCCAGCACATTGTAGGCGCCGCCTGCATAAACCAGTCCTTTCCGGTTGTTACCGATTTTAAATTCCCTGTAATTCGGGGAGTTCTGAACATAGAAAGTGGTAAACCGGTGGTCTTTGAACAAATAATGGTAGCGCTCGGGGCTTTGTATGATAACGCAGTCTATTATACCGGTGTCTGCCAGCGGCAGCAGCTCTTCATGCTCGCAAAGCTCCAGCGAAAGAAAATCGACCCGCAGCTTTAATAAGGAACAATAGAACAGGTTTTTAATGTCTATAGCTATAATTCTACGATACGCTTTGCGCCTTAGCTGCTTTTTTATGAAGGCAAACCTAAAAAAATAGTCCTTATAATCGAGGCCGTTTTGTTTAAAATACTTCGCTTCTTTATTAAAAAGCACCAGCAATTTGAATAACAAGAGGTAAAAATACCGGCTCTTTACATGGTAATACCGGTGATACAATACATTGCGGTTGTTTAATTTCTGGCCATTGTAGTTATCGGGGTTCTGCGCAATAATCGTGACAGTATACTTTTTCGACAATTCATCGTACAGTTGAATCGTCGTGGGCGAATAGGCCAGGTGCGGGCCATTAAACAATATCAGTATGTCTTCTTTATTCACGCTCATGTATCATCACGTTTGGCGTAATGCCGGAAAAAACGTTTTACCCTTTGTGTTGAAATAAATCTTTCCGGCAAAAAATAGTGTTTACGTGGGTATCCCCGTAGGCAAAATAGCCTTTAGACTGCATAAACGCTGTTATGTCCGGCAGCTTTTCTTCTGTATTCGTTATGCTGAAAGTGATGGTTTCCACGCAAATCACCTCCGGCCTAAAGCGGTTAAAATCCAATGATTTTAAAATGTCCAGGTCCAGGCCCTCCACATCCAGCGAGATAAAGTTGGGGTGCGGCTTAAAATGCTGTTCGATAATATCGTTGATGGTGCGCAGGGGAACCGCTTTTTTTTCGGGCTTAATACCCGATTCTTTTTCCCTGATGATCGCTTCCTCTTCTGAAAAAGTGCTCCACCCGTTCAGCAGGCCCGGAAAAAGATAAAAAGTGGCGGAAGTGGCGTTGTTCAGCCCTATGCCGATATTCAGCACGGTATCGCCGGACCTTTTTTCCTTAATCAGCTGGTACATGCCGGCATCCGGCTCTATGCATACCCCCCGGCTCCCGTTGCGGTAGAAGAAATACGTATTATTGGATAATACGGGCTGGTTGGTGCCGATTTCCAGGTAGGTCGGGTTCTTTATATTAAGGGTATGAAACAGGTAATTAACAATCATATCCTCGCCGGCCTGTGAATAGCTCGGTTTGGATTTTAACGTAATGATGTCGATGCCTTTTTTACATTTCCCCAAAAATCTTTTAAGATTCATACTTACTGCTGCTTTTTATAAATATCAATGGTTGGAATGGGGAAAATAAACCCGGTTCCTTTGTTTAGTATCTCTTTTTCTCTTTCGACGAACTCTTCTTTGAAGTGCCAGGGAAGCACGAGGTAATAATCGGGTTTCATTGCCCGGCTTTCGGCCTCGCTGATGATAGGAATATTCGTACCCAGGGTATAGGCACCGTATTTGTCCGGGTTTCTCTCGGCGGCATAATCAACCAGCATATTATTGATATCGCACCATTGCAAAATGGTGTTTCCTTTGGTAGAAGCGCCATAGATATGCACCCGCTTACCGTCGTGCTTCAGCTTCACCAGCAGGTCGTGCAATTCGTTCTTTATTTTTTCGATGCGGTATTGAAAAGCCACATATGGCTTATCGGTATCGAGCTCCAGGTCGAACTCCTTCTGCCGTATTTCGTTCAGCAGCTTATGGTTCTCCGGGGTAAAATACAGGCTGCTCTCCTTATGGGTGGCATAGCACCGGATGCTGCCGCCGTTAATATCATTGAATGCGATCCTGACTATCTTCATATTAGCCATGCCAACAATCTTTTCCAGCACGGCAAGGCTGTAATATTCCAGGTGCTCGTGGCAGATGGTATCGTAACTGTCCAGTTCGAGCATGTGCGGCATATAGCTCATTTCGAAAATCCAGATGCCTTCGGGCGATAACATTTTTTTGATGTCCCGCACGAAGCCGACAGGATTTTCGAGGTCGTAAAACATGGCAATAGAAGTAATGATATCCATCTTTTTATCGCCTATGACCCTCGACAGCTCCGCAGAAGGAAATACATCCTGCACAACGGTAGCATTTTTTACTTCCTGCGCCACATCGCTGGGATCACAGCCAAAACGGACGAAACTATCCGGGTAATAATTCAGCAGGGTGCCGTCGTTGCAACCGATGTCCAGTACCGCGCAGCCAGGTTTCTTTACCAGGTCAACGGCGCTGCCCACGATGCTTTTGAGGTGGTTTCTCATCGTGGTATTGGTACCGCTGCGATACCAGTAGGCTGCGTACAGAATTTCGGGCGGCACGCTGTGCTCCATTTGGAGCAAGCCACAGGCATTTTCATCAATCTGGGGATTGCAACGCACGAGCGAGCAATTGATCTTACGGGAAGAAGGCATTTCTTTTCCCGGTTTTATAAAAGAACCTTGCAAATATTGCGGCCCCAGATCGATTACATGCGTCAACGACGACGAGCCGCATACTCTACAGGTTGTTCTTTTACGAATGTGCATACATAATTTTTTAACTGGTAATTTGCTGTAGCTTTTTATTATCGCCCCAGAAGCGCATGGCTTCATAATCGGGATAGGGATAGTAGCCCAGGTTAAGCGCCATCTGCCGGTTTTTCTTCCGCAGGTAGTCCTGCACAAATGCTTTTACGGTCACCGGCCGGCCGCTGCAACAGTTGATAATGCCTTCTGTCTTATTTTGCAACGCTATCTTCACGATATTTGTCGCCACGGCTTCAACAGGCAGATAATCCCGCTCCTGCTCTCCCCCGCTCATATTGAATACCGCATCACCGTTGTCGAGGGCTTTGTCGAGCTGTGAAAGTAAGGATTTTTGGTTTTGTCCTTTCCCATACATATAAAACAGCCGCACCCATTTAAAATGAAAAGCTGTTTCAGCCTGTAATGCGGCTACATATTTCCTTACATCGTCCTTTGCCCTTGCATAGGCGTTGTCCGGCGCGGCAGGCATATCTTCCGACAAGCGCCCTTCGCGCATACCATATTCAAAGCAGGTGCCTGTTACGGTAAGATCCGCCAGCCCGTGCTCAATCATATTTTTCAGCAATGCCGTATGCCTTGGATAATTTACTTCGAGATGAAACGGCTCCTTATAGTTGGGCAAGCCTTCCCAGGCCAGGTGAATCATACGGTCCGGCTGGCCAAAAAAACGATGGTAATCCACCTGCGGGTCAAGATGCGACAGGTCAAACGGGATATACTCCACCTGCCCAAACCACGGAGCAGTCCTGGCCTTCTCTTTATTGGAGGAGGTGGCAATCACCTGGTGGCCTCCCGATAACAGATGGTTCATCACATACTGCCCAATAAAACCCGTAGCGCCGGTTACCAGTATCTTCTCCATAAGCGCTATACCGTTTGCAGATGAGGAACAGGTATCACGAACTGACCGCCCCATTCCTTTATATAAGACAATTGCTTCACGATCTCTTCTTTCAGGTTCCAGGGAAGGATCAGCACATAGTCGGGCCGCGCTGCTTTCAGCACCGATTCACTCACCACGGGAATATGGCTGGCAGGCAACCATTTGTTTTGCTTATGCGGGTTGGCATCCACCACAAATTCTACCAAATCATGCTTTATGCCGCAATAATTCAACAGCGTATTCCCTTTTGCGGCGGCGCCGTAAGCGGCTACTTTCTTACCTTCTCTTTTCTGCCGGATAAGAAACTCCGTCAGATCCAGCTTTACCTTCAGGGCTTTTTGCTGAAAATTATCATAATAATCAAGGCCCATGAGGCCTTTTGCCGCTTCTTTTTCCAGCAGGGCAGCCACATTGGCCGAAACAGGCTTGCTCTTGTCTTCCTTATGCCGGCCATAAATACGCAGCGACCCGCCGTGCGTGGGTATTTCCTCTACGTCAAACAATTCCAGCCCCTGCGAAGCAAATATGCTTTGTACGGTATGAAAGGAGAGATAAGAAAAATGCTCGTGGTAAATGGTATCGAACTGGTTATTGTCTACCAGCTGCATCAAATGGGGGAACTCCATGGTAATGACGCCGGTTTCTTTCAGCGCCAGCTTCATACCGCCCACAAAATCGACGATATCCGGTACATGCGCCAATACATTGTTTCCGAGCAGCAGGTCGGCTTTAACGCCTTTTGCGGCCAGCGCTGTAGCCAATCGTACGCCAAAAAAATCAACCACCGAATCAATGCCCTTTTCGATGGCTACCTGCGCCGTATTGGCGGTAGGCTCAATACCTAATACAGGAATACCTCTTTCTTTAAAATATTGCAGCAGGTAACCGTCGTTGGAAGCCAGCTCGATTACCTGTGATGTTGCATTCAGTCCAAAGCGCTCCGTCATTAAGCCGGTATATTTTTTAGCATGCGCCAGCCAGCTCGTGGAGTAAGACGAAAAATATACATAGCCGCTATCGAAAATAGCATCCGATTTTTTATACTCGTCCACCTGCACCAGGAAGCATTCATGGCAGGTGTATACTTTTAAGGGATAAAACGTTTCCGGCTCGTTCAGCTGCTGTTCTGTTAAAAAGGAATTGGATGCCGGCGAATTAACGAGGTCAATGAATACATTCGTTAAGGGTGCTTTACAAAATCTGCATTGCATAATTAAATTCCGTTGAAATGGTTATCCAGCCATGGATGCCGCGCGTCCCTGTCGGACAAACCGCTTACCGGCAAAGGCCATTGAATATTTATTTTCGGATCGTCGTACCGTACACCGGCTTCAGCGGCGGGCGTATAAAACGCCGTATGATGGTACAACAGCTCGCAACCTTCGGTGAGCGCCTGGAAACCATGCGCAAAGCCTTCGGGTATATAGAGCATTTTCTTGTTTTCCGCCGACAGCTCCACACCATACCATTGCAGGAAAGTGGGCGAGCCATGGCGCAGGTCGATGATAACGTCAAACACCGCTCCCGCTATGCACCTGACCAGTTTGATTTCCTTATACGGCGGCAGCTGGTAATGCATACCGCGCAGCACGCCTTTGGCATTGGTAACCGAATGGTTGAGCTGCACCCATTCCCTGTCGTGGCCTATCTGTGCAAACTCATTCTTACAATACACGCGCGCAAACCACCCCCGGTCATCCCTGAACGGCGACAGATCGACGGTATAGCTGCCGGTAAGCGGTGTGGGCGTGAATGTCATGCGCTGAGGTAATTTTTTATTTGCTCCAGGGTAAAAGCCGCCTGCTTATCGGCCGGCTGCCGGTACCACCGGATGGTCCATTCAATGGCCTGGGTGGCATTCAGCCGCGGCTGCCAATGCAACTGGCTTACCGCTTTGCCGATATCCAGCTTTAACAGTCCTGCTTCGTGTGGCTGCACACCACCGGAAATATCCATCCAGCTACCGCTGCCCCATTGGGCCACGGCCAGCTCTACCAGCTCCTTCACCGTGAGGTGGTCTTCCGGGTAGGGCCCGAAATTATAGGCAGTGGAAAAAGCAACCGGGGTTTCATTCAGCAAACCACCCAGCAACAGGTAGCCGGTCAGCGGCTCCAGCACATGCTGCCACGGTCTTACCGCTCCGGGATTGCGCACATCTACCGGGCGGTCCTGCTGCAGTGACCGTACAATATCGGGTATAATACGATCCTCGCTCCAGTCGCCGCCGCCGATAACATTGCCTGCGCGGGCAACGGCTATCGCCTTATGGTGCGCGTCGAACCGGGCGGTATTAAAAAAAGAATTGCGAAACGATTGTACCACCAGTTCCGTACAGGCCTTACTGGCGCTGTAGGGATCATACCCGCCCAGCGCATCCTCTTCGCGATAGAGGATATCCTGCTCTTTGTTTTCATATACCTTGTCGGTGGTTATCACCACTACGGTACAGGGTTGCGCCAGGCCGTTCACCGCTTCGAGCAGGTTGGCCGTACCCACGGCGTTTACCTCGAAGGTTTCAGACGGTATGGCGTAGGAACGACGCACCAGCGGCTGGGCCGCCAGGTGAAAAATATAATCGGGTTGAAAGGAACGCAGCTCCTGCGACAGCTTTTCGCGCTGGCGGATATCGGCTATAACACTTTCTATACCGGTAACCGGGCCAAGCCGGTGAAAAAGATCGTAGGGATGTTCGGGTGCGAGGGCATATCCTTTTATTTCTGCGCCGGCCAGGTAAAGGATGGCGCTCAGCCAGGACCCTTTAAACCCCGTGTGACCGGTGATAAAAACCTTTTTTCCCCTATAATATTGCTGCAGCTGCTGCAGGTTTACCACAGTTTCCATTTTGCCTGGTTTGATTGCCATAATGCTTCCAGCTCCAGTTTGTCGCGCAATGCATCCATGCATTTCCAGAAACCCGTGTGCTGGAAAGCCGTCAGCTGCCGGTCGGCTGCCAGCTTTTCAAGCGGCGCGTCTTCCCACATCACATCATTCATATCGCCGTCGAGGTATTGAAATATTTCAGGCTTCAGCACAAAGAAACCGGCGTTGATCCATTTGCCTTCGTCTTTGGCTTTTTCCCGGAATGCCGACACTTCGCCGTTTTCTCCCATGTCCATTCCTCCAAAGCGGGCTTCCAGCTGTACGGCGGTTACCGTGGCAATTTTGTTGTGCGCACGGTGAAAGGCCACCAGCTTATTGATATCGATGTCTGCCACCCCGTCGCCGTAGGTAAGCATAAATTCTTCGTTGCCGATGTATTTACGAACCTGTTTTAGCCGGCCGGCCGTTTTGGTATTGGCGCCGGTTTCCACCAGGGTTACTTTAAACGATTCGGTATTGCTGCCATGCACTTCCATCTTATTGTTGGCCACGTCGAATGTTACATCAGAATTGTGCAGGAAATAGTTCATGAAATACTCCTTGATAACATACCCTTTGTATCCCAGGCATACGATAAACTCGTTAAATCCGAAGTGATTGTAAATCTTCATGATATGCCATAAAACGGGCTTGCCTCCTATCTCTACCATAGGCTTTGGCCGGATATCCGTTTCTTCTGAAATTCTTGTGCCGAGACCGCCGGCAAAAATGACAACCTTCATAGACGAATAAATTCCGGCGAATTTAGCCTATTTATGCATTTCGGGGACGATTTTATTCGGGGGGCTGGTTTATGCTTTTTTGCTGCTCTCCGGTGATTTTATCTCCCTTCCCGGCAGGGGCGGGAATTTGTTTATATTGCACCCGTTTTTGTCTCGCGGCTTATTATTTTCAACTATACTCATGGGCGTTATCCAAAAGCAAAGCATCAGGTCTTCGGTTTTTATCATGGCGGGCTTTATCCTTGGCGCTTTCAACATACTTATCATAGCGCCCAAAGTGCTCACCCCTTCCCAGCTCGGACTGACCCGTGTGATTACCGATGCCGGCATTACCCTGGCTACGCTGTGCACACTGGGCTCGCTGCCCATTATTTATAAATTCTTTCCCTTTTATAAAAGCTATCTCCCGCCGCGCAAAAACGACCTGCCTTTTCTGTCGCTGACGGTGTGCGCGCTGGGCTTTGTGATCATGTGTGTGGCAGGTTATGCCGCCCGTGATATTATTGTACAGAAATTCAGCGAACGGTCGCCCTTGTTCGTACAATACAGCTGGACGGTATACCCATTCAGCTTTTTTATACTGGCGTATATGTGGCTGGAGGGCTGGAGCTGGGCCTTCAAAAAAGGCGTGCAGTCCAATGCCCTGCGGGAAACGGTACCACGTATCCTGTTTACCGTGGGACTGCTGCTGCTGGCCTTTCGTGTCATCAGCCTGCCCCTGTTCCTGCTGCTGTTTTCGCTGTCGTACCTGCTCCCGGCCATTATCCTTTTTTTTGTGCTGTGGCGTACCGGCGAGCTGCACCTTTATACCGGCATCAGCACACTCACCAGGCGCCTCAAAAGCAAGATGATCAATTTCGGCTTGTTTCTTTTCGGCGCACAATTTCTCAACCTCCTGTCGCGCACGGCAGATACTTTTATTATTACCTCCAAGGCTGAAAGAGGGCTCGTCGATACCGCTGTTTTTACCATCGCCACCTACGTGGTCACCATCATGGAAATACCGCAGCGCAGCATCAACGCCATCACCATACCCGTACTGGCCGAATCGTGGAGGAACAAGGACATGAACAATATCACGCACATCTATACCAGGAGCGTCACCAATATGCTGGTTATCGGCCTGGTGGTATTCCTGCTTACATTGCTGAATGTGCACAACTTCGCCATTTTCCTCGGTAAGGATTTTACCGGTATAGAGTCGGTGGTATTTATCATGGGCATAGGTAAACTGATAGACCTGGGTACCGGCGCCAATGGACAAATCATTAGCACGTCCAATTACTGGAAGGTCGATTTCACTACCAATGTCATTTATACCCTGGTAGCCCTTCCGCTGAATTACCTGCTTATCTCAAAATACGGGCTGATGGGCGCTGCTTATTCAACGCTTATCTCGCTCACTTTTTATAATGCCATGCGGTATGGGTTCTTATGGTATAAATTCGGCCTGCAACCCTATACCTGGAAGCACCTGGTCGTTATATTACTTGCTTTTGCCGTTGCATTCGCGGTATGGAACATCCCACGCATTGATTCGGTGGTATTCGATACGATGCTTCGCACCGTTGTATTCTGCGGCCTGTTCTTTCCCGCCCTTTACTTTACCCGCATATCGCCCGATGCCAACGGGGCGGTGCTCAAATATGCCCGGAAACTGCGTGGCTTTTTTAAGTGAAATCATTATCTTAACGCCATGATGCATTTCCTGGTCCGCCTGTACCGGCGGTTTCGCTATATGCGCTACGGCTGGTTTGGTAATTTTGCTTCCTGGCAGGAAGCAAAACAACAATGCACCGGTTATGACGACGGCGCCATCCTGCAGAAGATACTGGCCGGCGCACAAAAAGTAAAAAACGGGGAAGCGGTATGGGAGCGGGATGGGGTACTGCTGGATCGTATAGAATACTCCTGGCCCCTGCTGGCCCACCTGCTGTGGATTGGGCGCCGGCAGGGCAACCGCCTGTCGGTAATAGACTTCGGCGGCGGGCTGGGCACTGCCTGGTTCCAGAACCGCGGTTACCTCTCTGTTATAGAGGAAGTAAAATGGAGCGTGACCGAACAGCAGGGATTTGTGAGCGCGGGGCAGGCGCATATTGCCGGCGATGCGCTGCAATTCTATTACACGGTACGTGACGCCATTGCCGACCGCGGCCCGCACGATGTATTTATGATGGGCTGTGTGCTGCCCTACCTGGAAAAGCCTTATTCCTTCCTGCAGGAAATCATCGATAAAAGGTTCCCCTATATTGTTATCGAGAACACCTATTTTAACCACGTGCCCGGAGATCGCCTCACGATACAAAAAGTACCGCCGTTTTATTACGAAGCTTCTTATCCTGCCTGGTTTCTCGACTACGACAAGGTAAAAGCACTGTTGCTCACCCGGTATGACCTGGTAGAAGCGTACACAAACGACACTTTTCTTTATTTCTATGGGCGTAAAATCAATTATAAGGGTTTGGTTATGAAGCTGCGATCATAATACCGGCATGATGCGCCTTTTGCACATTAAAATCTCTTTAATAAGTAATTAATTAGTGGTCATAGGTATTAAACCCTTACCTTTATTACCATTAATTTATATATAATAAGCGACCAACAGCATGGCATATTTGCTGGATCTGAAGACCTTCACCGACGCCCGCGGCAATTTAACTGTTATTGAAGAAAGCATACCCTTTACCATCAACCGCATTTTTTATATTTATGGGGTAGATGATTCCGTTCGTGGCGGTCACCGTCATAAAAAGACCATCCAGGCGGCCATCTGCCTGCGCGGCTCCTGTCGTATCCACAACAACGACGGTACCGGTAAAAAGGAGTTTATTCTCGACAAACCTTATAAATGCCTGATCCTGGCGCCGACCGACTGGCATACCATGGATACTTTTACCCCCGATGCCATATTAATGGTACTGGCTTCGGAATACTTCGATAAGAACGATTATATCTTTGACCCTTATGCCGACCATTGATTACGAGAACCTCGAAAAAGTAAATGCTCCCTTTTTTGAAGCATACCGCAAGGCATTCAACGATACGCTGCAAAGCGGCTGGTATATACTGGGTAACCAGGTAGCGGACTTCGAGCAGCAGTACGCCGCTTATTGCCAAACACCCTGGTGCGTTGGCGTAGCCAATGGCCTCGATGCCCTGGTGCTCTCCCTGCGGGCGCTGGACCTGCCTCCCGGCAGCGAAGTGCTGGTTCCTTCCAATACTTATATCGCTACCATTCTTTCCATTGTCCACAACGGGCTGAAGCCTGTGCTGGTGGAACCCGATATGGCCACCTATAATATAGACCCGCATCGCATCGCTGAAAAAATCACGGCCCGCACAAAAGCCATCCTCGTAGTGCACCTGTATGGCAAGCTCTGCGATATGGCGGCCATTATGCCCATAGCCGCCCGCCATGGCCTGGCGGTGGTGGAAGACTGCGCACAGGCGCACGGCGCCCATTATAAAGGACAAAAAGCCGGGAGCTGGGGACAGGCCGGCGCTCATAGCTTCTACCCTACCAAAAACCTGGGCGCCCTGGGCGATGCCGGCGCCATCACCTGCCACGACGAAGCAATGAAGGAAAAGCTGCTGGCCCTGCGCAATTACGGCTCGCGGAAAAGGTATTATAACGAGGTAACGGGGTATAATTCCCGGCTTGATGAAATACAGGCCGCTTTTCTATCCGTTAAGCTGCAACATCTCGACACGCTCAACAGACACAAAAGAAAACTGGCGGCTATTTACCTGGATGGGCTGAAGGATAATTTTATCAAACCCGTAGTACACGACGATTACTATGATGTATACCATATTTTCAATGTGCGCCACCCGCAAAGGGACCGCCTGAAAGAATGGCTGCTGAAAAACGATATTAAAACAGACATACATTACCCGGTACCACCCAACGGACAACCGGCCATGAAGGGTATATTAGATGACCAGCCCACGCCGCTGGCCGCCGAAATCCATCATACCACGCTGAGCCTTCCCATTTCCTTCTGCCATACCGAAGCCGATATACACCGGGTGGTGGATATCATGAACCGTTTCGGGTAACACGCATTACTCATTCGCCTGTTGAATCTTATTGAGGAACAGCCCGAGGCCCTTTCGCTTTTCATCGCTGAGCTGGTAACTGATATGTTTTGTATAGTAAGCGCGGAGATCAAACAAATCGCAGGGGTTCTGCGCAATCACGGCATCCAGGTGCTGCAGCCCGGCGCCCGTGGCCTTATTAAATTGGGTGATAAAACCGGCATCCAGTCTTTTATTGGCTATCCAGGCGGCAAATACAAAGGGCAATCCTGTATGGTGCTTCCATGCCAGTCCCAAATCATA
>Ga0307508_10001614_pt1 | contig 25173 bp, 20 predicted proteins | sample 9_EM_MG_FD_203089 | JGI IMG/M metagenome (GOLD analysis project Ga0307508, IMG submission 203089) | Populus trichocarpa ectomycorrhiza microbial communities from riparian zone in the Pacific Northwest, United States - 9_EM | ecosystem: Host-associated > Plants > Roots > Unclassified | place... | reverse complement strand
ATTACACCAGCGGCATCCTCACCGACGATGTCAGCAAGCTTTACGTGGCCAAATGGTTCCCGCCGGAAACCAAGGCAGCGGCCGATGCGATGGTGAAGAACATCATCGCGGCCATGAATGTGCGGATCGACAAGCTCGAATGGATGAACCCCGAAACCAAGGTCAAGGCGCACGCCAAGCTCGCCGCCTTCACCCCGCGGATCGGCTATCCCTCGCAGTGGCGCGATTACACCACCCTCAAGATCGTGCCGGGCGATGCCTTCGGCAACGCGGTGCGGGCCAATCAATGGGCGCACAGTTATAATATCGGCAAGCTTGGCAAGGCGATCTACCGCTGGGAATGGGGCATGACCCCGATGACCGTGAATGCGCAGGCCAACCCGACCCTGGTCGCGATCACCTTCCCGGCAGCGATCCTGCAGGCACCCTTCTTCGACCCCAACGCCGATCCGGCGGTCAATTATGGCGGCATTGGCGCTGTGATCGGCCATGAGATGAGCCATCATTTCGACGATCAGGGCGCGAAGTACGACCTCCACGGCCAGCTGACCGACTGGTGGTCGCCCGCCGACGTCGCCGCCTTCAAGCAGCGCACCGATGCGCTGGTGGCTGAGTACGACGCCTATGAGCCGCTGCCGGGCACGCATCTCAAGGGCGCCCTGACGCTCGGCGAGAACACCGCCGATCTAGCCGGCCTCAGCGCCGCTTATGATGCGTACCACGCTTCGCTCGGCGGCAAGCCGGCGCCGGTGATCGGCGGCTATACCGGAGATCAGCGCTTTTATCTCGGCTGGGCGCAGGTCTGGCGGCGCAGCTACCGCGAGGCGGATATGCGCAACCGGCTGCTGACCGATCCGCACGCACCGTCGCAGCAGCGCGCCTGGATCGTCCGCAATCTGGATGCCTGGTATGCGGCGTTCCAGCCCAAGCCGGGCGACAAGCAGTATCTCACGCCCGAGCAGCGCGTGCGGATCTGGTAGAGACACCCTTTTCTTCTCCCTCTCTCCTTGTGGGAGAGAGAAGGGGCCCATCGCGCAGCGATGGGAAGGGTGAGGGGGACGCTCATTGAGTGTCTCGAACCTCAATCCCCCTCATCCTTCCGTCGCTTCGCTCCTCCCTCCTTCTCCCACAAGGGGAGAAGGATTAGAGGCGAGGGGATTCTAACCCCTTGACGCGCCGCCCGCGCGCTTCATGAGAAGCGCATGGCCAGCCTGCCCGCCCCACGCGCCACGACTCTCAGCCCAGTGCGCAGTGCCGCGCTGGTTGCGGGCGGGTGCGGGGTCGCCGCGGCGCTGATCATCCTTATCGTGACGCGCAACCTGGCCATCGCCGCCGGCTTCTTCGCGACCGCGCTGATGATCGCTGCCGGGTTGATCATCTTCCGGCGCCTGTTCCCGCCAGTTCGCGCCGAGGCGGCTGAGCCTGACTGGAGCGTCGCCCGCACGCTTGCGGCAAGCAGCCCCGAGGCAGTTGCGATCACGGATCGCGCCGGGCGCCTGGTATGCGCCAATGGCCGCTACGAAACGCTGTTCAGTGGCTTCCCGACCCCGCCAGCGCTGCCGCTCGATGATGCCAGCGTCGCGAGCCTCAGCACCGCGGGCCGTGCTGCATGGCGCGATGGCCTGGCTTCGGTCGACCGGTTGCTCGCCCGCGGCACGCCGCTCAAGGTCGAGATCGAGCGGGCAGGGACCGATGACGACCTGCTGGTCTGGCGCTTCCGCGGCACCGAGGGGCTCGATCTCGCCGCCAGCGTCGAAAATGTCATTGCGGGCCCGACCGGCGACCGGCTCGCCTCAGCCGGGATCATGGCCGCGCTGATCGGCCCCGATGGCCGCATCCGCGCCGCCAACCGGGTGCTCCGCGCCCGGGCGATGGGACATGAGGAAGGCGCCGTGCAGGGCCGGGACTTTGCGCGCTTCCTGATCACCGACAGCCACGGCCTGGTCCGGTTCGAGCGCGAGGGGCTGACCGGGGCACCCTTGCGCGTCCTACAGATCCCCTTCCTCGACGGCGAGGATGCGCCGATGCTGGTCGCGCTGCTCGACGAGGAAGGCGGCACGAGCGAGCCGGCGATCGGCGCCAGCGCGGCCGCCCATGTCCGCAGCCTCGTCTCGCTGATGCCGTTCGGCATGGCATTGATCGACCGTGACGGCCGCTTCCTGCAGATGAACGACGCCTTTGCGCGCGCGGCGCAGGTCGATCCGGCGGCGCCGCCGCTCTATCCGGGCGATCTGCTGGTGAAGGAGGACAAGGGTGTCGTCGCCGACGCGATCCGCCGCTTCGCCAATGGCGCCACCCATTCAACTGACCTTGCCGTGCGCCTCAAGGACCATCCCGACGAGCCGGTGGCGCTGTCGATTGCCGGCGCCCGAGGGCTCGGCGATGCCGCGGTGCTGCTCAGCCTCAAGGACAATAGCGAGGAAACCCGGCTCAAGCGCGAGGTGGCGCAAGCGACCAAGATGCAGGCGGTCGGCCAGCTTGCCGGCGGCGTCGCGCATGATTTCAACAACATCCTGACCGCCATTATCGGGCATTGCGACCTGATGCTGATGCGCCATTCGCCCGGCGACAGCGACTATGACGACATTCAGCAGATCCGCGCCAATTCGAACCGCGCGGCTAGCCTGACGCGCCAGTTGCTGGCCTTTTCGCGCCAACAGACCCTGGTGCCGCAGATCCTCCAGCTCCCCGACGTCATCTCCGAGGTCTCGACCCTGCTCAAACGGCTGCTCGGCGAGACGGTCACGCTCACCGTCAAGCATGGCCGTAACCTCGGCCCGGTCCGCGCCGATCCGGGCCAGCTCGAGCAGGTGGTCGTCAATCTCGCGGTCAATGCGCGCGATGCGATGCTGGCGAAGGACCCGCGCGGCGGGGGCACGCTCTCGATCCAGACCATGGCGGTCACCGCCGCCACGGTGCGCCGCATGGCATCGGACATATTGCCGATCGCCGACTATGTCGCGCTAGAGATCGCCGATACGGGCGGCGGCATCCCGCCCGAGATCATCGGCAAGATTTTCGAGCCCTTCTTCACCACCAAGGAAATCGGCAAGGGCACCGGGCTCGGTCTTTCGACCGTCTATGGTATCGTCAAGCAATCGGGCGGCTATATCTTCGCCGACAACACGGACGCGGGGCGCGATGCCGGGGCGGTGTTCACCATCTACCTGCCGGTGCATGCCGCGCCCCAGCAGGCCAGGCCAGCCTCGTTGCCGGCGCTGTCGAAGGAGAAGCCGACCGACCTGTGGGGCACCGGCACCATCTTGCTGGTCGAGGACGAGGACATGGTCCGTGCGGTCGCCGAACGCGCGCTGGCGCGCCAGGGTTACACCGTGTTGACTGCAGAGAATGGCGAGGTCGCGCTTGACGTGCTGGCGAAGAACGACCGGCCCGATCTTCTGATCTCGGACGTTGTCATGCCGGTGATGGACGGGCCGACAATGGTCCGCAAGGTGCGTGCACGCTATCCCGATCTGCCGATCCTGTTCATGTCGGGCTATGCCGAGGAGCAGCTGCGTCGTTCGATCGACCTCGACAATGTCGCCTTCCTCGCCAAACCCTTTTCAGTCCAGCAGCTTGCCGAGGCGGCTCACGCAGTTCTGAATGCGAAATGATTTGGCGCCGACGCGAAGTGCGGACTAAGAAACCGGAATGACCGCCCCAAATCGTATCCTCATCATTGAGGACGAACCTCTGATCGCGATGATGCTCGAGGACTTCCTCGATGTGCTCGGCAAGCAACTGGCCGGTACAGCCGATAGCGTCGCCGATGCGCTCGCGCTGATCGAGGCGGGCGGCATCGATGCGGCGATCCTCGACGTCAATCTGCGCGGTGGGGAGAAGAGCTGGCCGGTTGCCGATGCGCTCGTGGCGAAGGGCGTGCCGTTCGTCTTCGCGACCGGTGGCTCGCAGGACAGCATCACCGAGCATTATCGCGGGCATCCGACACTGCCCAAGCCCTTCACGATGGACGCAGTGGCGAAGGTGCTGGACGGGCTGACTGCCTGACCCCTCCTGTGAGAGCGAGGGGCCGGCTCAGGCGATCCTTTCCGGCACTGCGGCGGCATCCTCGATCAGCGATTGCGCGGGGGCGACCGCTTCCCAGGGGAACACGAACCAGTCCTTGTTGAAGGTCCGGTCGATCGTTCGTGCGCGATATTCGACTTTTTCCGCTGAGCTGACATTGTCGATCAATGTGGCGAAGCGGATGCTCTCGGGCGCCGCATCCGCCGCCCGCAATGCGCCGCGCAGGTGCGCGATGGTCCGCCCCGAATCATTGATGTCGTCGAGGAACAGCAGCCGCTCACCGCTTTGGGTGCGTCGTGCGAGCTTGATCAGAGGTTCGTCGGCGAAGCCCTTGACCTGCGAAGAATAATCCACCGACAGCATCGGCAGCCCGGTCGCGTGGCTGAGATAGACCGCCGGCGCGAGGCCGCCGCGCCCGATGCCGATGATGAAATCGGGCTTCCACGCATCATCGGCGAGCTGCAGCGCCAGCGCATGGACCGCGGCGACGAACTCTTCATGCGTGATATCGGTGAAGACGGTCATCGATTGGCTCCCACATAGGCGTCGAGTGTTTCGAGATGCGCCGCCACCACATCGTCGGGCAGGAACGATCCCAGGAAGCTGTTGCGCGCGAGCAAGGCGAGATCGTCGCGGTCTAACCCGCGCGCTACCGCCGCCGCCCGGTAATTGTCGGCGATATAGCCGCCGAAATAGGCCGGATCGTCCGAATTGATCGTTGCGCGCAGACCAGCCGTGAGCATCCGGTCGATCGGGTGCTCGGCCATGTCGTTGACCACGCAAAGCTTCAGATTGGAGAGCGGGCAGACCGTCAGCGTCATGCCGGTGCGGGCAAGTCGCGCGGTGAGGACCGGATCTTCGAGGCTGCGATTGCCATGGTCGAGCCGGTCGATGCCGAGAAGATCGAGCGCCTGCCAGACATAGTCGGGCGGCCCTTCCTCGCCGGCGTGCGCGACGAGCCGCAGGCCCCTGGCGCGCGCCGCCGCGAACACCCGGGCGAATTTCTCGGGCGGGTGGCCGAGCTCGGACGAATCGAGGCCGACCGCGTCGATCCGGTCGAGCCAGGGTTCGGCCGCCGCCAGCGTGGCGAAGGCGGCTTCCTCGTCGAGGTGGCGCAGGAAGCTCAGGATCAGCTTCGAGGTCATGCCGTGCCGCGCTTCGGCGTCCGCCATGCCGGCCAGCAGGCCCGTGATCACCGTGCCAAAGGCAATGCCGCGATCAGTATGCGTCTGCGGATCGAACATGATTTCGGCATGGACGACGCCGTCGGCCGCCGCCCGATCGAAATAGGCGACCGCAAGGTCACGGAAGTCCTGCTCGGTTTGCAGCACATTGGCGCCGGCATAATAGATGTCGAGAAAGTCCTGGAGGTTGGAGAAGGCATAGGCGGCCCGCACCTCGTCGACGCTCGCGAACGGGATCGCGATCCGGTTACGCTTCGCCAGCGCGAACATCAGCTCGGGCTCGAGGCTGCCCTCGATATGGAGGTGGAGCTCGGCCTTGGGCAGGCCGGCGATGAAGTCATGGTCGGTCATGCCGCTTCATTGCCCGGGGTGGGCAGGGGCGCAAGGGCGGTTTTTCATATGTCCGGGACCAGATCTCTCAAACTGCCGCGCGCTTCTTGTAAAAAACTTTTGTTCTCCCCTTGTTCAATGAGAACAAACCATATACGAAGCCTCCAACACGCATTGAACCCATGATCTGAACGGTCTAGCGACGGAGGCTCCCAATGGCGGTATCTTTGAAGGTCATCGACAGCAAAATGGCAGCATCCACAGACAAGGCGAACGAGAAGGCTTCAGGCGAACGCGCCAAGGCACTCGAGGCGGCACTCGCGCAGATCGATCGCGCTTTCGGCAAGGGCAGCGCGATGCGGCTCGGCTCGAAGGAGACGATGCAGGTCGAATCGATTTCGACCGGCTCGCTCGGGCTCGACATCGCCCTCGGCGTCGGCGGTCTGCCGCGCGGCCGGGTGATCGAGATTTACGGGCCGGAAAGCTCGGGCAAGACGACGCTCGCGCTGCATGTCATCGCCGAGGCGCAGAAGAATGGCGGCACCGCTGCCTTTGTCGATGCCGAGCATGCGCTCGACCCGGTCTATGCCAAGAAGCTGGGCGTCAATATCGATGAGCTGATCGTCTCGCAGCCGGACACCGGCGAGCAGGCGCTCGAGATCGTCGACACGCTGGTCCGTTCCAACGCGATCGACGTGCTGGTGGTCGACTCCGTCGCGGCGCTCGTGCCGCGCGCTGAAATCGAGGGCGAGATGGGCGACAGCCATGTCGGTCTGCAGGCGCGCCTCATGTCGCAGTCGCTGCGCAAGCTCACCGGCTCGATCAGCCGCTCGCGCTGCATGGTGATCTTCATCAACCAGCTCCGCATGAAGATCGGCGTGATGTACGGCAACCCGGAGACCACGACGGGCGGCAATGCGCTGAAATTCTACGCCTCGGTCCGCCTCGACATTCGTCGCACCGGCCAGATCAAGGATCGCGAGGAGATCATCGGCAACACCACCCGGGTGAAGGTCGTCAAGAACAAGGTCGCGCCGCCGTTCAAGCAGGTCGAGTTCGACATTATGTACGGGCAGGGCATCTCGAAGATCGGCGAAATCCTCGATCTCGGCGTCAAGGCCGGGCTGGTCGAGAAATCGGGTGCCTGGTTCAGTTACGACAGCGTCCGGATCGGCCAGGGCCGCGAGAATTCCAAGACCTTCCTCAAGGAAAACCCCGAAATGTCCGATCGCCTCGAAAAGGCGATCCGGGCCCGCACCGACAAGGTCGCCGAAGAAATGATGGCCGGCCCCGAGCCGGATGATGGCGAAGAGGATATGTGATCTTCTTCTCCTCTCTTCCCCAAGGGAGAGGAGAAGAAGAAATGGGGGCGGCTTGCCGGCTCCCCACTTCAAAGTTCAGCGGCGTTCTCCCCGTCGCAAAACCCGGAAAGGCCCGCCCGCGTTGGTGGGCCTTTCATATTTCGGGCCGCTTTCCGGCAGCGCGTTTGCGCCTCAGGCTTGGCCCGCCTAACGTTGCCGCCGCTAATGTCGCTCCCGCCAATGCTATCAAGCGCCCCCGAGATTGAGGAAGAACTGGATATGGCGACACCTCAGGATTCGCCGCAGGGCCCGGACGCGAGCGGGGCGATTCGCACCTTCAGCCCCAGTGATTGGGAGGGCTCGGTTGGCGATGTGTGGGCGGCTGAATGGCAGCGCACCGATCGCAGCTTTGCCAGCCTCGCGCCGCACCTCAACGCAGCCGCCATCGCCGCTGTCGAAGGGTTCGCCGCACCGCGCATTCTCGATATCGGTTGCGGTGCCGGCGGAACCAGCATGGCTCTGGCCGCGGCGCTGCCGGATGCCACCATAACCGGCGTCGATATTTCCCCCGGCCTGATCGAGACCGCACGCAGCCGCGCCGCGTCGCTGAGCAACCTGCAGTTCGAGCTGGGTCCGGTCGAGGAATTGGCGGGCAGCCATGCTCCGATCGACCTGTTCGTGTCGCGCCACGGCGTGATGTTCTTCCCCGATCCAGTACCGGCCTTCACGGCGATCCGGGCAGCGGCGGCACCGGCCGGGCGGCTGGTCTTTTCCTGCTTCAGGTCGATCGCACTCAACCCCTGGGCGGAGGAGATTGTCACGGCGGTGCTCGGTGCGCCGCCACCGCAGCCGAGCGGCTATATGCCGGGACCATTCGCCTTTGCCGATCCGGATGTCGTCCGTGCGTTGCTGACCGAAGCGGGTTGGCGGGACGTGGAGGCGACCCCGATCGACTATGTCTACCATGCGGGCGCCGGAGCCGATCCCGTGGGCGACGCGCTCGATCTGTTCGGCCGCATCGGCCCGGCAGCAACGCCGCTTCGCACGGCGCCCCCCGAAGAACGCCCAGCCATGTCGGCCCGCCTCGCCACGGTGTTGGAACGCTATCATCAGGGTGATGTTGTGGATTTCCCTGCCGCGGCGTGGCTATGGTCCGCGCAGAGCCAATAATGACGGGCAATAATGACGGGAGAGCGCGCATGACGATTATCGTCCATCACCTCGAAAATTCGCGTTCGCAGCGCATCCTCTGGATGCTCGAGGAGCTTGAACTGCCCTATGAGGTCAAGCGCTATGAGCGGAACAAGCAGACCATGCTCGCGCCGCCCGAGCTGAAGCAGGTCCATCCGCTCGGCAAATCACCGGTGATCGCTGACGGCGAGAACGTCGTCGCCGAAACCGGCGCGATCATCGAATATCTGGTCGAGAAGGGCGATGGCCGGCTCGGCCCGCTCGCGCACCGCGAATCCGTGCTGCGCTACCGCCAGTTCCTCCATTATGCCGAAGGCTCGCTGATGCCGCCCTTGCTGGTGAAGCTGATCCTCACCCGGGTTCCCCTCCTGGGCAAGACGGCGGCGAAGCGGATCCAGCCGATGATCGACGTCCATCTCGATTATGTCGAATCCGAGTTGTCGCAGCGCGCCTGGTTCGCCGGTGACGAGATGACCGCCGCCGACATCATGATGAGCTTCCCGCTCGAAGCCGCCCGCAACCGCGCCGGGCTCGGCCCATCGCGCCCGCACACCATCGCCTGGCTCGACACTATCCACGCCCGCCCGGCCTATCAGGCAGCGCTCGCGCGGGGTGGGCCTTATGCCTATGCGTAACCTCTTCATCTGAAGCGGCGAACTTCAGATCCGACTCGTTGGTTCAGCAGCCAACCGCCACCCACTCTCGTGACCATGAAATTCCCTGTTAATTCGCCGGAACAGGGAATTTTATTCTTTTTTCGGCGCCATTTTCGCCAGATTTTCAAAAATATAATAAATTTACAGCGACTTATGCAATTTCCCCATCACCCTACTCGGCCCGGAACAGGGAATAACAGGGAAATTAACAGGGAAATTCGGCACGCGGGCACCGTCCGTGGCGTCGCGCGCAGCATCCAGGAGCAGACGATAAGAAAGAGCGGCCCGGGCTTCTGAGACGTCCCGTGCACATCCCATGACCGATCCAGGGATACGGTTGAATCACGCCGCCGCCCTGGACAGGCAGCGCGATGTCCGGATCGAGCTCCCCGTGCGCTAGCCGTGACCGCTGAGCCCATGGCTCGGTGCGTGTGGTGGCTCGACCTCGGCCGGTTCGGGCGGATTGAAGCCGCCCTCCCATTTCGCGACGACACTCGCCGCGACGGCATTGCCGACCACATTGGTCGCCGAGCGGCCCATGTCGAGGAAATGGTCCACGGCAAGGATCAGGCCCAGACCATATTCAGGGATCTTGAACAGCGGCAGCGTCGCCGCGATCACCACCAGGCTGGCGCGGGGCACGCCGGCGATCCCCTTCGATGTGACCATCAGGATCAGCAGCATCGTGATCTGCTGCCCGATCGACAGCGGTATATTATAGGCATGGGCGATGAACAGGGACGCGAAGGTCATGTACATCATCGAACCGTCGAGATTGAACGAATAGCCGAGCGGCAGCACGAAGCTGGCGATCTTGGGCGGCACGCCGAACCGCTCGAGCGCCTCCAGCGTACGCGGATAGGCTGCCTCGGACGAGGCGGTGGTGAAGGCCAGGATGACCGGCGCGCGGACATAGCCAATCAGTCGCACGATACGGCGGCCGATGAACAGGAAGCCGAGCCCGATCAGCAGCGCCCAGAGCACCGCGAGCCCGGTATAGAAGCTCGCCATGAAGAAGCCGAGCTTGCCGATCGCGCCGGGCCCGCTCTCGGTGAGCGTCGCCGCGACCGCGCCGAACACCGCGAGCGGTGCGAAGCGCATCACATAGCTGGTGATCTGCAGCATGATCGCGACCAGCCCTTCGATCGCGCGGGTGATCGGTGCGGCCTTCTCGCCGATCGCCGTCAGCGCAACGCCGAAAAAGACCGAGAAGACGACGATCTGGATGATCTCGTTGGTCGCCATCGCGTCGATCATCGAGGAGGGGACGATATGGGTGACGAACTTCTCGATGCTGAAGGCATCGGTGGCGACCGGCACGCCGGCCTCAGCGGTCGGCAGGGTCAGGGTGAGCGAGATATCGAACCAGCTCGCGACCTGCATCGACAGGTGGAACATCAGCAGCCCGAGGGTGAGCGACATGAGGCTCGCACAGATAAACCAGCCGAGCGACCGCAACCCGACGCGGCCCAGCGCGCCGGTATCGCCCATATGCGCGATGCCGACCACGAGGGTGGAAAAGACCAGCGGCGCGATGATCATCTTGATCAGGCGGAGGAAGACCGTGGTGATGATCAGGAAATAATGCGCGATCGTCGTCAGATATTTGGCGCTTTCGGGGGTTCCGTCATCGAACCTCCAATGGATTCCCCATCCGACAATGCCGCCGAGCACCAGCCCGATCAGGATATACAGCGTAAGGCGCTTGGCCATCAAAACTCCCCCGGAATGCGGCGGGCAGGGAAGGGGATTGCGGCGGCGCGGTCAAGCGCCTTATGTCCAGTCATGTCCGACCCCCCCGTTTCGACTGGGGCCCCAATCCGAGGAATCATGGCATGAACCCCTTCGTCCTGATCCTGCTGCAAGCCGCAGCGCCGGCACCCGCCGAGCCGCCCTATCAGATTTCCAACCTGCCGGGCGGCGCCTTCCTGATAACCGTCGCCAGGCTCCCGGCGGACCGGCTCGCCCTGATCGAGGAGGATATTGATCGTGCCGCCGCCAACAGGTGCAATATCGGAGAAGTCAGCGCGACTGGCCAGACCTATGACCAGGAAACCGACGGCGCCGGCAATCCAGCGCCGGTGATCACCAATCTGCAACTCACCTATAAATGCCCGCCGCCGCCCGAGCCGCCAAAACATCCCTGATTCTGCACCCCAAAAAAAGGCCCAGTCCCGAGCTTAACCGGAGTGTCCCTCGCATGTTGTTGACCCGCCGGAGCGCGCTGGCCGCAGCTGCGACCCTGCCGTTTCTGAATATCCCCGCGATCCTGCGCGCCGCCGAGCCCGATCTTTCCGCCCTCGCCGATATTGCGGCGGGCGCCGCCCCGATCGGTGAGGCCGAGCGCCGGGCCCGGATCGCGCGGGCGCAGGCGCTGATGAAAGCGAACGGCATCGGCGCGGTGCTGATCGAGGCGGGCTCGTCGCTGATCTATTTCACCGGGGTCCGCTGGGGCCGCAGCGAGCGGCTGACCATGGCGGTGCTGCCGGTCGAGGGCGCCCCCTGCATCGTCACGCCCTTTTTCGAGGAACCCTCGGTCCGCCAGACGCTCGGCGTGCCGGCTGAAATGCGGGTGTGGCAGGAGGACGAAGATCCGCTGAAGCTGGTCGCCAGCTTCCTCAAGGACCGCAAGCTCGACGGACGTCCGATCGGCATCGAGGAGACGGTGCGCTATTTCGCTGTGACCGGCCTCGCGAGAGCATTACCCGGCGCGAAGATCGTCAAGGCAGATCCGGTCGTGCGCGGCTGTCGGATGATCAAGACCGCGCCCGAGATCGCGCTGATGCAGACGGCGACCGATGTGACGATCGCCGCCTATCGCTGGACCTGGCCGCGGATCGAAAAGGGCATGACGCCGGCCGATATCGGCGCGCTGATGAACGCAGCGACCCGCAAGCTGGGCGGCGACCCCGAATTCGCGCTGATCCTGATCGGCGAGGCAGCCGCTTATCCGCATGGTAGCCGCGCCCCGCAGATGGTGGCGGACGGGCAGATCGTACTGATGGACTGTGGCTGCACTGTGCAGGGCTATCAGTCCGACGTTTCGCGCACCTTTGTGTTCGGCACCGCCAGCGCTGAGCAGCGCAAGGTTTGGGGCGATGTCCATAGCGGCCAGGCAACCGGCTTCGCAGCAGCGCAACTGGGCGTACCGGCGGGCAGCGTCGATGATGCGGTGCGCCGCCATTACGAGGCGCTCGGTTACGGGCCGCGCTACCGACTGCCGGGCCTGTCGCACCGTACCGGCCACGGCATCGGGCTCGACGGGCATGAGCCGGTCAACCTCGTTCACGGCGAGACCACGCCGCTCGCCCAGGGCATGTGCTTCTCGGATGAGCCCGGCCTGTATCTTCCCGGCAAGTTCGGCGTGCGGATCGAGGATTGCTTCCATATGACCGAGAGCGGGCCGAAATGGTTCTCGCAGCCGCCATCCTCCATCGACGCGCCGTTCGGGTGACCGGCCCGGTTCCGGTTCTGGTCAATCGCAGCGGCGGCACCGCTGCATCGAAGGGCGACAAGCTTGGCGACGAGATCGAGGCGGCTTTCGCTGCGGCCGGCGTTGCGATCGACCTCCAGCTGGTCGAGGGCGATGCGCTCGCCGGCGCCGCAAAGGCCGTCGCCGGTCAGCCGTTGGTCGTGGTTGGCGGTGGGGACGGGACACTGGGCCGCCTCGCCGGCATCCTCGCTGAACGCGGATCGACGCTGGGCATCTTGCCGCTCGGCACGCGCAATCACCTCGCTCGTGAGCTCGGCGTACCGCTCGACCTGCCCGGCGCGGCTGCGTTGATCGCGGCCGGGACGGTGCGGGCGATCGACCTCGCCCGGGTCAATGGCGAACCTTTCATCAACAATGCGTCGATTGGGCTGTATCCCCGGCTCGTCCGCGAGCGCGAGCAGCGCAACACACCGAAATGGATTGCCGCTATCCCTGCGAGCTTCGCCGCGCTCAGCCGGATCAGGCACCACCGACTGCACCTCGCCTTGCCCGGACGCGGGAGAGATGGCGACATCGTCACGCCGATGCTGTTCGTCGGCAATAATCATTACACGCTCGACGCCGGGCAGATCGGCAAGCGCGATGCGCTCGATGGCGGCCTGCTCTCAATCTACGCGGTCGCGGCGCGGCGTCGGATCGCGCTGGTCGGCTTCGCGATCCGCACCTTGTTCGGCCGGGCCCGCCGCGACAGCGACTTCGCGGCGATCGGTGACACGCCAGAATTCGAGGTCCGCGGCCGCTCCGCCGATATCGACATCGCGCTCGACGGCGAAGTGATGACGCTGAAGATGCCGTTGCGGTTCGAATGCCAGGCGGGGGCGCTGAAGGTGCTGGCGCCGCCAGGTCCGTGACCGCCGGATATTCCTTCAATGTTCCCGGGCGAAGAGTTTCGGGTCGGATCGTCGTCCGGCCGATCCTTGAACATGCGGGGCATGTTCAACCCGAAACTGGGCCCAGTGGGGAAACAGAGGGAAATGGACGAACCGCATCATCTCGAATGTCCCCCAACTGGGCCCCGGCCTCCGCCAGGGAAGATCCTTCACTCAACGGCGGCAGCATTGATCAGATCGCCGCAAGTTCGAGCGCCGCCTTGTCGCCCCGCCAGCCCCGCGCGACCAGCGCGCGGTCCTTCGCCGCCGCTTCGGCCATGCCGAGCGCGGTCTCGGCATCGGCGCGGACTGACTGGGTGACGGGATCGTTGAGGCGTCGGGCAAGGACCAGGTTCGCCTGCTCCAGCGCCTCTTTCGGCTTTCCGGCGGCCAGCAAGGCGGCGGCATAGCTGCGCCGCACCGGATACCACCAGGCGGGCGGATCGCTGAGCTGCGCCATCATTTTCGTCTCGTCGAGCGCGGCGCCTTTTTCGAAGGCTTTGGCCGCAAGCAGCGGATGCCCCTCGATCATCGCGGCGCGGCCTTCGAGCACGAAGCGGGCGATCCGCATCAACCGTGTCGCATGGGCGGTCCAGTCTTCCTCTTTGGCAGGCCCTGCCCGTTCGGGGATCAGCGCAAGCTCGGCGCGGACACCGGCGGCATTGCCGAGCCGCGCCTGCGCCTCGCCGCGCGCATAATGCCAATAGGCCCGCGCGAAGCCGAGCTTTTCACCGGGATCGAGCAAAGCGAGCACATCCTTCGGCTCGGCGAACCGGGCCTGGGCCGCATAGGCAGTGCCCATCGCCATCTGGACAAAGCTATTGGGGCCATTGGGATCATGCGGCCCGGCGGCGAGCATCGGCGCGCTGAGGGCGAGCGCATCCTTCGCATCGCCCGACATCAATGCACCGCCGACGCCGTACTGAACATTGTGGCCGTGATAGGGGAGCAGCCACTCGCCGCCGGGCTGGGGCAGGCCCTGCCGCTTCGCATTCTCGATGCCCATCGCGACCGCACGGACATTGGCGTCGGCCGCATCCTGATAGCGCCCGACCCAGTAAAAGGTGTGCGACGGCATATGGACCAAGTGGCTCGCATGCGGCGCAAGCGCGGGCAAGCGATCGGCATAAGGCTCGGCGCGCGCCGGGAAGCCGCTCATCTCGGTCGCGTGGATATAAAAATGGATTGCCGGCGTGTAATCCGGGTTGCGCTTCAGCACGGCTTCGAGCAGCGTCACGGCGCGCGGCATATTCTTTGTCGTATTGGCCTGGGCCGCGGGAATCATCCAGGCGTCGGCGGCGATGACCGCGATCTCATCGTCCTGCGGGTACTGCGCAACAAGCGCGTCCATTGCCTTCGCAAAGGCGCGATCGCCCGCGCCATGATTGCCGGTAGTGACGTATCGCAGCTTCAACGCCGCGATCAGCTCGCGCTCCTTCGCGGGCGACGCAGGGGTCAGCAGCTTTTCCGCGGCGTCGATCTTGCCGGCGGCGAGCTTCGCCTTGGCGGCATCGATCCCGTAGTTGATGGTCGGCCCGTCGCTCCAGGCCGCGCCCCACAGGCACATCGCACAGGTCGGATCAAGCTCTACCGATCGCGCGAACGCCGCCGTCGCCGCCTTGTGGGCAAAGGCATGGGCGAGCTGCATGCCGTTATCGAAAAAGGCCTGCGCCTCCGGGTTGAGGTGCGTGACGGCAAAGCCGCCGCCGCCATAACCGGGCATGATCTCGGGGATTTTCGGAGTCGGCGCATCGTCGCCCCCGCAGATCGTAACATTGGCGAGCAGGGCCGAAAGCGGCGGCGTCATCGCGCCGTCGCTCACGGTGGCGGGCAACAGGGCCAGCAAGGGCAGGAACATCCAGGCGCGCATTCGACTTTCCCCCTTCTGGCCCCGTGGCGGGACTATAAAGCAACACTATTCGCCCCGCCACCGCGATGCGCTTGAGAAGCGCGCGTACGGCGTCTAAGTCGCCAGCATGACATCGACGAACGACATCCGCCGCAGCTTTCTCGATTATTTCGAAGGGCAGGGGCACGCCCGTGTGCCGTCCGCACCATTGGTGCCGCACAATGACCCAACGTTGATGTTCGTCAACGCCGGCATGGTGCCGTTCAAAAATGTCTTCACCGGCCTTGAGTCGCGGCCCTATTCGACCGCGACCTCCTCGCAGAAATGCGTGCGGGCCGGCGGCAAGCATAATGATCTCGACAATGTCGGCTATACGGCGCGCCACCATACTTTCTTCGAAATGCTCGGCAATTTCTCATTCGGCGATTATTTCAAGGAACGCGCGATCACGCTCGCCTGGAATTTGCTGACCAAGGAATGGGGCATTCCGGCCGACAAGCTGACCGTCACCGTCTATCACACCGATGACGAGGCGTTCGACCTGTGGCGCAAGATCGCCGGCCTGCCCGAGGAGCGGATCATCCGCATCGCCACCAACGACAATTTCTGGTCGATGGGCGATACCGGGCCGTGCGGGCCCTGTTCGGAGATTTTCTACGACCATGGCGACCATATCCCTGGCGGCCCTCCCGGCAGCCCGGAAGAGGATGGTGACCGCTTTGTCGAGATCTGGAACCTGGTGTTCATGCAGTTCGACCAGTCGGCCGACGGCACGCGCACCAGCCTGCCGCGTCCTTCGATCGACACTGGCATGGGGCTGGAGCGCGTCGCGGCGGTGCTGCAGGGCGTGCATGACAATTACGATACCGACACGTTCAAGGCGCTGATCGCCGAATCGAGCGCGCTGACCCATACCCCGAGCACCGGCGCGACCCAGGCGAGCCACCGGGTGATCGCCGACCATCTGCGCGCCTCGGGCTTCCTGATCGCTGACGGCGTGTTCCCGGCCAATGAGGGGCGCGGCTATGTGCTGCGCCGGATCATGCGGCGCGCGATGCGGCACGCGCATCTGCTCGGCGCCAAGGATCCGCTGATGAACCGGCTGGTGCCGGCGCTGGTCGCCGAGATGGGTGCCGCCTATCCCGAGCTCGTCCGCGCCCAGGCCTCGATCGAGGCGACGTTGCTGCAGGAGGAAACCCAGTTCCGCCGCACGCTGACCAACGGCCTGCGCCTGCTCGACGAGGCGACCAGCGTGATGACGCCGGGCGCGGTGCTCGCGGGCGAGACTGCGTTCAAGCTCTACGATACGTTTGGCTTCCCTTACGACCTGACTGAGGATGCGCTTCGGGCCAAGGGCTTCGGGGTGGATCGCGCCGGTTTCGACACGGCGATGGCCGAGCAGAAGCGCGCGGCGCGTGCCGCGTGGAAGGGCTCGGGCGACCGCGCCTCGGACGAGATCTGGTTCGACATCGCCGAGGAATCGGGCGGCACTGAGTTTCTCGGTTATTCGGCTGAGGAAGGCGAAGGCGTGGTGATCGCGATCGTCAAGGACGGCGCGCGGGTCGAGCGGGCAAAGGCCGGCGAGACAGTCGAGATCGTCACCAACCAGACGCCTTTCTATGCCGAGAGCGGCGGGCAGGTCGGCGATACGGGCTCGGTGAGCAACGAGGCTGCGCACGGTTTTGTAGAGGATACGCGAAAATATCTCGGGCGGCTGTTCGCGCATCATACCCGGATCGAAAAGGGCGGGATCGCGGTTGGCGATACGCTGACGCTGGCGGTCGATCATGGCCGACGTGGGCAGATCCGCGCCAACCACAGCGCGACGCATCTGCTGCATGAGGCGCTGCGCCAGCGGCTCGGGCTGCATGTCGCGCAGAAGGGCAGCCTGGTCGCCCCTGACCGGCTGCGCTTCGACTTTTCCCAGCCGAGCGCGATCGAGTCCGGCGCGCTTGCGTTGGTCGAGGCCGATGTGAACCATCATATCCGCGAGAACAGCCCGGTTTCGACCCGGCTGATGACGCCCGACGAGGCGATCGAAGAGGGCGCGATGGCGCTGTTCGGCGAGAAATATGGCGATGAGGTCCGGGTCGTCTCGATGGGGCGCGACGGGCAGAAAATCTATTCGCTCGAATTGTGCGGCGGCACGCATGTGAGCGCGACGGGCGATATCGGCCTGTTCAAGATCATCGGCGAGGGTGCCGTGTCGAGCGGCATCCGTCGGGTCGAGGCGCTGACCGGCGAAGCCGCGCGGCAATGGTTCACCAACCGCGACGAGAAACTCCGCGAGGCCGCATCCGTGCTGAAGGCGACGCCGGACGAAGTGCCGGCGCGCGTGGCCGCTCTGGTCGAAGACCGGCGCCGGCTTGAGCGCGAGCTGGCCGAGGCGAAGAAGGCGCTGGCGCTTGGCGGCGGCGGTGCTTCGGCGCCGGCCGGGCCTGAGCAGGTCGGCGGGGTCAATTTCGTTGGCCAGGTGATTGACGGTTTCGACGCCAAGGGCCTGCGCGGCGCGGTGGACGAGACCAAGCAGCGGATCGGCTCCGGCGTGGCGGTGATCGTTGCCGTGAATGAGGGCCGCGCATCGATCGCAGTCGGCGTTACCGAGGATCTGGTCGCGAGCTACAACGCGGTCGATCTGCTGCGCGCGGCGGTTGCGGTGCTGGGCGGGCAGGGCGGCGGCGGCCGGCCCGACATGGCGCAGGGCGGCGGGCCCGACGGGGCGAAGGGCGCCGAGGCGATTGACGCGATCAAGGCAGCGCTTGAGGCACGGCGCGAGGTAGCCTGATTATCCGGGCCAGGCGAAGTCCAGGCTTGTCCGCCCCGTTTCCGCTCCTTCGGGCGAGAAGCGCCGCTCGAGGATGACGCCGCGGCCGACCATGTCGATCGCAACGACCGTGCTGCACCGCGTCCCATAAACCGGATTGCGGATGAAGATCGGGGAGTGGTTCGGTTCCTGCGGGACGTCGGACGGCGCGAGCGGGTCACGGCCGATATCGGGCAGCACTTCCTCGCGCAAACCATCGAACAGCGTCTCGGGATCCTCGGCCTCGCCCGTGATCCAGTCGAGCAGCAGCGATTTGAGGCGCATCGTCTTGGGCCAGGGTTCGTCAAGCCTGCCGTTGGACAGGCCGTATAGCCCGGAGGCGAGCGTGGTTCGGGCGGCGTCGGGGCGGTTGGTCATGAAGCAGGCGCCCTGCCGGTCGGCGATGATCAGGTTGACCGGATTGAACGCCGCCAGATCGGCCGTGCGGGGATCGGCATAGGTGCCTGCGCCCGCGAGATAGTCGGTCACCAAAGCGCCACGCGATGCGAGGTTAGGGTCGGGCGGGGCAAAGCCGCGCAGATTGGTGACCACTGCGAAACGGCCTTGCTCGGACACGCCCAGCCAGGTGCCGCCCGATTGCAGGTCCCGGCCGGCAAGCAGATGGGCCGGCGTCTCCCAGCGCTCCAATTGCTGCGCCGGGCGGGCGTGATATTCGTCGCGATTGCCGGCCGCCAACAGCCGCCACCGGGGATGCGCTTGCCACGCAAAGGCCAGGACACACATGCAAGCGCCTTTAGAGGCGCGCACGGGCATCGCCAAATCGGAATTATATGGCAGCTGAGGTCAGCGCTGCGGCACCGTGCTGAGCGTCGCGGTTGCCGGCGCGGTATGGCCAGCCATTCGCCATTCGGGGGGAATGAACATCGCGACCTGATGCTCCACATGCTTACGGTAAAAGGTGACGAGGATCGGCGCATCGCCCGCCTCGGCGATGATCCTGTTGAAGCTGCTAAAGGTCGGCAGCCCCTGGCCATCGAGTGCGGTGATGACATCACCCGGGAGGATGTCGGCATTATAGGCCGGCGACCCCTCGCGCACGGCAAGCACTTGCCCGCCCAGATTGGTCCCGGCGGCGGCGGTGCCCTCCTTTGTGGGCGGGATCAGGAACAAGCCGGAACCGCGCTTCTCGAGCAGGCAGAAATAGACGGCGATCTGACCGTAGAGCGTATAGGTGTAGGGGATGACCTCGGTCTCGGTCCACCGGGTCGTCACCGTTCCGGTCAGCGTTCCGATCGTCCGCCCATAGCTTCCGGTGACATTGGTGCGAAAGGGCGTGTCTTCCGAGTGCGACGTCTCGACCGTCCTCGTCCCGCTATAGGTGCCCTTGTCCTTCGAATAGCGGATGACATAGGTCGCGCCGATCCTCTTCGCGAATTTCAGGGCATCCTTGTCGGACACCCACACGCTCGTAAAACGGGCGTCCCCGATCGGCCGATATCCCTTCTCCCAGAGGAGCGCGATGTCTTGAAAAGGATCGGACGTGCTTGGGACGATCTTCGGCGGCTGCCGATCAGGCGTGAACGGAATTGGGCCCGTATCGGGGAACGGTTCATAGAAGCGCTTGAAATCATTGGCACAGGCGGCGGATGCGACGATGGCCGCGAGGATTGCCGCGCAGATCGATGAGCGTCGCATTTTTCGTCTCCCCCGGATGCGCGCACGCCGGATGCGCTTGCTCCCCGCCGAACTCCGCTGCCACGGTATATCGTGCTGCGCCGGGCATGGACAAGATCACGAAAACGCTCCTATTCTCCTCGCGGGATCGCCTTTCAGCCGGAAGCGCCGCCCACGATGCGTCCAGGGGGAGGGCGATGAAACCATCGAGACAGCCGCCCGCTGGCAGGAACGCTCGCGGGACAAAGACCCGGGTTGCTGGCGGGCGGTGGCAGCGGCCGTTCGCGCTTCTTGCCTGCTGGGTGGCCCTCATGCTGGTCGCTGCGCCCTGTGTCGCGCAGACAGCTCCGGCCAAACCCGCTGCCGCGGTCGCGACGCCCGCCACCACCCCCACTACGCCGATGACATTCCAGGCAATGTCCACGCTATTGCCGGGGCCGGGCAAGGGAGAGAATCGCAGATTCTTCGCGATACTCGCGGCCGGCGAGATTGGGCCCGGCACTGTCGACCGTTTCCGCGCACTTGTGCGTGGCAAGGGGATTACCGACGCGAGGATCCTCTTCGATTCGCTTGGCGGATCGGCCGCCGAGGCACTCGCCTTGGGCAAGGCAATTCGGGAACTCGGCTTCGATACCCAGGTCGGCGCCTCCGGAAACGAGCACGAGCCGGGGACCTGTGCCGCCGAGTGTGTCTATGCCTTTGCCGGCGGCACCGCGCGCTTCTTTCACGCTGGCGTGCAACGGCTCGGCATAATGGGCGCCGGCAAGATGGCCACGGACGGACCAGCCGCCGCGACCCTCATGGCGTTTCTCGCCGGCGAGGGCGTCGATGTCGACGCCTATGCCAAGGCCGTTGCGGCCGGGGGGCAGGGCATGAAATGGCTCGACCGGGACAGCGCCGAATTGATTGGCATCGTCAATAACGGCTCGGCGCCGCCGACGACCAGGATCGAGATGGAAAACGGGCGGCCGATGCTCGTGATCAGGCAGCAGAACAGCGATTCGACCGCCATTGCCGACTTCACCTGCGGGAGCGAGGGGGGAATTTACGCCACCTTGGTGGCCATCAGCACCCCTGGCACAGCGAAATATGTGACCGGGTTCACCGCATCCGATGTTCAGTTCGATCGCGATGATCGCGCCCTGGGAGAGACGGGCGAGAAAGCCGGGCAGACCAAGGGCTATGGAGCGGCGCTGGTGCGCTTTCTTTCGCCGGCGGCGGCGACGCGGATCCTGACGGCCCGGGAAATGATCATCTGGCTCCGGCACCCGGACTATGAATGGGGTGCGGCCGTCACGCTGCGGTTCGTTCGCCCCCAGATCGCTGCCTATTTCAAGACCTGCGCGCCGGCTCCGGCTCAACCGGTTGAATCCAGTCCGCTCGTGCCCGACAGCGTCGCCGGTGGCGGCAAGGACCTGGTCCTCGCCGGCAGCAACTGGAAGGCGGGGCATCGCTCGATGGTCCTGCTCGATCGGGCATCGATTGTCCGCACCGGCAACAGCGTCAGCCTGGTTTCCTATGCCGGCAGCCGAATCGACGGCGTCGAGTTTTTCTCGATGGAGGCGGTCAACTATGATTGCGTCACGAATATCGGCCGAGGGTCGGTCGTTGAGGTCGACGGCTCAGGCAAGCCGATCTCGCGGGGAAAGGATGAATGGAAACCGGGGGACAATGCGATCAGCCTGATCGGGAAACCCGCCTGCGACGCGTCGCTGATCGACCCGAGAATGGTGATCGGCGATGGCGATCCGATCGCGTTGCTGCGGAGGTTCGTCGAATCGACCGCCGGCGATCAGCCCTGATCGATCGGAAGATGATGCGCCGACTTCTTCTTGCCGCCTGTCCAGTCGCGGCTCTCGCCACGCTGATCGTCGCGGCACCCGCGACCGCGCGGGATGCCTATGCGAAATATTACCAGGCCTATGCGGCGAACCCGGTTGCGGTCGTTCGCGAACCCGCCCCGCCTGAGCTGATTGAGTCGTCGCGCGACCTCGACCGTGATATCGCGCTGATGTGGCAGCGGGGCTATCGGGCGATCGGCCATTCCTCCTTCACCGCGGAAAAGCAGGATCCGAAGGACGCGCTGAAACTCGCCTCGGCAATCCGCGCCCGCTATGTCGTTCTCTGCCAGTCCTGCGATCCGGCTTCGGACGATCCCGCCCGTGAATCGAGCTACGACGGCGGTTATGACCAGGAAGCCGTTTTCTTTGCGCCACTCGAGAAGAGCGGTTCGGGCTTGCTGGTGAGGGATGTAACCGCTGACGAACGTGATGCGCTCGGCAAGAACGGCGCGGTTGCGGTCATCGCGGTTCGCAACGGATCGCCGGCCAGTGCGGCCGGGCTGGTCGCGGGAGACATGGTGCTGAGCGCCAATGATATCCGAGCGATCGATCCCGATGTCTGGAATCGCCTTTTCCTGGTGGCCGATGCGCCAATCCGGCTGGCTTTCTCCCGCGGCGGCAGACGGTACGATGTGTTGATGACGATCCCGCTGGAATGGCGGGTGGGGCGGTTGCCGAAGGGCCAGCGGCGGGCACCGGCACGATGACAACGCCGGGGACAATGCCGGGAGCGTCAGCGCTGCGGCACGCTTCCGATCCTGGCGGGCGTCCGGACGGCATGGCCGGCAAGTCGCCATTCGGGCGGGATGACCATGGCGGCCTGGTGTCGCACATGCTTGCGGTAGAAGGTGATCATAATCGGCGCGTCGGTCGCTGCCGCGATGATCTTGTTGAAGCTCTCAAAGGTCGGAAGCGCCTGGCCATTGAGCGCGGTGATGACATCGCCGGGCAGCATATCGGCATAATAAGCGGGCGATCCGCTACGTACCGAAAGCACTTCCGCGCCCTCGTCGGCCCCGACCCCAGCGGCAATTGCTTCCTCTTTCGTGGGCGGAATCAGGAGTATCCCGGACCCGCGCTTCTCGACCAGGCCGAAATAGACCCCGGTGAAGAGCGAAAGGGTATAGGTGTATGGCCCGGTTTCCGTTTCGGTCCACTGCGTCGTCAGCGATCCGGTCAGGGTACCGATCTTGCGTCCAAAATTTCCGGTGACATCGACGTTGACGGGCGTCTCGCTCGAATGCGGCGTGGTCACCGTCCTGATTCCGCGGTGCGAGCCCTTGTCGTCCCAGTAGATGATCACATAGCCCGCACCGATTTTCTTCGCGAATTTCAGCGCGTCCTTTTCCTCCATCCAAAATTCGCTGGTGAAACGGGCGTTTCCGATCGGCCGATATCCCTTCTCCCACAGGATCGCGATGTCGCGGCGGGCATCAGCGGTGGTGCGCATGAGCTGGGGCGGCGCGCGATCGATGGCAAGCGGGATGGGGCCGGTATCGGAGAGCGGGACGTAGAATCGCTTGAAATCATTGGCATGGACCAGCGTCGCGCCGGACATGCCGACATTCCCGCCGGATCATATCGCGCCTCGCCGGGCAGGGCGCAATCAGGGACTGCCCGCTGGTTTCCGCGCCCGGCGGAGCCTCGGCTCGCGCTCCATGTTAGCCGCGCCTTTGATTTCCTTGCGGAGCTCGTCGCGCTTTTCGTGGATCGAGGCGATCACCGGGCCGACCGCGACGCCGAGATCCACCAGCACGGCTTCCGACAATTGCAGCGAGCTCTCCAGCGTTTCGGGCACCGCGTCGGTGGCACCGGCGCGGTAGAGCTCGGCTGCGTGGGCGGTGTCGCGGGCGCGGACGACGATCGTCAACGCCGGCACCCAGCCGCGCACCCGGCGGGTGAGCTGTACGCTCAGCACCGGATCGTCCATCGTCAGGATGAGCGCATCGGCACGGCCAAGGCCGAGCTTGTCGACCAGCTCGGAACGCGCGACATCGCCGAAGATCACCGGATAGCCCTCGGCCCGCGCTGCCTTCACCGCATCGATATCGGCCTCGACGGCGATGAAGGGCTTGCCATGCACCTTGAGCATGTCGGCGACCATCCGGCCGACCCGGCCAAAGCCGATGATGACAGTGCCGGGGCCTTCGAGCGGGATTTCCGTCTCAGCCACCGCGCCGCGTTGCTCGATGCGCCGGGCCGCCTTTTGCCCGATCCAGGCAAGCAGGGGCGTGATCGTCAGCCCGATCGCCGTCACCGTCTGCCAGAAGCTTGCGGTCTCGGCGGAGATCAGCGCCGCCTGTGCCGCCGCGCCGAGCACGATCAGCGTGGTTTCGGACGGGCTGCCCATCAGCACGCCGGTCTCGGCCGCGACGCCGTTGCGGATGCCCGCGAACTTCAGCAGCCCGAAGGTCACCGCCGCCTTCACCACCACCACGGCGGTGATTGCCACGGTGAGGGGCATCCAGTTGGCCAGGATCATGCCGAGATCGAGGCTCATGCCGACGGTGATCAGGAACACGCCGAGCGCCAGGCCCTTGAACGGCGCGGTCATCACCTCGACCTCGCTGTGATAATCGGTCTCGGCGATCAGCACGCCGGCGAGCAAAGCGCCGACGATCGGCGACAGGCCGGCCGCCGTTGTCGCGAGGCTGGCGACGATCACCACCAGCAGCGATGCGGCGAGGAACAGCTCGGGGCTCTTGGTGCGCGCTGCCTGGGCGAACAGGCGTGGCAGGATGAAGCGCCCGCCGACGAACATCGCGGCGACGGTCACCACGCCGCGCCCGACCACGCCGAGGATCGGTGCCCAGCCGCCACCGGCGCCCGGCGCCAGCGCCGCGAGCACGAAGATGATCGGCACGAGCGCGAGATCCTCGAACAACAGCATCGCGAAGGCCGATCGCCCGACCGGGCTGGTCGTGCCGGCGATCGGCAGCACCAGTGCCGTGGAAGACAGGGCCAAAGCGAAGCCAAGCCCGATCGCCCCGGTCCAGCCGAGGCCGGTGGCGAGCTGGATGGCGAGGCCGATGATGAGCGCCGATCCGATCAGCTCGGCGGCGCCGGTGCCGAAGACGAGGCCGCGCATCGACCAGAGCCGCTTGAGCGACAATTCGAGCCCGATCGAGAAGAGCAGCAGGATGATGCCGAACTCGGCAAAGGGCTCAATCGCATGTGCGTCCGAGATCGTGATATAGTAGAGCCATGGATGTGCGCCGACGAGCGCGCCGAGGCCGGAGGGCCCGACCAGGAGGCCGACCAGGATGAAGCCGATCACCGGGCTGATCTTCGCCCGCGCGAATGCCGGGATCACCAGCCCCGCCGCGCCGAGGATCACCAGCGCATCGCTGAAGCCCTTGCTGTCCAATCCCAATGCCATTGCCCCATCTGACCACAGCGAATGAGGTTTGTCAGCCGATGACTGATACGGACGTGCTGATCGTTGGCGGCGGGCCGGCGGGAATGGTCGCCGGGCTGTTGTTCGCCCGCGCCGGGGTAAAGACCCTGGTGCTCGAAAAACATGGCGATTTCCTGCGCGATTTCCGCGGGGATACGGTTCACCCCTCGACGCTGCGCATCTTCCATGAGCTCGGCATGCTCGAGGCATTGCTGAAGCGGCCGCATAACAAGGTGGGGCAGCTGAGCGGACGGATCGGTGGCAAGATCGTGAAGATCGCCGATTTCCGGCATCTCAATGTGCCGGCGCCCTTCATCGCGCTGATGCCGCAATGGGAATTCCTGAATTTCGTGGCTGAGGAGGGCAAGCGCCTGCCGGCCTTCTCGCTACGGCAGAGCTGTGAGGCGACCGGACTGATCGAGGAGAGCGGCCGGGTTGCGGGTGTTCGTACGAAGGATGGGGCCGAGATTCGGGCGAAGCTCGTCATCGCCTGTGACGGGCGCGGTTCGCATTTCCGGGCGGGCTTTCCGCATGTCGATATCGGCGCGCCGATGGATGTGTTCTGGTTCAGCATCCCGAAGCGGGTCGAGCCCGAGAA
>Ga0307508_10001613_pt1 | contig 25177 bp, 30 predicted proteins | sample 9_EM_MG_FD_203089 | JGI IMG/M metagenome (GOLD analysis project Ga0307508, IMG submission 203089) | Populus trichocarpa ectomycorrhiza microbial communities from riparian zone in the Pacific Northwest, United States - 9_EM | ecosystem: Host-associated > Plants > Roots > Unclassified | place... | reverse complement strand
TAATACCTCTTGAATGATACGCCGCAGCCGTAAGCAGGTCTTTCACAATACCATAGGTCCGTTTGCCGGAACGCTGATCCTTTTTAAGAATAATGGCCACTTCAAGGCCGGGATAAATATCTTTCCTGTATTGACCGTCCATAACTGATAATGGCCCGAAGATACGCTAAACACTGAAAAATGAATGCCCCGCGAAATCAGCGATAATAATACCGGAATACGCCTCCGGCCTTATGGCTTGCTCACTATCAGCCCCTGCCCGGGCACCCATTTGTCGTATTCCATATAATACGCCACCTGCCTTGCAGCCTCTTCGCCCCGTATTTTGGCAACCAGGTGCAAAGCGCCGTCGATACCAGCGGAGATACCAGCCGTGGTGATCACTTTGCCGTTGTCAACAAAACGTGTATTGGCCAGCACCGTAGTGGAAGGCAGTGCTTTTTGCAGGCTTGCAATGCTTTCATGAAAAGTAGTAGCAGTAAGATTATCCAGCACACCGGCCCTGCCCAGGATGAACGCGCCGGTGCAAACAGAAAAATAATATGCCGGCGCAGGCTGCTTTTTCAGCCAACTGATTACAGCGGTATCGTTGGACGCATTGCCGGCATTACCGCCAAAAAAAGCGAGTATATCTGCCGGCGGGGCATCGGCAATGCTATAATCGGGAATGATTTTGAGGATGCCCTGTGAAACGATAAGGTCCTTTGTTTTTGATACCGTGGCAATGCTAAAGCCTGCATACGAGAAAACCTCCATAGGCCCGGCAAAATCCAGCACTTCCACACCGTTTTGCAGGTAGAAAAGTATGGTCATTTTTTTATTTTTATTACTGGTTGCAAGCCTGTCTTTCTTAGACGCCCGTATCAATTCCATGCCACATACCGTGCAATGTCCCGGTTGACTATAGGCGGTAGTGTCACAAGCAGGGCCGCAGGGCGGGCTCATACTTACTTCTTCGGCCAGCAAATCGATATTCAGTTTCCTGTCCAGTGACTGCGCCAGGCGATGCGGAAGCATGAATACCGCCTGCAGGAGGTTGTGCTGTTGGGACGTTTTTTTTATCATTACGGTTAAAATAACAGGGCCGGGAAAAATTATTCATTAATTATATATGCACTGCACCGTTAATTTCTACCTTTTTTTGCTTTCTTCTTAATCAATCCTGCGGGCTCTGTCCCGTCCAGCTTCTTTATACTATCTGCCACAGGTAATTTCTCCGGCATAGTCCCTCCTATTTCTTCGATGGTCTTCCTGACTTTTTGGCCCACTTCGAAGTGTGTTTTATTGGCTTGCTGCTTGCCTTTTATATTTTCCTTTCGCAGCTTTCCTTCCGTTTGTGTAGCACGAAAAAGATTGGCGGCCAACTCGGTACTTCCCATATGATCCAGGATATTCTGGCTTTTTTTGAGCCCCTTATTCTTATGAATACCCTTTGCGTCAAGCCCTCCGTAGAGACCCATGTACCCGTGATTTTGAAAAACAGCATAATCCATGGGCTCTATTACGCCGGCATTCCTTGCTGCATCAGCCAATTGCTTATTGTGTGATGCCATTTCTTTACGTAAAAACAATCGCTTCGCATCTTCACTGTTCAACTTCAGGTAGGCGTCCATCTGCTGAATTTCCTGCAAACGGGTTTGTACAGCGAAATAAGTTTGTCCCAGCGCAACAACTTCTTTATCAGGACTCGCATTTTGTACAATCAGGTAACAAGCGTAACGGGAAAGCATTACATCCTCTACCTCTCTTGTAGCACCAGAGCCGATTTTGACCATATCGTGCATTTGCACGAAATGGTTACTTATCTCCTGTCCGCTATTGACGCAGGCCTCTTTTTGCCCGGTCAATTACAGGTTTGAAATTCCGGTACTCGGTATATTCCAACACCTTAGCCAATTCACGGGCAGACCAATATTCAGTCCCCCGATCACTTGTCTTTTTCATTTCTTCAAACACTGTTTGTGTTTGCTTTATCATTTTTTTTGTCATAGAATGGATGGTTTATGTTTAAAATGGTTTTCTATAAAATTGGATAAACATGGTAAACAAATATACCAAAAGCCTGTATTGACAGGGTGCAAATCAGCCCGGAAGATTTGGATGGATACAGGGAAACCCTTGCTGAAAACCGAAGATACTTTCCTGCAAACCTGGCGCCGCCTGCAACAGCCAATACGCCCGCATGCCTCTCTAAAACGCTTCCCCCAAAGCAAAATAGATGGCCGAATACCCTTTGCTGACGCCGTAATCAATACAAATATTCGTAGCCGTGCGCTTATTGAATTTGATGCGCAGGCCTGCGCCGGCTGCGGGATGCAGGTAAGCGAAATGACCAGTAACGGGTTCGGTAACGGAGTTGAGATTGGCAAAAACGACGAAGCCGAAAAGTCCGTTGGCGGTAATATCACGGCGGTATTCCGATTCAAAATAATACAATGACTTGCCGGTATATCTGCCGGGATAAAAGCCACGGCCGGAACGCTCGTAAGGGTCCTGCCGGATAGCGGGCAGATCCAGATAAGGCGGATTGCTACGCAAGGTAGTCCAGAGATACGTCCAGAAGGCCAGTACATTCTGCCCCCTGGTGCTGATGGGTATATACTTGCGTGCATCGACGTACAAGGAATGCCACCAGTTGTCACTGCCTAGGAACTGCGGGTTTACACGATACACGACATTGTAATAAAAACCCGGCAGGGGGTTGAAGATATTGTTGCGCGTATCGTACAGCAGGTTAAAGGTGATGCCGGAGGAAAAAGAAGTCACATGATTGCCGATGCCCCTGTCATACCCGGCAAACTTCCGCAGGTCCAGCGAATCAATATCCGGGCGTATGCGCATATGGTAATCCAAATCATAACCCACCCCCGCAAACAGGTAAGGCTTTATCCGTTTCAGCGCGTTGTGGTACAAGCGCAGGTAGGAATAGCGCATCAGCTGCTTATCCTTATCCTGTTGTCCGCCCATGCCCCAGATAAACTGCGGGTAAATGGAGAAACGACTGTCGCCATTGAAATTCCAGGTATTGTTGCTGGTCCATATATTGGAGCGGAAAGGAATAACGAACTGCCCTTTGAAATTGGTGCTGGGAGAAAAAGTAACGGTCGACAGGTAGGTGCTGTGCCGATCGCCGAGATAAAAACCAGCCTGGGTGCTGGTGACCAGCGCCCGGCCCCCGCCCGGTACATTAGTACCGATAGGCAGCAATGAATAGTAGATCCGCCGCCCCTTCACCTGCGGCGGTTTTTTAAAGCGTATATGCGTCCATTTCAGCAAAATCTCTACAATGTCCCGCTGCCCGCTGGTATCATGAACGGTACTGTCGGGTGGAGAGAGCATCCCGCCAGGGTTTTGGGCCCGGAGGCAGAGGGGAAATAAGCATATGAGTAAAACGGCCGCAATTTTCCACATACTTATCAAAAGGCGAATATTGTGCTAGCCTTGTCCAACTACGCTTTTACCTGCCGCCTGCACCGGGCTTGCCCCATAATGGGAAACCTAACTGATTCCCTTTTCAATTTCCTTTTGCTGCTTTTCTATTTTATCGACCTTTTGCACCAGCGCATCCAGGTTACGAAAATGAATATAGGCCTTCCGGTATTTATTGGCGTCAAAGGCAGGCGATCCCATGAATACTTCGCCTTTTTTAGTGATGCTTTTTGAGATACCCGATTGCGCGGTGATGGTGGTATTGTCGGCTATCGTTAAATGTCCTACAATCCCTACCTGGCCGCTGAACATACAATTTTTGCCCACTTTGGTAGAACCGGCCACAACACCGTGTGCAGCGAAATACGTGTTTTCGCCAATTTCCACGTTGTGCGCAATATGAATGAGGTTATCAAATTTTACGCCTTTGCGCAGGATGGTCGAACCAAGCGTTGCCCGGTCGATAGCGCAATTGGCGCCAATCTCCACATCGTCTTCAATGATGACATTACCAATTTGCGGCACTTTCTTATGGTCGTTCTCCGGGTTAAACCTAAAGCCGTCACTGCCGATGACGGTGCCGGAATGGATAATACAGTTTTTGCCAATGCTGGTTTCAGAATAAATTTTAACGCCGGCAAAAAGGGTGGTGTTATCGCCAATCACCACATTATCGCCTATATATACCTGGGGGTATATCTTTACATTGTTGCCAATGCGGGCATTCTCACCCACAAACGAAAACTCGCCGGCATAGATATCACTGCCCACGGTAGCGCTTTCGGCAATAAAAGACATTTTCGATATCCCCTTTTTATTGAGCTTTACCTGGTTGTACATTTCCAATAGCTGCGTAAACGCATTTCCGGCATTTTCCACCCGTATCAATGTGGCCGTAACAGGGCCTGTCAGCTCAAAATCTTTGTTGATGATAACCACGGAAGCCTGTGTGCCATAGAGGTATTGCGTATAAAGCGGGTTGGCAAGAAATGAAATGGAGCCCGGCACCCCTTCTTCAATTTTAGACAATTTGGTCACAATGGCATCCGCGTTTCCTTCTATCTGGCCGTTGAGCAGCCCCGCTATTTGCATGGCAGTAAATTGCATAGTGTGGTTTTTTTGGGTAATAACAGGTATGAAAGATAGGATTTATTTAAGCGTCATCCCGGATAGTCATTATTATTATATAGTAAAGCGTTTTATCCGCGGTTCACGGTACCGGTAATATACCCATACGGCTCATCTGTCGCAATAAAGATCTCGTTCTTATTCTCCATCCCAAACTGCTCCAGGTTGAAAGGGATATGGTGCTTGTTGGGCATTTTGAGGCTGATCTCTTCCACTTCGGCAAACTTTTCCAGTACCGCTTCACCCATAGCAAACAGGGTTTGCTGTACCGACAGGCTTTTATGGTGGGCAAACGTAGTGAGCAATAAGGTCCGTATATGATTATACAGCGCCGTAAAATCTTTCGGTATCGTATTGTATGTCCAGTTTACCTCGCATTGCGTGGCAAAAATGCGGTCACTGGTTTCCTTCAGGGTAGTGTATTGGTCCCTGATATAATTTTCAAACCCCGAATCCGTGGTTTTGAGTATCAGCAAATCGCTGATGCCCGACGATATTTTTGTATGCATGCCCTGTTGTACTACGGTAGCCGTATGCTTTTCATTGCCGCTGCTGATATAAGCATGCGGGTGCTTTTTATTTTCAAAAAACATACGCTGCCATAAATGTTCGGTTATCTCTATCGTTGCCTGCGATATGGGCGGGTTGTTAATGACAAAATGATTGGCCAGGTACAGCCCGAAGGCCTCGATAGACGAAACAAAATGCGTTTTGGCCAGCGCATAAACCGTGTTTTTCTGGGTGTCGGTGGGCAGTATCTGGGTATTATCTCCCTCGGTATGCGCCGTCTCGAAATCACCTTCGAGCGATACATTGACAGATACCTGCCGGAACTCATGGTGATCGGGGTGACGAATGATTTTAGATAAATTGACCGCATTCTTTCCATACGCGTTCTTGCCCAGTTTGATTTGCATGCCGTGGTTTTTGGTGAAAACCCAATTTAAAAAAATTAATTGGCTATTTTTATGTGTAACGCTGTTTTTTCATCAAACCTGCCACGGCGCCTATGTTCGATTTGGCTATACAAGGCAATGCCATCCTTACTCCCGGGGGAATTAAAAAAGGGGTTGTGCTCGTCAGCAATGGCCTGGTGGCCGCTGTGTCCGGCGAATTGCCTGCCGATGTGGGCACGGTAATCGATATCGGCGACAAGCTGCTGATGCCGGGCGTTATCGACCCCCATGTGCATATCAATGAGCCGGGACGTACCGACTGGGAGGGCTTTGATACCGCCACCCGCGCCGCCCTCGCAGGCGGCCTGACCACCCTGGTAGATATGCCGCTGAACGCCTTTCCGGTAACCACCTCGGCAAAAGCATTCGATGAAAAACGGGTGGCCGCCAGTCCCAGCCTCCATACCAATGTGGGCTTCTGGGGTGGCATCATTCCTGGCAATACCCACGAAATAGAACCGTTGATCGATAAGGGCGTATTGGGCTTTAAAGCTTTCCTGACGCATTCCGGCATCGACGACTTTCCCAATGCCACCGAAGCCGACCTGCGCAAGGCCATGCCTATCCTGGCAAAGCACCGCCTGCCATTACTGGTACATGGCGAGCTCACAGATGAGCCCGCCAACGAAAAACCCTGGCCCCCCGGTTCATATAAAGGCTATTTGTCTTCACGCCCCAAAGCCTGGGAAAACAAGGCGATTGCCTTAATGATCCGATTGTGCGAAGAATACGATTGCCCGGTGCACATCGTGCACCTTTCTTCGGCCGAAGGCATTGCGCCCATCCGCGCAGCAAAAGAAAAAGGCCTGCCGCTGACCGTGGAAACGGCCCAGCATTATCTATATTTCGCCGCCGAAGACATCCCGGACGCACATACCGAATTTAAATGCGCCCCGCCCATTCGTGAAAGGGCCAACAACGAACAGTTGTGGAGCGCCCTCCAGTCGGGTATCATAGACCTGGTAGCAACCGATCACTCCCCCGCCCCGCCTGCCCTGAAGCATTTATCGTCGGGCGATTTTACCAAAGCCTGGGGCGGCATCGCTTCCCTGCAGCTGGCATTGCCGGTATTATGGACAGCTGCCAAAAAACACCATGCTTCTTTGACGGATATTGCCCGGTGGCTCTGCGAAGCACCTGCAAGACTGGCCGGGCTACAGGATCGTAAAGGGAAAATTGCAAAAGGCTATGATGCGGATATGGTAGTATGGGACCCCGGTAAACAATTTACTGTTACGGAACCGATGCTGCTTCACAGACATAAGACAACCCCGTATATGAACGAGACCTTGTATGGAACGGTGGAACAAACATTTTTAAAAGGGATACCGGTATTCGGCAAGGGACGATTTGAATTGAATACAGGCAAAATAATAACACGCTGATATGAGCATACACCTGCAAAGGGCCGGGCAGATAATGGCAAGAATAAACGAACTGGCATCCATCAGCGATGACCCGCACCATATCACCCGCATATTCGGAACGCCGGCTTTTATAAAAGGCAGCCACATGATAGCAGGGTGGATGGAAAAAGCGGGGCTGCAAACGCATACAGACAATATGGGCAATGTGCGCGGGCGGGTATTGTCGCAGCTTCCCGGCGCTAAAACACTGGTTCTCGCCTCACATATGGATTCCGTGGTAAATGCGGGCCGGTTCGACGGGCCGCTGGGTATCCTGCTGGTGCTGGATATCCTCGAAGCATTTATCGAAAGCGGTGAGTCGCTTCCTTTTAATATGGAGCTGATCGCCTTCAGCGATGAAGAAGGCGTTCGCTTTCACACCACTTACCTCGGCAGCAAAGTGGTGGCTGGCTCTTTTGATGAAACACTACTGGAAAAAAAAGATGCTGCCGGTATCTCCCTGCACGATGCGCTGGCATCCATGGGCGCCGACAGCAGCCGTTTGAAAAATGATGCTATTGCTCCCGCTGACTGGCTGGGTTATTTTGAAGTGCATATCGAACAAGGCCCCGTGCTGTACCAAAAGAATATCCCTGTAGCCCTCGTTAAAGGCATCGCAGGACAGAAACGCTCCGAAATCATTTTTAAAGGCACCGCGGGTCATGCCGGTACCGTACCAATGGACATGCGCCGGGACGCACTCTGCGCCGCCGCCGCATTCGCCCTGCTCACCGAACAATGGGCGCTCAAACAAAAAGATCGGATAGTGGCCACCGTTGGCAAGCTCAATATCAGCCATGCCGCCAGCAATACCATTCCCGGCGAAGTGACCTGTACACTGGATCTACGCAGCAATGATCCGGAAGCCCTTGCCCAATCATACGATGCCCTTCAAAGAGGCTGCGCCGCCATCTGCGGCGAACGCCATATCGAATGGCAATGGAACCTGGTGCAGGAAACCGCTCCCGTGGCCTGCGACACTAATATGAACGCCTTGCTTGCCCAATCTATCAGGGCCGCAGGGCACCAGGTGATAGAGCTGGTAAGCGGGGCCGGGCACGACGGCGTACCCATCTCTGCCGTATCGCCCATTGCCATGCTTTTCGTGCGCTGCGTTGAAGGCATCAGTCACCATCCGCTGGAAAACGTGGAATTAAAAGATCTTGCCGCAGCTGTCGAAGTATCCGCTAACTTTATTCATCAGCTAATAAAAACGCATACGCGCTAATATGGAAATATCAGCCCTCACCCGCTCGGTGGTAAAAAGCAATCATGCCGTGATAAGCCCCGACGGCTATATCAACAGCAATGTGCCGGGATGGACCGACTGCACTGTGAACGTTATTATCAACGAACGCATGGGCGCCGCGCTTTGCCAGACATTGGTTACCCTCAATAAAAACGGGCAGCTCAACGGTCGCACCGAAGCTTCGCAAATATTTTTCTACGTCATCAAAGGCGGCTGTACCACCCGCGTGGGCAAGGAAGAAAAAACATTGAAAGCAGCGCATTTTGTCTATGTGCCCGTGGGCAACGACTATCATTTCACCAAAGTGGAAGAAGGCACACAAATACTTACTTTTCACAAGGTATACGAGCCGCTCAATGGCCATGCCGCCCCGCCCGTTCTGTTTGGAGATGCCGCTTCCATCGCAGCACCTTCCTACCTGGGCGACGATGCGCTGCGCCTGCAGGTATTGCTGCCCGATAATCTTTCGTTTGATATGGCGGTGAATATTTTTACCTATGACCCCGGCGGTCATCTTCCTTTTGTTGAAACACATATCATGGAGCATGGCCTCTTGTATTTACAGGGTCAGGGCGTGTACATGCTCGACCACCAGTGGTACCCTATCAAAAAAGGCGATTCCATCTGGATGGCGCCGTACTGCCAGCAATGGTTTACCGCCATGGGCAAGGAGCCGGCCGTGTATATCTATTATAAAAACGTGAACCGCTTTCCCACTGTTGTATAATGACATTAGCCGAACTCAATAGCCTGCCTCCGGCAGCGCTGAAAGAAGCGCTCGCCAAATGTTGTGGCGCTACCGCATGGGTAACGCAAATGGCGGCAGTATTTCCTGTAAAAGATAAACAACAGCTGCTGAATGAGGCCGAACGCATCTGGCTGGCCTGTTTGGAAAGCGACTGGCGCGAAGCATTTACCCATCATCCCAAAATAGGTGATATCAATTCACTGAAAGAAAAGTTTGCCGCTACCAGTCAATGGGCCGAAGGCGAACAATCTTCGGTACGCCATACCCCGGAGCAGGTATTGCAGGCCCTGGCAAAAGGGAATGCACAATACGAACAAAAATTCGGCTATATCTTTATTGTATGCGCTACCGGTAAGCGGGCCGAAGAAATGCTCAGCCTGCTGGAAGCGCGGATACACAATAGCCCGGCCGATGAAATAAAAATCGCCATGGGAGAGCAAAACAACATCACTAAAATCAGGTTGGAAAAATTACTTGCTGCATGAGCCAGGTTACCACGCATATACTCGATACCACCGTTGGCAGGCCCGCGCAGGGAGTGGCCATCACCTTGTACAAACAGGAGGGCGATAACTGGACGCCTGTTGCCAATGGCATCACCAACCAGGACGGACGCATAGCCGATTTGCTGGGCAAAGAGGTATTGCTGCCCAAAGGATTTTATAAAATGCGGTTTGAGCTGGAAGCCTATTTTGAGCGGTTTGGCAAGAAAGCGTTTTATCCCTTTGTAGAAATTGTGTTTACGGTAGATAGCAAGGAGCATTACCATATACCGCTGTTGCTGAACCCATATGGGTATACCACCTACCGGGGGTCGTGACTCAACCACCCTTCGACAAGCTCAGGGTGACAGAATTTGTAATTCTAAGGCTTGTTATAGTGAGTGTGCAGTCTATATAGTCTGAACTCTGTCACCCTGAGCTTAGCCTGCCCTGAGCCTGCCGAAGGGTCGAAGGGTGAACGGAACAAGAGCTAATAATAAATAATTCATTTAATCAATACAGATGAAACTCTCCATCCCCGAAAAAGACAAAGAAAGCCTGCTCGGCCAGCTGCAAAAGGCCAACCTGGCCTTCCAGCAAACCTATCCCGGCGATAAGCCCGATCGCCAGCCCGTGCATACCGTGTACGGCGGCGCCAATCTTTTTAAATCGGATACCTGTACAAAAATGGGCGAAATAGCCCTCAGAAACCTGCAAACCTATGCCCCCGATGCTGCCTCACTGGCCGCCGCCCTCCATTGGGACAACGGGGCGCTGGCAGCGGCTGTATACGATAAAATCGTGTATAAGCTCCAAACAGAAGCGGTAGAAGATTTCCGCATCGATTTTGAAGACGGTTTCGGCAACCGCCCCGATGCGGAAGAAGATGCAACGGCCGTACAGGCAGCCGGCGAACTGGCGTTGGGTATGACCAATAAAACCATCTCCCCTTTCATCGGTATCCGCATCAAGCCATTTACCGAAGACTTAAAATACCGCGGCCTGCGCACCCTCGATATATTCCTGAGCACCCTGCTGGAAAAGACAAAAGGAAAGCTGCCCGATAACTTCGTGGTCATGCTGCCCAAAGTCACCATCCCCGAACAGGTGATAACCATGGTGCGTTGCTTTGAGCTGCTCGAAAAAGCCAACGGGCTGACGCCCGGCACACTGAAGATGGAAACGATGGTGGAAGCCACCCAGGTTATTATGGACGAGGAAGGGCGCAACCCGCTGCTACGCATCATCAGGGCCAGCGAAGGCAGGTGCGTTGCCGCACATTTTGGCACCTATGATTATACCGCCTCCTGCGGTATCACGGCCAAATACCAAACGATGGGGCATCCTGTATGTGATTTTGCGCACCATATGACCAAGGTAGCCCTTGCGGGCACGGGTATCTTTCTGAGCGACGGCGCTACCAACGTAATGCCCATCGGCCCGCACCGCGGCGATAAGCTAAGCGCCGTGCAGCTGGCCGAAAACAAGGCATCGGTACACCATGCCTGGCGCATCGGTTTTAACCACACCATGCATTCCCTTATCAATGGCTTTTACCAGGGCTGGGACCTCAATCCTGCCCAACTGCCCATGCGCTATGCAGCTACCTATCATTTCTTCCTCAATAGTTACGACGATGCGGTGTTCCGCCTGAAAACTTTTGTAGAAAGAGCGGCCATTTCCACGCTCACGGGCGATATATTCGACGATGCGGCCACCGGCCAGGGCCTGCTCAATTTCTTTTTAAAAGCCATGAACTGCGGCGCCATCAGCGAGCAGGAAGCCTCCGCTACCGGGCTTACCATCGATGAAATACGCAGCCGCTCGTTTTACCGCATACTGGAAGGAAGACGCAAAAAATAGTGGAGAATATGCCGGCGCCATTATCTTTGCCCAAATTTCAACGAACCATGACACCTAAGAAACCTGCCGACTCGTCGGTGGTAATGACAGAGCTTGTGCTGCCCAGCGATACCAATATATTGGGTAACCTCATGGGCGGCCGGCTGATGTACTGGATGGATATCGCGGCAGCCCTCGCCGCTATGAAGCATTGCAATGCCCCCGTGGTAACGGCATCCGTGGATAATATCTCTTTTGAATCGCCTATCAAGCTGGGCAATGTGGTCCATATCGAAGCCAAAGTGACCCGTGCCTTCACCACATCGATGGAAGTACACCTGAATGTATGGGGAGAAGATTTGACCCAGCAATACAAATACAAAAGCAACGAAGCCTACTATACTTTCGTGGCCCTCGATCCCAATCGCAAGCCACGGCCTGTTCCCCCGCTGGTAGCGGAGACAGAAGAAGATAAACGCCTTTTTGAAGGTGCGCTGAGAAGAAGACAGCTGCGCTTGATACTGGGCGGTAAGATGAAGCCGGCCGATGCGGCAGAGTTGAGAGCGCTGTTTGTGAAGGATTAATATACCGGCGTTTACGACCTCCCTACCTCAGATGCCCGGCTCCCTGCGGTCTCTGTCTTCCAGTGGTGAGCTCCTTTCATCATGTATTCCCTGCTTTGCTCGATGGCATCCATCACCTGCATCAGTATGGTCTCGGCGGGCGCATCATAGTCAATATCCATCGGTGCTTTAAAGCGCACGGAGAGGAGCACGCCCTTTTTCTTAAACCGCAATCCTTTTTTATCGAATGCCCGCCAGAACCCGTTTATTACCACGGGCACAACAATGGGCTTATTCATTTTTATGATATGGGCAGTGCCCTTCCTGCCGGGAGCAAAGGGCTTGGTGGTGCCCTGCGGAAAGGTAATGATCCAGTTGCTGTCCAATGCGCGGGTTATTTTACGTGTATCCGAAGGATCCAGGCCCTTGCGTATTTCGGTGCCTTCCGACCGCCAGGTCCTTTTCACCGTCAGCGCCCCTGCCAGCGTAAACAGGCGGCTGATCCAGCTGCCGCGCATGGTTTCTTCCGCAGCCACATAATATACATTGGTAAAGGGATTGAGCAGGTAATAAGGAATGCCCAGCCGGTTTTTCTTTCTCCATTTCACGGCGCAGAAAATGTGCAGGAAGGTGATAACGTCGGCAAAATAAGTCTGGTGGTTACTTACAAAAAGAACGTTTCTCCGGGGCAGCCTGCTCAGGTGCTCGGTACCCTCGATCGTAAGCCTGTTAACGATGACAAGTCCGGGATAGGAAACCATGCCGACTATCATGTATACCAGCTTGCGCACTATATTAACCCGCTTCAGCCTGTTGGTAAAATTACCCATGCAGTGGCATTTACAATTTGTTGGAACAATCAATTACGAATGTAAACCATTTGATTGAAAGATAAAACGCAAAGGCCCCTATCTTTACCGGACTCAAATTATACCCATGCTTACAACGGTTATATTCGACATGGATGGACTACTGATCGACTCGGAGCCTCTCTGGCAGGAAGCCGGGACAGAAGTCATGGCCCGTTATAACGTATCGCTTACTACCGACCAGTACCATTCCAGCACGGGCCTGCGTACCAGCGAATGGATACAGCACTGGTTCAATCACTTTAATGTCAGCAAGGACCATGCCCCGGAAGCCGAAACGGCCATCGTGCGCAAGGCCATCGAAAAAATCGGCGGCCGCGGACTGGCCATGCCCGGCATGCAGCACGTACTGTCATTTTTTAAAGAAAGAGGCTTCCATATCGGGCTGGCATCCTCCTCCCCCATGGCGCTTATCGAGGTGGTGGTCAGCAAGCTGCAAATAGGCGCTTTTATCAATGTGCTCACCTCGGCCGAGTACCTGCCCTATGGCAAACCCCATCCGCAGGTATACCTCGATTGCGCCGCCGCACTGGATGTTGCGCCGGTAGAATGCCTTTGCTTTGAAGATTCATTCAACGGTATGATTGCCGCCAAAGCGGCCCGCATGAAATGCGTGGTCGTGCCCGAACGCGGCCAATACCAGCAGGCCCGGTGGGGAGCCGCAGATTTAAAACTGGGCTCGCTGGTAAACTTCAATGGATTACTATTAGAAAGTTTAGGAGGTTAATTATATGCTTCGACAGGCTCAGCATGACAGGCTCTTTGATTATCCTGTAATGACCAAAAACCTTGTCAGCCTGAGCTCAGCCTGTCCTGAGCTTGTCGAAGGGTCGAAGGCCGGCAGCCAAAAAAAATGCCTCGTATTTCTACGAGGCACTTATTATTCAGCCAGTCTTATTAATTAAGATTGTGCTTCGGAAGGGCCTTCTTCTCCGGCTCCGCCTTCCATTTTCTTCTTCAGTTCGGCCAGTACGCCCAGGTCGCCTAAAGTAGCTTTTTCTACTTTACCCTGGATGTTCTTAACCGCTTTCTTCGTCTTGTCGGCGTCTGCTCTTGCTTCCTTGCGGGCTGCATCTTTCTCTTCCGTCTTCACCTGTTCCCAGATGCGCGTGTGAGAAAGAACGATGCGTTTTTCATTGCGATCAAATTCGATCACCATGAATTGCGCTGTTTCGTCGGCCTGCACCTGTTTGCCGTCTTCCTTGTTCAGGTGGCGGTTAGGAGCAAAACCTTCCAGTCCGTAGGGCAATTGCACGATAGCGCCCTTGTCGTCCTTGCGTACCACTGTTCCTTCGTGGATGGTGCCAACGGCAAAGGTATCCTGCAGTGCATTCCAGGGATCTTCTTCGAGCTGTTTGTGACCGAGCTGCAACTTGCGGTTAGCCTGGTCGATGCCGAGGATCTTAACGTCGATCTTCTCGCCCACCTTCGTGTATTCGCTCGGGTGGTTAAAGCGCTTCAGCCAGCTGAGGTCGCTGATGTGAATCATGCCGCCGATGCCGGTAGCAAGCTCCACAAACACACCATAAGGCGTGATATTCTTGACCAGGCCGGTATGGCGGCTGCCTTCGGGAAACCTGGTTTCGATGGTATTCCAGGGATCTTCGCTGAGCTGCTTGATGGAAAGGCTCATCTTGCGGGAACCCTTATCGAGCGTAACGATCTTCGCTTTATGGATATCACCGAGCTTGAAGAACTCCTTCGCGTTGATAGGCGTATTGGCCCAGGTAATTTCGCTTACGTGTACCAGGCCTTCTACACCAGGCTGGATTTCGAGGAATGCGCCGTAATCTTCGATGTTCACTACTTTGCCTTCCACTACTTCGCCTTCTTTCACATTCTCGGGGAGGATATCCCAAGGGTGAGGAGTCAGCTGTTTCAGACCCAGGCTGATACGTTTCTTCTCGTCGTCGAAATCGAGTACCACCACTTTCAGTTTCTGGTCCAGTTTCAGCACCTCGCTCGGGTGAGAAATACGGCCCCATGAAATATCGGTGATGTACAACAGGCCGTCGAGACCGCCGAGGTCCATGAACGCACCGAAATCGGTGATGTTCTTGATAGTACCTTCCAATACCTGGCCTTTTTCGAGCTTGCTCATGATCTCTGCACGTTGTGCTTCGATATCGCTTTCGATAAGGGCTTTGTGAGATACGACGGCATTCTTTATAGCTTCGTTGATCTTCACTACTTTAAACTCCATGGTCTTACCTACAAACTGGTCGTAATCGGTTACCGGTTTCACATCGATTTGCGAACCAGGTAAGAATGTTTCCATACCGAATACGTCTACAATCAGGCCGCCTTTGGTCTTGGAGGTAACAGTACCGGTAATAACTTCGCCGGTTTTGTGCACTTCCACGATCCTTTCCCATGCGCGGGTAATACGTGCCTGCTTGCGGCTCAGGTGCAGGTTGCCTTCGCGGTCTTCTTTTTCCACTACCATTACTTCCACTTCATCACCTACTTTCAGGTTCTGCAAATCGCGGAATTCGTTGAGGGAAACAAGACCATCGCTTTTAAAGCCGATGTTCAGTACAATGTCCGTTTTAGTCATGCCTACGATAGAACCTTTGATCAGGCTACCATCGGTGATCTGTACAAAAGTGCTGTCGTACACTTTGCTGTACTTTTCTTTTTCTTCCTTGCTGTACGTAGAAACGTTGCGTTTGTCGATGCTCCAGTCGAAGTCATCATGCGCCGTTACCACAATAGGCGCGGCCACAGGTGCAGTCGTTGTCGCTGTAGCTTCTGCCGTATCGGCGGAAGACTCCTGTGCATCAGCGTTTAATTGTTTAACAATCAGATTTTGAAACATAATAAAACCCCGTTTTTTTATCGGGGTTGCAAAGATACACCCGAATAGGGTATTTTCCAAGCCTTTTTAGTATTGATTATTAATGAGTTATAGAAGCTCTCCGGGAGCCGTTGACGAGCCCGGACGGGGCCCGGCCCGCCGGCCGGGAACGGCGGCTCCCACTGTTAACAATACCTCTTCTTTCCCTGTGCTTTGTTTTATTATATTGTGGCCGTATCGTATAACCCAAAGACACACATGTATTTTCTTCGAAAGGCCCTGGCAGCCGGTTATTGTAGCATCACCTGTTGCCTGTTTTTTTCCGCTCATGCACAGGATTCCCTGCCGCCCGGTAAACCACCGCTTTCGGTAGAAGTCAAAACACACTATGGCTTTTTTATCACCAACAAACCCAAAGCCGTTTACATACGCGATTCGTATTCGTCGTTTGGCGAAATCAGCGTGAGCAAACAAACCTGCGGCAGCGCTTACTGGCACCAGGCCAATAACTACCCGCGCATAGGCATCGCCGCCTTCTACGGCAATACCGGTAGCCGGCAGTACATGGGCGATATGGCCGGCGTATTCCCCTTTGTCAACTTCACCCTTCACCGCAGCACGGCCTTCCGGCTGGGCTTTCGCCTTGGCACCGGGGTGGCATGGATAGAAAAGCCGTTCAATGTAAATACGAATTACAAAAACCTGATGATAAGCACGCACATCAACAGCTGCATCAGCATGCTGCTGGAAGCGGAAGCAAGGATAACTGCACACTGGGCGGTCAACGGTGGCATCAGCTTTACACATATTTCCAATGGCCTCTGGCAGGTGCCCAACCTGGGATTGAACATGCCCGCACTCAGCCTGGGCCTGCGCTACCAGCCTAAAAAAACACCGCCCTTCCGTAGCCTGCCCGCCCCTGCGGCAGCCAAAAAAATGTACCTGCAGGTATTTGTTACCGGCGCCATCAAACAAAACGACCGCCTGGAAAGCCCGCATGCCTTTGTTACCACAGTCATTACCGAGCTGATGTTTCATAAAAAGAACAATGACGAGCTGGGCGCCGGATTGCTGCTTACCAGCGACCCTTCACTGTTGAAAGAAGTGCCCGAGGCTCCCATTCTTACTGTAGACGACAGCAAACCCAAAGTACAGGCAGGAGTATACGCCTGCTATGAACATAATATCGGGCGGGTATCGCTCCCGCTGCAATTGGGCGCGTATGTATACAACAAATACCCCGTAAGCAGTTTTTTCCAGATCATCGGCGTACGGTACGCGATTAATACCCACCTGAAAGCAATTTTACAATTGAAGACGCACATGGGCAAGGCAGACCATATTGATTGGGGAATAGGCTATAGATTTTAAAACATGTATCGTTTGACGGCAAATAAACATATGAAGCAACTTATTACCATAGCATCCGCGCTTGCTCTCCTGCTGGCAGGCTGCAAGAAAAAAGGCTGTCTTGAATCCAGCGGCAGCAAAACCATTTCGGTACGCGCGGTAAAGCCATTCAGCCAAATCCATTTGAACGATAATATCAACCTCATTCTTAAGCAGGACACCGTAGAATCGGTTACCCTCGAAGCAGGCTCTCAGCTGCAGGAGTATATACAGGCAGAAGTTACAAACGGCGTGCTTTCGTTTCACAACAACAGCGCCTGCTCCTGGATGAAAGGCGCCTCCGAAAATATAACGGCTTATGTATCATTTAAGGGATTGAGCCGCCTGTACCTGTACGGCTCCGGCAATGTGTCTGCCGTCAATACCATCACCGGCAGCCGCATTTATATCGATGCCTTCCAGGCGGCATCATCGGTTGCACTGAACCTGAAAATCGATGTGGCGGATTTGATTATCCGCGAAGAGAATGCCGATTTTACCATCGGAGGAGAGATAACAGACAGCGCTTATATATTTTCCGGTATAAAGGGAACGATGGATCTGCGCAACTTAAAGGTTAAAAGAGCGGAAGTAGACCAGCGCAGCGTCCGCAACATGTATGTATGGGCCACCGATCAGCTCTGGGTTAAAGTAGAATATAAAGGAAATGTTTATTATAAAGGCAGCCCCTCTCTCATGGAGTACCAGCAGTTCAATGACGGGCGCCTGCTGTTGCTGCAATAGCATTGGCGGCTACCCAGCCGCTGGTCCATGCATGCTGGAAATTAAAGCCGCCCGTAACCCCGTCCACGTCGAGTATCTCGCCGGCAAAATACAAACCCGGCGCCAGCCGGCTCATCATGGTATTGGGCTCCACTTCCTGCAGGCGGATACCCCCGGCCGTTACAAATTCTTCTTTAAAAGTCGTCTTACCCTTTACGGCCATCTCCTGCATACACAGGTTTTTTACCAGCTTATTCTGCGCCGCGGCAGGAAGATCGGCCCAACGGGTATCGTCTTTTATGCCCGACTGCTCCAGCAGGTGCTCCCATAAGCGCTGCGGCAGGCCAAAAGGATTTTTGTTCATCATCTTCTGCCGCGCCAGCTCAAAACGCAGCTGCCCCAGCCACTCGCGCAGCCCCTGCTCGTTTTGCCCCGGTAGCCAGTTCACAACAGCCGTAAATGTATACTGTCCCTCGCTCAGCGCCCGCGCGCCCCAGGCGCTGAGACGCAGGATGGCCGGACCGCTCAACCCCCAGTGGGTAATAAGCAGCGGACCTTCTTCCGATAATTTTGTACCGGTAATGCGTACCTGTGCTTTTTCCACGCTCACGCCCATCAGTTTTGTTATGGGATTGCCGGGCATATTGAAGGTAAAAAGCGAGGGCACGGGCGCTTCGATGCTATGGCCTGTTTTTGTTAGCCATTCAAACATCGATGATTTCGGATAGCCGCCGCAGGCCACGCATACGTATTGCGCGGTAAGGCGTTCGCCATTCGAAAACTGTACCTGCCATTGATCGCCTGCGCGGTCAAGGGCCGCTACCTCCCTGTTCATCAGAAGCTGCACCCCATAGCGGTTGGCTTCTTTGAGCAGGCAGTCGATAATGGTTTGCGAAGAATCGGTAACGGGAAACATACGCCCGTCGGTCTCCGTTTTCAGGGCTACGCCGCGTTCGGAAAACCATTGAATGGTATCGGTGGTAAAGAACCGGTGAAAAGCTTTTTTAACGAAATGAGTGCCGCGGGGGTATTTCTTTATCATCTCCGCCGGCTCAAAACAGGCATGGGTAACATTACACCTGCCGCCGCCGCTTACACGCACTTTATTGAGTACGCGATTGCCTTTTTCGGCAATGATCACTTCCAGCCCCGGGTGCAGCCTCGCGGCATTGACGGCGCAAAAAAAGCCGGCGGCTCCGCCGCCTATAACAACGAGTCGCTGTTCTGCCTGGGACAAATTAGTTGAATTGTGGGATAGCGTGATGTTTTACTGCACGCTGTATAAATTAGGATTCTTCTTTTCGGCCGCTTCTATAATGCTGTAATCCGATAGTATATCGGCTTTCGTCTTCTGCACGCATACATCGTGTTCAAAATGCACGGAAGCCTTGTGGTCGGTGGTACGAACGGTCCAGCCGTCTTCTTCGGTATATACGTTGCGGGTGCCAAGGTTAATCATCGGCTCGATGGCCAGCACCAGCCCCTCACGCAGTTTGGCGCCGCTGCCCCGCTTGCCGTAGTTAGGTACCTGCGGATCCTCATGCAGGCTGCGGCCCAGCCCATGCCCCACCAGCTCGCGTACCACGCCATAACCGTATTTACGCTCCGTATGCTCCTGGATGGCCCAGGAGATATCGCCTACCCGGTTGCCGGCAACGGCTTTCTCGATACCCTTGTATAGTGATTCCTTCGTTACTTTAATAAGCTGTACGATGTCCTCGCCGGGAAAGCCGATGGAAAAAGTATAGGCATGGTCGCCATGAAAGCCTTCTCTTATCACGCCGATATCCACGGAAATGATATCACCTTCTTTCAGTTCGTCCGTGCCGGGAAAACCATGCACTACCACATCGTTCACCGAGATACAGCTGTTGAAAGGATATCCCCGGTAGTTCAAAAACGAGGGCACGGCCTTGTTATCGCGAATGTATTCCCCAATCATCCTGTCAATGGAGATCGTGGTAATACCCGGCTTCAAAATAGAAGCCACTTCCGTAAGCGTACGGCTTACCAGCAATGCGCTCTGGCGCATCAATTCAATTTCCGAAGCTGTTTTATAATATATCATATTATTCCGGGAAGGTATAGCATACCTGTCTATATCATTAACAAAACAAAACCTGGCAAAGTTTACATTGCCAGGTTCCGGTATTTTTATAGAACGATGCTTTTATATCGTCGTCGATTGCAGGCTTTGCCGGCCTTGTATGCGACCGCTCTTCATGAGGCCGTCGTACTGGCGCATCAGCAACTGCGTTTCCACCTGCTGCAGCGTGTCCAGGATAACGCCCACCATAATCAGCAGCGAAGTACCGCCAAAGAAAGAGGAGAACAGCTGGGTAACGCCAAGCATTTGCGCAAAACCGGGCAGGATACCTACCACCGCCAGCAACACGGCGCCTGGCAGGGTAATCTTGTCCATAACAGAACCGATATAATCGGCCGTTGGCTGACCGGGTTTAACGCCCGGGATAAAGCCGTTGTTGCGCTTCAGGTCGTCCGCTATCTGCTTGGGATTGAAGATCAGGGCGGTGTACAGGAAGGTAAAACCAACCACTATCACCGCGTAGATAATCATATGCCAGGGATCCTTGGGATCCGCAAATATGCGTGCAATACCGTTTTTGCTTTCAAAATTGGTATAGGAAATCAGTGTGGGCAGGAACATAATAGCCTGTGCAAAGATGATAGGCATTACACCGGCGCCGTTTACCTTGAGCGGCAGGAACTGGCGGGCGCCGCCAAACTGGCGATTGCCTACTATCTGCTTGGCATAATTAACCGGTATTTTGCGAACACCCTGTACCAGCACTATCAGGCCCATGATGATGGCTACCAGAACAGCCAGCTCGATAATGAATATCAGCAAGCCACCGCCACCGCGGTTGCTCTTGGCAGCCCATTCCTGCATAAGCGACTGGGGCAGGCGGCCGAGGATACCCACCATAATGATGAGCGAGGTACCGTTACCCAATCCTTTGTCGGTAATCTTTTCACCCAGCCACATCACGAACAGCGTTCCCGCAGTAAGCAGGATGGTGGTCGTAAAGGGGAAGTAGGGAGAAAAAGAGGTCAGCATGGCTGCACCATTCATCTTTTCAACATAAGCCACATAAGCGCCGGCCTGTACCACCGTTACGATAACGGTGAGGTAGCGGGTCCATTGGTTGATTTTCTTGCGGCCGCTGTCGCCTTCTTTCTGCACCTTCTGCATTTGCGGCACCAGGATGGTCATGAGCTGCATGAAGATAGAGGCGGAAATATAGGGCATGATACCCAGGGCGAAGATAGAAGCCTGCGAAAAAGCACCGCCTGCAAAAGCGTCGATAAGCCCGAGGGCCCCGCCGCTGGCAGTTTGCGTATCAATCTTTGTAGGGTCCAGGCCCGGGAGAACGATGTGAACGCCAAGCCTGAAAACGAACATCAGCAGTACGGTAACGATGATCTTGCTCTTCAGTTCCTCGATGCTCCAGATATTCTTCAGTGTTTGTATGATTTTCTTCACGGATGGCAGAGTTTATAAAATGCCTGAATAAAAAAAGACGCATTTTGCCGATGCGTCTGTGCAAGTTACTGAAAATTACTTTACAATCTCCAACGTTCCGCCGGCGGTTTCGATGGCTGCCTTTGCCTTGGCGCTGGCTGCGTTCACCTTGAAGACCAGCTTGGTTTTAAGCTCCCCGTTGCTGAGGATCTTCACACTGTCGGTCTGGCCAATCAGCCCGTTGATATACAGGCTCTCCAGGGAGAATTCCGTGATGCTGTATTTTTCTACCAGCTGCTCTACCTGACCCAGGTTGAACACGCGGTATTCGATACGGTCGTTGTTCTTAAAGCCACGTTTGGGCAGACGACGCTGGATAGGCATCTGACCACCTTCATGGGCCATTTTGCGGGAGTAGCCGGCGCGGCTCTGTCCACCTTTATTACCTTTTGTAGAAGTGCCGCCTTTACCGGAAGCTTCACCACGGCCTAATCTTTTTGGTTTGTGCGTTGCACCTTTGGCGGGTCTTAATTCGTGTAATTTCATTTTGTTTAATTTTTACTCAACGGGGTTGTTTCCCCTCGCGTTTTAAAATAATGTTATGCGTCAGCCACGGTTATCAGGTGTTCCACCTTACGCACCATACCCAGTATCTGGGGAGTAGCTTCCACCTCTTTGGTAGAATTCATCTTGTTCAGCCCCAGTGCCTGTAATGTCAGTTTCTGACGCTCTGGCCTGTCGATGGCGCTTTTTACCAGGGTGATTTTAATCTTCTTCATATTAATGAATTTGTCGTTCCGGAAACCCGGAGCGGTATTATCCGTTAAAAACTTTCTTCAGCGATACAGTCCTTTTTTTGGCAAAGGCGATGGGCTCGCGCAGCATGGCCAATGCCTTGTAAGTAGCTTTCACCACGTTGTGAGGATTGGCGGAGCCAAGGCTTTTAGCCAATACGTCGGTTACACCGGCGCTTTCCAGCACAGCACGCATAGAGCCTCCGGCGATTACACCGGTACCATGTGCGGCCGGTTTAATCAATACTTTGGCAGCGCCTTCCTTAGCCCATTGATCATGGGGGATGGTGCCTTTCATGATGGGCACTTTAATCAGGTTCTTCTTCGCATCTTCAATACCCTTCGTAATTGCTTCCTGTACTTCCTTCGCCTTACCGAGACCATGTCCTACCACACCGTTTCCATTACCTACCACCACCAGGGCGGAAAAACTGAAAGCACGGCCACCTTTGGTAGTCTTTACTACACGGTTGATGCCTACTACTTTTTCTTTCAGTTCCAGGTCACCGGCTTTAACTCTGTTTAAAATTACTTTTGACATTATTTCAGGTTAAATATTTGATTAGAATTTAAGTCCGCCTTCTCTTGCACCATCGGCTACTGCTTTTACACGGCCGTGGTACAGGTTGCCACCGCGGTCAAATACCACGGCTTCAAGACCGAGGTCTTTTGCCTTGCGGGCAATGGCGGCGCCTACCAGTTTGCTTTTCTCTGTTTTGTTGCCTTTCTGGGCGGCGATGTCCTTGTCTTTCGAAGAAGCGGCTACCAGTGTTTTACCTGCCGTATCGTCAATTACCTGGACATAGATTTCCGTATTGCTCCTGAAAACAGCCAAACGGGGTTTTTGGGAAGTACCAGATACCTTCTTGCGGATACCGTACCTGATCTTCTGCCTTCTTACAACTTTTTCCATGATTTCTATTTTGCATTTCCTGATACTGCCAGGAAATAAGATTGTCAATATTATTTACCAGCAGCTTTACCAGCTTTACGACGCAATACCTCACCCACGAACTTAACACCTTTACCCTTGTACGGCTCGGGTTTGCGCAGGCTGCGGATTTTGGCGGCTACAGCCCCTACCAGCTGCTTGTCTACCCCTTCCAGGATAATGGTCGGGTTCTGGCCTTTTTCCTGTGCAGTCGCCACCTTGATTTCCTTAGGGATTTCAAAGATGATATTGTGCGAGTAACCAAGCGCCAGGTCAAGTACGTTGCCCTGGCTCGAAGCCTTGTAACCTACACCCACCAGCTCCATGTTCTTCTTATACCCTTCTGTTACACCCTTCACCATGTTGTTGATCAGCGAGCGGTACAGGCCATGCAATGCACGGTGACGGATTTGATCCGTAGGGCGGGCAAATTCTACCTGGCCGTCCTTTACCTCTACTTTAATATCCCTGTCGATAGCCTGTTTCAGTTCGCCTTTGGGACCTTTTACGGTTACAACGCCGTCGTTACCTACTGTTACAGTTACACCTGCAGGAACGGGCACCGGTTTTTTACCTATACGTGACATACAATTAAATTTGAAAATGAGTTAAAAATCTAAATCCTGCACCGGGTGTGTTCAGTCGCCGTATAGAGAACTTATATTATCACCCGGCCTGTATATATTATAATCTTCCGATTAATAAATGTAACACAGCACCTCGCCACCTACATTCTGCGCCTTGGCTTCCTTGTCGGTCATAACGCCTTTGGACGTAGAAATAATTGCCACACCGAGACCGCTTTTTACACGTTTGAACTCGAGGGGTTTTGCGTATGTACGCAAACCGGGACGGCTCACCCTTTCCAGGCTCGAAATAGCAGGTTGCTTGGTGGAGGGGTCGTACTTCAATGCGATCTTAATCAGGCCTTGTTTGGTATCGTCTTCGAATTTGTACTTCAGGATATACCCTTTGTCGTACAAAATTTCGGTGATACGTTTCTTCAGATTGGAAGCGGGTATCTCTACAATGCGGTGGTTAGCCATCTGCGCATTCCGGATTCTCGTCAAATAATCTGCAATAGGATCAGTTACCATTGTTTATCTGTAATTGATAGTTTAAAAAATTGTTTATACAATGCGATATCCTATGATATCCTGCTACTGCCTGCAGCTAATAGCTTGCAGCTTGTAGCTTTTTATAAAATTTACCAGCTTGCTTTCTTCACACCTGGGATCTTACCGTTCAGCGCCATGTCGCGGAAGGTAACACGGCTAAGACCGAAGTAACGCATGTAACCCCTGGGGCGACCCGTTATCTGGCAACGGTTCTTTAACCGAACAGGAGAAGCGTTTTTCGGCAAAGCGTCAAGGCCTTTATAATCACCTGCGGCTTTCAATGCTGCTCTTTTTTCAGCATATTTTTCCGACATAGCTTCCCTTTTACGTTGACGGGCTGTTACTGATGTTTTTGCCATAATAGTATTTTAATTGGTCTCTTCTTTATCTTTCCTGAAATTTTTGAAGGGCATACCCAGCTCTTTCAGCAGCTCATATGCTTCTTCATTGGTGCCTGCATTCGTTACGAACGTAATGTCCATACCGGTAATCTTGTTCACCTTGTCGATGTCTATTTCCGGGAAGATGATTTGCTCGGTGATACCCAGTGTATAGTTACCGCGGCCGTCAAACGATTTCTCGTTGATGCCTTTGAAGTCACGTACACGGGGCAGCGCAGTAGAAATCAGCCTGTCCAAAAATTCAAACATCTTCTCGCCGCGCAGGGTTACCCTTGCACCGATGGGCATCGCCTTACGGAGCTTGAAGTTGGAGATATCCTTCTTACTGAGGGTAGATACAGCTTTCTGACCGCTGATTTGCGTCATCTCGTCCAGCGCGATGTCGATCAGCTTTTTGTCGTTTACTGCACCGTTAACGCCGCGGTTCAGGCATATCTTTTCGAGCCTGGGAACCTGCATGACGCTTTTATAGCCGAAACGCTTTTGCAAAGCGGGTACAACTTCTTTCTTGTACTTGTCGGCAAGACGGGGACTATAATTTGTTGTGCTCATTGTCTGACTTATTTAATAACCTCACCTGATTGTTTCGAGATACGCACCAGCTTACCGGTTTCGCGGCTGGCTTTAACCTTGGTAGGAACACCTTTCTTCGCATCCCACAACATAACGTTGCTGATGTGAACAGAAGCTTCCTTTTTCACAATACCACCTTTGGTGTTTTGTGCAGAAGGCTTTGTATGCTTGGTAATGATGTTGGCGCCTTCAACCAATACCCTTTCCTTGTCGGGATAAACTTCCAACACTTTGCGGGGCTTTTTCACGTCTTTATCATCACCGGTAATGATTACCACTGAATCCCCTTTCTTGA
>Ga0307508_10001611_pt1 | contig 25201 bp, 22 predicted proteins | sample 9_EM_MG_FD_203089 | JGI IMG/M metagenome (GOLD analysis project Ga0307508, IMG submission 203089) | Populus trichocarpa ectomycorrhiza microbial communities from riparian zone in the Pacific Northwest, United States - 9_EM | ecosystem: Host-associated > Plants > Roots > Unclassified | place... | reverse complement strand
TACCGGGTCCAATCTACCGCAAGGAAGGCGGTAGGTAGGTGGTTGGTTTCTGAGCAGTGCAAGAGCTTGGCCAATAAGAGAGAGCCGCGCAGGAATGTAGATAAATAGGAGAATAGTCATGAAGAGATCGAGGATGAGGCGAATTTTCTTGCCGAATCGCCTTTTCAATTCGAAATTCTCCAAAATGTAATCGATGGGCGCGACCATGAATGGGATGGCAGTAATTGCCACTGCTGATGCAAGCCAAAGATGCCGTTCAAATGGTGTAGGGTATGTGAAATTCCATCCGAGGCAATGGCGCCCGCCGAAAATAACCTCAAAGAAAGCGAATACGACCATCCGTGAGTACTTGTCACCGTAGGTGGCGGGACGTGTGAAGCACCAGGAGTGACGAGGTGACGATTCCAGATACGGCGGTGAAGATGAAAGAAACAAGGAACAGAAGGGTGAACAAGGGTAACAACAAAATGGTGGCTGCAAGCAGGAAGAGGGAGAGTATAGGGAGAACAAAGAGCCAACTGACAAAGAAGAGGAACATGTAACAGAGGGACCCACGTGAACAACACAATGAGGGTACAGCAGAAATCTTGGCAAGGGTGTTGCAAGAAACCAAGGAGATGACATAATATGCGGAGATCTCTGGCACTTCATCCGCTACCAAGTCTGCACTCCGTTCTTCTGCTATTGGCTCGGTTTTGCAGTAAATCCTCATCGGCTCCCGGACGCCAAGAGGTTTGTGCCACCAGAATGCGTCCGTTATTGCATTCAACCTGGCGAGTGCCAAGGTAACGAGTTCAAGTTCAGTCAAAGCCAGCCTTTGCTGACCTCGCGCACTCCAGTATGAACCAGGTTGTCTGAAGAGTCGCAACGAGCTTTGAGACAAAGTTGCCTTTCGATTATATCTGCCTCTGTGACTTTTTGGGCAATTTGAATTCCGTGTTGTCTCCAGTGGTGAGCTCCTTGGAAACGTTCAACCATAAGGATTCTTCGATTTGTTTTTTGCAAACTTCAATGGGTCAACAAGCATCAATTCCTTCTTCTTCTACGCCTGAGTTAGATATTGGAAAATGTTTTCAGGATGCACCAGGATAATGCACGATAATTTACTTCACCAAATCGATGTCCTGTGCCAAACTAGCTTTACGAACGGGCTTAGAGGACGAATGAAGAAACGAGATATTCACGATTCTCGCTGATTCGAGGAGCCTGTCTGTATCCATGGAAGCCCTGCGCGATCGAAGACGGTAGACGGAGTTGTTGTAGAGGTTGTGTATTGAGTGACCTAAACCGCAGAAACGGTAGATTTATAGAGGGGCACAATCATCAACCGATCGTGTAGAAAACAAGTTCTGAGATCTGAGGGATAGGCCAAGTCTGACCGAACAGTCGCATTTCGGTGATAAAAAAATACAGGTATTATACAGCACATTTGGGGTATTGGTCACTTGCAATCTGAACGGTTATGAGCACAACCTGATGTGAAACCAGACCTGAACCTACCTTAGATGAAAAGAGGATTGACGACAGATCTGACCTTGTCAAGCACAAGATCGTCTCTTCTGACTCCCTGTCCAGCACATTCTCTAGCCTCTAGCAGCAAGCCCGTCAATTCCCATAACTCGTTCGGCAGCTCATGGCGCCCTTTGACTGGATCCTTGAGCTCCTTCGTTGTCTTGGAGAAGCCTTGCACGCTGATCTGCTTCAGGTCGCCTGCGATAGAGACATGAGTGTCTATTCCCTTCGCCGCTGCCGCCGTTCCCTCCACATCCACATCTGTGCCTTCCTGCACAGTTGTCACAACATCGCTCCCAGCCCCCGAAGGTCCCCTCTGGGGAGAGATGAAGATCCTATGGATCGGCTGACTCGTAGCGATATGTTTGATCACCCAAGTGTTTCGCCATGTGCCGGCATCGGGCAACGCGAGTGCACGCTTGGCAAGCGATAGGATGCCATTGAAATCTTTGGGTGCAACAATGGAGACTCTGCCGAGGGCGTCAACAGCGATGGTCCGGCCTGTCGGTGGCTCTGCAAATAAGGCGAGAGTTATGCCTTCGGTTTCGGCTTGGGCGTTTAAGAGGACGGTGAGGATGAGGGATTCGCGGGTAGCAGTGAAGGAATGAGGGCTGGGGTGGGGTGTTTGGAGCGCTCGAGAATGCCAGCCCTGCAACGAAGATGCCATGGCCCAGCTTGCTTACTTATGTAGAGTGTTTTTTCTAATTATTTATCAGAACAAAACAGGGTCATATATTCCCACGGATCATACTATTCATAGTTGAAATTCTAAATTTAGGGCACCATCACTGCGGCTCCCAGCTCAAACACAGTGGGCTCCACCTCAGGCCTCAGCGCCTTGTTCTTTAGCGCCGGCGTCCAGTCGTTTGTAGATACATGTTCGCTCAAGGCAGCTCAAGGCACAGGGCTACTGGTTTCGGACAAAGGTACATTCTCAATACTCGCTGTCATGATCAAGTCGGGCCTGCCGGTGCTACCCAATCGCCTGTCTATCAGGCACAGTGATTGTTCTATTCGGTTCGTTTTCGTATATAAATTTCATTATTTATTACCCACTTTGTAACCTCCCTTCCCTTACGAAATTTGAGTCGTCGCCTTCATACAGCATAATGATCCTCACTACCTGGCTCATCGGCAGCTTTCTTGCTATGGCCTTTGCCACGCCATGCCAGAGGCCGATGAATCACGAACAATATACAACTCAAAACGTTGTTTGCAATGATGCTGCTAAGAGGCTTCATATTAGCCAAAGGTGGAGTACTTGTTTAATATATGGATTCTTCTTCGCATTTGACGATTGCAAACTTAAGTATTGATGAGGCAAGACAGTTGGCTCAAGTGGCACTCGGCTATATCGACCAGGCTGGGGTCAACAGCGCACTTTACACAGCCTACTGGCCAGCGGGTCAACAAAATTTAAACTTCGTTCGTGAAGCTTTCACTTTCATTTCAAATGCGCAAGAGGGGGATAGGAGGTGAGTATAAATTCTTTCATTTCCTATAAATATATACACATACTGAAACCGTGTTAGCTTTGAATGTGCTGATGAGCTTGGCATATGCGATGGATTAACCCCAGCTTACTTCGCTGCCAATAATGTCTGTTGTTTCATTCCACATCTTTTTACTGTGTCTGACATAGTAACTTGAAGGTTTACTACTGTGAACATTCAAACTTCTATACTCAAGTAGCGAACTGTGCCTTGTGTGGGGCTAACCGTGTCCCTGTTAACGCTCGCAGGATCCGTGGAGGCTCGACCCTTCATGAGGTGAACTCACTTTTGGATTATATAAAATGAAGACAGAGCTGAAATGTTTCCCAATACGTAGCTTGCTCATGCATTCAACCCCAATTTAGTTACGGACCAAATATACGGATGCCCAGAATCACAGCATCTTCCAAATGACCTGAAGACTCGCAATGCTGACAATTTTCACGTTCGTTGCCATTTCGTATGATTGCGATCGGTTAGCTGACTTTTATTCAACAGTGTTTCGCTTTGGCAGTTTTTGCCATCGATGGCTGCCATCTGTGCTAATAAACATACCCACTCCCTTTCGCGTCTCTTATACTGTTCTTCGTGAAGTACTGGCCCCATTGCGATGTCGTGCCATTTCTGATTCGGGAACTACACATATCCGTGCAAGTCCGTCATTGTTGGTGAACCTGCTACCACTTCAGGTTCGGATACTGAGTAGTCTACTGTTGGTATAAAACCTTTACGCCATCTTCTCGATCCATTGACTAGCGCAAAATGAGGTCTTTCAATTGCACGCTGATCCGCTTCGCGATAGAGAGATGAGTGTCTACTCCCTTCGCTTTTTCCACCGATCCCTCAACATCCACATCCACATCTATGCCTTCCTGCGCCAACACCTGCACAGTCGTCGCGAAAGACTCGTTCCCAGCCCCCGAAAGCACTCTCTGGGGAGAGATGAAGATCCTGTGGATTGGCTGACTCGTAGCCCCAGCACCCAGGGATACTGGTGCTTGCCATCCTCAAAATCGGAATCCAATCGTCCTATGGATTTTGATCAGTTCGTAAAATGTCCTTTTGTTCATTTGGGGGGCATCCTTTCAGGATAAAAAGGGCATTGGAACCAATTCCTCAGTTCTATAGCGGCCTTACCGCACCAATCGAGGCGATCAGCACTCTGCGGTACCGTAACTTTGAGATTGGCTTGTAAGAACATTTCTTGACGATCTTGCAACCCATGCCTTTTGTCTTAGCTTACCGTGACGAGTTATACCCATACACTCTTCAAGAACGTCCGTATCCATCCTTCTATTGAGGCTAATGACCAACGAGCCCTGTTCGTGTAGGTAGTCGGGGGGCTCTATAGTCACAACAGCATAGCAACTTCAAAATTTCAGTAATCTCTTCAACCAGGTTTGTGTTCATACAGACGGACAATAAGTAGCTGCATGAGATGGAAAGAGAAGAAACGAATGAGCTGGCAAAGACCAAACTAGAATCTACAGGGCAGTCGGTGATTCATACGGCTGGGGTCGATTTCTGAGCAACGAGGTCGACTAAGGAGAGCTGTGCGAGAACAGAAACAAATATTGAAGGATGGTATGAAGAGGTCAAGGATGTGCCGGAATGAAAGGGAATAGAGGTATTGTTGCAGTAGGGGTTTGTATTGACCCTTATATATAATCGTCGAAAACCTCCTCAAAAGGTCCGTTGGGAACAATGATCAAAGCGGAGATTTATTGCGCGGACGTTTGGAGCGAAGTTGAACTGGTTACCATCACGATTATGATTATTTATTTGTGGTTCCACTCATCGAAGGATAATAGAAGAAATGCCTTCCCCTTGTCGACTTTACAAATGAAAGAGCACATCGTCCTTCATCTCCCCCGGACTTAGATGGGAACGGCTTCAATAGCGGTGAGGGCCATGGCATCCTTGCCTGTTGGACGGCGAACGACGGTAACCTCCCACCCTGCACCTCTGAAGAGTTGCTCGAACTGGCCAATCGTCCGCTCCAAAGAATTGGAGAGGGTCATCATCTAGTAGTAGGTACGCTCTTAGTAAGTACTTGAAAGGTAGAAATGTAAAAACCTACCGCCATATCCGAGTAGAAAGTCATTGCACTATTCAAACCCCAGTGTGCAGGCAAAGGCTCAGGAGCTTCTATGGGTTCCGAACCAGGGATAAGACCTTCAATATTGGCAGCATGACACCCATATGGCAGAATGGCTTCTAAACAAATAAGCTTCGTCCCTGGATCTGCTGCATGCCTCAACTGTTTCAAGATTTTAGTGCTGTATTCGTCCGACCAATCGTGTACAATGTGTTTCAAAAGATAAATTGAGGCTTTCTTTCGTGGCTGAGGTGTAAAGAAGTCGTGCGCTTCATTCAGCATTAGACAAGAGGAGCAATTCGAGGCATACAATGAACTCCTACCTTCAAACTCGACACGGCCGGATGTCAGCGCGTCAGGCATTTCATTTTCCCAGAGCTACAGTTGTGTACGTTTTGGCTTAAGTATATCAGATTCAAATTCAAAAGAATGTTTGGCACACCTTAATGCCAGCCTGGACAACGACAGGTTGATCTTGAATGATAATCTTCATATTTTTGTGCGAGCGAGCGAGCGCCAATGACACCGAGCCAACGCCTCCACCGACATCGACCACCAGAGCGTCTTTGGGAAGTGACTTCCAGTCATAGGCTGCATCCCGAAGATAAGAAGCTTTGTCATCGATACCTTGTAATTAAAGACGTTACCCTGCAGAATTGTAGCGGTGGAAAGCATCGCATGAGCAGCGCCCATTCCAATATCGAACCTTTTCTGCCTGAGAACTTGATCAGGCTGAGCGACGTAGTCAAAGAAGCCTTTGCCATTGCTGAGGGCTTTCGATAAGGGCGCGTCACCGGGTTCACCTGATTTACCAGTTTTCGGATCTGATACGGATTCCCAGAGATAAGCCGACGACTTGAAGACTTCATCAAGGCTAATAATACAGGTTTCAGTGTATCCATTGTTTGTTTATGGCGAGACACGTACTGATGACCAACCAAAGCAGTCAAACCGATGGTATTATCGTGTTTGTGCTCCGGGCTACAAGGAACTGGTAAAACAATATATATGGAAATACGCATTGGTGAAACATACTCGGAAATTACGTCTTTGCTCGGTTTCAAAGTGTCCAGCATACTGGAAATACGAGTGTTGGCGAAAACGTTTGGCTTGACCTCACGGTAGAGATGATGGATTGTCAACATCCTCAGGCACCGACCTATTTGGTGTCAGGCGGTTAGTATGATTAGCAAGTTCTCCTGCTCAATGGAGCCCACCAAGTTTTTGCGCATCCAAGCCTGTTTTAGCTGAGATTTCATCGACATGACACCCCTGTATGCCACGATTAGGATCTGAAGAGTAACATAGCATTGAGAGAACCGACCTCAAGTCCGGCTTCACGCAGAATTTCTGTCACACTGGCCTCGAGACATGTACGGAGTGCAGCCGAGTGCCATTGCTAAAGCGCAATCAGTGAAAATTATATATATCAATGGGATAACTATTTCACTCACACCACCAATGATGTTGTACAGGGAGAGATTGGGTGGTAACACAACGGCGGCCAGCTGTAACGCCGCAGTGGATATAATCATGGTTGCTCGCGCTGAAACGGGGTCTTCCCTAAACGCCTCAGAGGCAGGATGGAAAGGTTCGTAGAGGCTAGGTATCTTGGTTCCATTGGCGGCGCATGTCTTCTCGAGGGCGTCGACAGCGTCGGTGATGAGGCCAAGTAGTTGACGGATTTCACTCATGTTGGTGCTGGGCCCAGGTTTCATCCACGCAAGGTTTTATCCCACTTTCATGGGCGGAGTCCCGAAAGGGTCTTGAACATACGGAATTACTAAGGCGCATTGCGATTAATCAGCGTTGCTAGCAAACTTAGTAAGGATTAGTCCTGTGAGTCAGAACTCTGACAGCATTTGATATCCAGGAACTATTTCCGTTGTTTCAGAGTTGGGTGGGCCAGCCAAGTCTGTTATACCATGGTTGTGTCAAACTCCATCGAAGAAGGATCAGAAACGTACACCAGAATCAGCGTCCATTCATAGATCGCGTAATCCTCGTACGTGGAGAGGGGACTGAGAACTCTATACAAAAGAGTGTCTGCGTTGCCACAACGGACCATTGCTGAATGTTGTTACGCGAGATGCCTTCCCAAAAGTGTAGTTAGGATGTGCACCAGTTATTGTGGCACGACCGTGCCGCGTGCCGTGTCAAAGAGACACGGTATCGTGACATGGCGTCACAGTGCAGTACCGATGCCTTGGTGATGCCGAAGCTTTCCAGACCACTCAAGACTTTATACTAGTACTGTTTCTTGTGGTCTGAATTATGAAATCAATAGGACAAAAGTAGATATTCAGCAGGTAGTACAATTATCTACTACTATGTATGGTACTCTTGAACAGTAATTTTTTGGGTTCCAGTCAAGTTCCAGTGAATGAAAATTGCGGCAAATATTCAATTCAGCCCCGAACTCAATTTGCTTGAGTACATTGGTTCACACAAGTCATACATTGGTTGCTATACAACCACTGTAAGCACTACCACCAGTCAGTGGAACTGTCAGTACTAGTAGTATTTAGTAAGTATTAGGTGACTACCATTATACTACATTCTCATGTACAGTGCTGTGAGGGCGGATGTAAGATTATCTGTTTCAGTGGCTTGAGATGCTCAGGAGGAATGCTTAGAATGAGTTTCTTGGTGAGCGAATGAAAAACTTCGTCAGCACATGTTTTTTGTATAACCAGGACTTGAAGATTCGTGAGCAACCTCAACATAGCCACGAGGTTCGTTTTCGTTGCCTGAGAGTATCAAGTTTGGCTCGAATACCATGCTGAGAATTTATGAACTAACGCACCTCCTTTGAATATGTTACATCAACTCTTTCAATACAGATGGATATCTCTTTGAGCGAAGGGAATGCTTTTGCTACAGCTGCATTCATGTCAGTCTTGTTTTCAAGCCTGAACAACAATAATTAGACCCACTTTCAGCCCTCACAGGGCCAATGTGGTAGCCACAAGACAATCTCTGTAGACGAGATAGGTTCTTTGAGAACTCCAAAAGGTCGTAAAAATCAAATCCATGAGCAGATTCGAATGAACGGAGGTTAGGGCAAAGATTTAACAGGGGATAAGCAACTGTGGACAGGATGGCTGATTGGATTTGTGGATAGCATGTGCGCTTTCGGAAGCCACGCTTCACGGCTGAATGGGCTGAATGCGATATAACAGGGGACCGCGTCAGCGGCTGCGTAATTTTTACGGTGTGCAGGTTTGGGAAGAGGGAGAAAGAGTTGCCGAGCTTGACGAAGATTTGACGGAGAGCAGGGTCTGGAACTTCAACGTTGACGATCCTAAAACGTTGCTAATTGAAGGGTTGTCAAATACAAAAGTACTCTGTCCGAAATTTACCTTACGTGTTGAGAAAGGTTAGGATCCATTGTGGCCACTCTGAGCTGCCTCAAGATTTCCCTAGAGAAATCTCGCTTTTTTTTCCTTTCTTGACTGTGTTGCAATATGATTGGGGGACGACTGATCCTCAAACCACTGCACACCTCGATGCGCTCCCAAATGAATGGACGAAAAAACTGTCTTAGGCTCCGACATGTTTCGGAGAGTGCAATCAGAGCTTCTCGTCGTCCAAAGCGAGGTGGAGGTTGGCGATCAGCAGGATCAAAAACATACTCGAGCGCAACGGGAGGGTCTAAATAGGACATAATTTCTAGCAGCAATTCGTTTGGAAGGACATGCAGATGTCCATGTTTTGCGATACTAGTATCCTGTTTTCGAATTCTGTCGGACATTGTGGTGTAGGATCAACAGCTGTGCGGCCAGCTCGATTGATCCGCAGTTGGATATTCAATATTCATGCAACAACCCACACTGTGGAAAATCGCGCCCCCGGATTTCTTCTTTCCTGAAATCCTCCGAAAAGATAGTCCCATCGTTACCCTCTTTGTTTTGTTCGTTTATCTGCCCATCAGCCTCATTTACTTCATCAGCTTCCCGTTCTTTGTCGTGTTCCCACTCGGCATCATCCTGCTCCTCAGAATCATCGAAATAGAGCCAGTCCCTCCAGAAACATCGCAAAATCGCGGTCTCCTTGCCGCTCGAATCGTCGCATACTTGCAAAGTCTCCGCTACAGGCTGAGCTCCGTAGTTGGAAAGTTTGTCGGAGACTTGTTGGAAGACATTTTTGGTGTGGATTTCCTTCCCTTCGTGTTCGGTTGGTTCATTCTCCTTCCTGTCCTTTTCTTCCTTCTCTTGCTCTTCATCATCTCCCTTACCCCATTCTTCACTTTCCTCTTCCTCGTTTCTTTCATCTTCACTGCCGTCTTCGGCATTGTCGCCACAAGCGCCATCCGTCCTGGTGCCTCCACGTCCCGTCCTTCTATGCCTTCCGCCACAAAGAGCGATCGCTGGTCGCGAAAGGTTGTCTTCGCTTTCTTTGGCGTCATATTCGGTGGCCTACATTGTGTCGGCTGGCACTTCATATATCCCACCCACTCAGAACAGACCCTCTGGCGAGCTACATCGTTGGCCATCACAGTCATCCCTCTCATCGCTGCACCAATCGATTTCTTTTTAACCACTCGGGACATCGGTACTTGCAAGGGGTTTGGAAACAGGGCCCTGCTCATCCTCGACCTCATCATGACTATCCACCTTTTCGTCTACGTACCAGCACGTCTGTTCCTTATTGCACAAGCAATTACCCTACTCAGGAACCAACCACCAAGTGCCCTCGTCGCCGTAGATTGGACAAAATATATCCCCCATTTATTCTCGTAATTTCCTTGTTATTTTCCCACTGCTGTATCCAAGTTTCTTTGTCGTTAATGCTACCTTGCTACCTTTCCTGACGCTTCGTAATATATCGACTGTGCTCTTTATTCCTGCTTTTCTACAACAAGGAATTATGCACACAAATATGGAGGAACCCTGAGAACAAGCTAATTCAAAAGTTATGCGCACCGAAAGTCGTTTCCTGAAAACCCCCGTCTCCAGCCAAGCATATTTGGACGTCACAGTACTTTGCGACCCGCTGCGTTACCTGCGACACCGACTCTGCCTCAAACGGTAGACGGTGGTACTAGTAGCAGTCATCTCAGACTTGACTTTTGTGAATAAAGGAACAGAGAAAAGAAAGAACCAACGAACCCTTACTGTATGCGTTCCTCAGCAACACCTGCAGTATACGACAAAAACGGTCGAACACGGAAAAAAAACATTGTATTGGCCAGATGTGGCTGAGCTACATGGCTGCACCTCGCTGCCATGTGTCTTTCGAAATCTTAGCAGATCTCCTGTCTCCGATGTACAACTGGGCAAGCAATCAAATTTCAAAGCTTCGTCTTCGAACGCATTTCGTTCTCTCCTGATTGAGTGAGCCCCTCTGGTTCAACGTTCAATGTGATTTCCATCTTGACTGACTGTACCTCTTCCTTTCCGTCCTCTCAAGAGCCCAGAAATTCAATCCGATTCGCGGGAACGCCGAAGGGCTTCGGCTCCTGGGTGATGGTATTTTTATCACCCTTATTATGATGGCGGAGATATAGTGCCAATCGTGATCAGTTCGAAGGTGAGGTGCACAGCTGATGTTGCCCTAGTGACTCACTATTATCATGCGTGTAACCACCAGTATTTGCTTTATTGGTGAGACGACTCGGAGGACGGATACATTCAAGTTCAAATAGCGCCATTTAGCTCAGGCCTCACGTTGTAAGGCCGGCCACCAGCCTTCGCTATACCATACAAGCTCCGAGTCCAGTTAGCAGAAGACAACTCTTCTGTTCGGTAAAATACAAATCATGTTGAACGGAGAGTAACGTTGCGGCCGCAAGATCGTCGTGAATCCTGTCGATGCCTGCTAAGCCGATCTAATTCGGACTACTGAGGGGCTTTGGCCGTGTCAGAATTGGGCTCAGCTTCCCCCAGCTTGGTGTATCGAGAAAGTTGCACTGGCGGTTGGCTGTAGTGTTCATCTTGAACGTATTGGTCAGCTTCCATAGGATCGTACGGGACACTGTAGTTATCCGTTCTGTTGTTTTCTACGACTCTCAGTCTTCTCGGAGCCCTGGACGTCGCCCTCTTAAACCTAAAGAAACATAAATGCTTTGAACATTAGAGAAATGAAGATACTAACAGGAAATAAATCAACAATCCCAGGAGAACGGCCATGATACCGAGAGCGCGGGCCACACCCACGACACCAGGTGTAACGGTCGTTTGGTCATTTGAGGGCGATCGCTTCGGCATAATGGTGGGGCATGACGTCGAGTACGAATAAAAGACACCCGACGAATAAGCGGAAGTGGTGATTACAGTATAAACATAGACCCATTTAACGTGAGCTACAGCACCCGGAGAATTAAGTGTTCGCAAATCAGGTAGACCATCAAACAACTTGAAGGAACTTACGAGGAAAGGTTTTCGTGGTGTAAATGGTGTAGCATGGGCCCTCGTCTAGCGCGGGGCAGGTAGTATCATATACAGCGGTGATCTCGTGTCCTGGCACTGTAGTGGCAACCTCCATACCAGTACCATATGTGGTTAGAAAAGGGACGAGACTCGTGTGGCCCACTTTGTGGGTAACGCAATGGTGGGAAGGATGATTACGACGAGGCATGATTGGGAGTCTTTGGGTGGCTAGAGCTGCTCAGTCAAAGAAATATTGCCAGAGAATAGAAAAGGAGGTCAGCTGAGGGAAGGAACATTGAAAGCCATCGAAGTTCGAGTCTTTATGCCTGTTGGTTTTGTAAGTCGAATTCCGATGAATCCCGCAGCTGAAACAAGCGAACCACCGCTACGTTGATTCGGACGTGTGGAATTATCTTGGGAGAAAATGTAAAAAATAGGTTCCTTAAGAGAACTTTGAATGAACGTGTTCTATCACCATGCTTTTATTTCTAGATATAGGTCTCATGTAGTATTAGGCTTGGTAAATCTTGGTAGTCACTCTGATATCCTATTTACCAGTACAGGCAATTAAGGTAGGGGTAACTAATAGGTAATCTACACTCAAACCGACATTTCGCCCGCCACCCGCGGGGGTCAGTGCTCGCCAATTCCCCAAATGAATCATAGCACATCCGGCAGTCGCATCAAAAATCCGAAGTTAGCACACAAAACTTTACTGCCAGTGGGACTGGCAACCGGTAACCGGTATGACCCGCAGCCTACAGTCACCTACCCATCACCGACGACACGAAACTGTTGGTATTCGAGCCGCCGTAAAGTAGTGGCTTCACACCAGTTTGCTTCTGACGATCCGAGTCAGTCGTGGACAGGTCTAAGCGTTGGCGTAATCGGGGCACGTTTGACGATGTGATTGTGACGGAAGGATGGCAAGAGCAAAACGAAGAAGTCAATGTTTCTGTTGCTCTCGTCAGTGAATTTCCTCTAACCCTTCATGATCTGTCATGTAAGACACTAACCATTAAGGAGCTATCATTTAGTGGGGTGTGCACCTATATTGGTACAAATAGGTGGAAGATACTAGGGTACAGTAGGGAAGTCTCAAGAAGTCTGGACGAGCAACTTCTTGACAAGTCTGAGTGAATCTGTAAACAGGATGTCAGTAAGATGAAGTTTGGAGATTTTGAGTATGACGCACGCTTTGGCAGAAGAATCTTGTTCTCGAATCTCAGTGGAATACAGGTAAAACCAAGCTATCAAAAAACGAGAAGAAGAAGAGTGGGCACGATGTACACATAACCACTGCTCAGCAACGCTGGCAGTGTACGGCGGAAGGTGATAGTGGACGCGAAGGACCAGAGGTACCGAAGAGTCAAGACCGACCGAAAGGCGAAATTCTATCCGCAACCCTAGAAACGACAATCCAGTGCTGAGTGCATTACGTGTGACCAACAACGATTAGTCGTAACGCCCGCACTGAACCCTGTTCATCAGCTTCGCTTACTAACCCGCTCGTCCTGCTGCTCCTCACGATCACCGAAACAGAGAAGCAGCAGCGGTTTCCTTGCCATTTGAATTGTTGCATCCTTGCAAAGCTTCCGCTACAAACTGAGCTATGAAATTGGCGGGCATCTCGGACGTTGGTTGGAAATGATTCAAATTCGATCAATACACTTTCCTTGACTTCCTCGATGGTTCCTTCCATCACTATCTGGTCCATGTCTCCTTCCTCACCCCATTATCTTCCTTGTTTCTTTCGTATTCATTGCTGGCATTGTCACCATGCGCTCTGGTGCCTATCCTTCTATGCTCTCGTCATGAAGAGCGATCGCTGGTCGCGGATGGCCGTCTTCGCGTCATCTTCGGAGGTCTATGGCTGGTACTTCAAATATCCCACCAGTCAGAACAGACTCTCTGGCAAGCTACGGCCTTGGCCTCGACTTCCTATTAGCCACTCGCCTCCAAAATCAAGACATCAGTTCTTGCCAAAAGTTCGAACGCAGCTGAGCCCTGCTCATCTGTCTGTGTGCCAGCATGGCAACAGTTGTGGCATACATGATGGTGTTGGTCAGTGGTCATCGTGCCTGCAGGTACCATTGAAAGAAATTTGAATCAGTGACATGTAAGAGCGGAAACAGAAACACGACAGCAAACCGGTGGTCGACCATCAAGGGTTCGCTAACCGCAAGCTATTGCTCGAGGAACTTATAGGGACACCGACACTATTGGCAACACTGGTCAACCAAAGTCCCACAGGTGAATGGCTACCACCTCTGATTTCCCATGAACGAACAGGCACACCTCCGAAATTTGGCGAGCTGATTGATGCCTCGGTCCGAAGTGATGGGGCTGTAGAAGAAAAATCGTCTATGATGCGTCGCTGCCATTCAAATGGGAGTACAGTAACAGCGTTAGACACCATACGATGGAAATGGAAACGAGAGGAGAAAGATTGGCCAAGTGAACAAGGAAGCTGTAAAATACATGACCACATAACTCGGATCTTCGTAGATGCCTGCAGGCCATATTGAATTAGCAAAGGCGCGCATTAGTCCACGAGCCAGGATGAAACTGACAGGTACATTGAGATATTGAGCGCCCGCTCTAACGAGGGAATGGTTATAGGCCATGAAGAACATCGTAGGAACTGATTTAGAATAGATGCGCCTTCAGATTCAGAGGCGTCCCTAGAAGCGGAGGACATTGGGGAGGAAGCGTTTAGAGTTGAGGGAAATCGGACTTAACTGAGGGAAAGGTCCGCATTTGAATGGGAGATGGCGGTGAGGCCTTGAGGAGTCATGGGATCGGATTATTCGGAGACGGGAGGACATACCTTTCGCCTGTAGCCTTGCCCCTCTATTTGTACTCCGTCCTTTTAGCCTACGGCGCTAGTGGCACTCCAGTGGCGTTCGACTTGCCAGTAGGCATTGGGCTGCCCCTCAGATAGTCACCTCTCTTGGATACGACTGAGCCACCAACTTCACAACATAAAGGGTTCACCGCCAGGCCCCGGCGGCCTGAACATTGACTTCGGCCAGAGCAGGATTGAAGGAAACGAAATGGTTTTACGAACTCGCTCACAGGAAGTTGTGATGACAACGCTGGATGGTAGATGTTCCAGCAAGCGAGAACGTATTCCAAGGGGATAGATGTCGGGTCCATCTGTGAAGGTGAGGTCCCGTTGGCAATGATAAGCAGATGAATTCACCAATTTGTCCTGACAGCCTTATTGGACTTTGCTCTGGGACGACAACGTTGTCAATCGAAGCACCAAAAACGGAGTATGTTATTTTCGGGCCGGTCTGTCAGAATTTCCTAATACATTCTGCCCTTTCAAAAAACCGCCAGCACGCAATATTGTTAGTACAGCCAGCTGTATCCAATGAGGTATATCCAGATTCCTTGAACAGAGGGGACTGTACTAACATACATTCAAGTGTGATTGTTCTCACAGGTCGACGGTTCCCGAATTTATGCACTTTCAACAACTGACTCTTTACTAGAAATTTTCCTTGGACCGCCTCCCAATTCCGGGACACAACCTTGCTTTCTCGAGGATGAACGTGTCTTCGTCGACCTTTTCAGTGGCAAAGACGCTACTAGCCTTCTGGACGGGACCCCTCCAACCCTTAAGATCAGGCGTTTTGGACCATTAACGCGAGTAGCCAATAGTCCTTTCTGGGAGACAGGGGAGTCTTTTGAAGTGTGCGTAGAATGTTTAAAGTTTAGAATGCGTGGCTGAATGAGAACAGGCCGCCAAAGGCCCAGTATTTAAACGTAGCCGTCTCAGTTGACAATCCGAAATACGGATGTATTCAGGTCGGGAGGATTGAGTTGGATACCAATTACCTGCAAGATCTATCGCTCCGTAAAGATAATAGTACGTATGTTCTGATAAATTTGATAAACAAAATCCCTGACTCGATCTTCTCATCTGGAAGGATTCGCCAAAGTTCTTGTTCCTGCAAACAACGGCACCACCCTTTCCATATCATCAACCTGCATTTGCATACCTCCGGATGAGGGGCTATCACAAAAAAGTACGTGCGCAGAGAGGTGTTAAGTATATAGTCTGATTGTGGTGATGAACAGGCCCGCCGTCGCATATACAACAACAGCTGGTACCTCGCCTGCGGCAAGGCGACAGCGAGGAATGTGATCGCCTCAGTAAAATTGGGAAGTATTTCGAAGGGCGATTTTTGCGCTCTGGAAGTGTGGTGGACATTGACAAAGCTATCACTCATCACGAACACGCCGTGCGTCTCACTCCAGATGGACATGCTGACAAGCCTGGCTATCTGAAAAGTCTCGGATTTTCGTTCTTGGGCCGGTTTGAGCATGCAGGAAATCTAATGGACATGGACAAAGCTATCACTCATCACAAACATGCCGTGCGTCTCACTCCAGATGGCCATGCTGACATGCCTGGCTATCTGAACCATCTTGGAATTTTATTCCGTTGCCGGTTTGAGCACTCAGGAGATCTGATGGACATTCACAAAGCTATCACTCATCACGAAAATGCTGTGCGTCTCACTCCAGATGGCCATACTAACGAGCCTAGCTGTCTGAACAATCTTGGAGTTGCATTCATGCGCCAGTTTGAGCGCTCAGGAGTTCTGATGGACCTTAACAAAGCTATTATCTATCAGAAACATGCTGTGCGTCTCACTCCAGATGGCCATGCTGACAAGCCTGGTCATCTGAACAGTCTTGGAAATTCATTCATGCGCCAGTTTGAGTGCTCAGGAGATCTGGAGGATATTAAGAAAGCTATCACTCATCATGAACAGGCTGTTCATCTCACTCCAGATGGCCATGCTGACAAGCCTCACTTTCTGAACAATCTTGGAACTTCATTCTTTTGCTGGTTTGAGCGCTCAGGAGTTCTGACAGACATTGATGAAGCTATCTTTTATCAAAAACATGCTGTTCGTCTCACTCCAGATGGCCATGCTAACAAGCCTGCCTGTCTGAACAATCTTGGAGTTTCATTCATGCGTCGGTTTAAGTGTTCAGGACATCTGCCTGACATTAATGAAGCTATCTCTCATCAAGAACAGGCCATGCATCTCACTCCAGATGGTCATGCTGATGTGTCTGACTATCTGAACAATCTTGGAAATTCATTCATGAGCCGGTTTGGGCACACTGGAGATCTAAAGGACATTGACAAAGCCATCTCTTATCAAGAATATGCTGTGTGTCTCATTCCAGATGGCCATGCTAACAAGCCTCACCATCTGAACAATCTTGGAAATTCATTCTTTTGCCTGTTTGAGCACTCAGGAGATTTGACAGACATTGACAAAGCTATCTTTTATCATGAATATGCTGTGCATCTCACTCCAGATGATCATGCAAAAAAGCAGGGCCATCTGAACAATCTGGGAAGTTCATTTGTGCGCCGGTTTGAGCACTCAGGAGATCTGATTGACATTGGCAAAGCTATCTCTCATCATGAAGATGCTGTGCGTCTCACTCCAGATGGCCATGCTAACAAGCCTGCCTGTCTGAACAATCTGGGAAATTCATTTGTGCATCGGTTTGAGCACTCAGGAGATCTGATTGACATTGATAATGCTATATCTTATCATAAAAATGCTGTGGATCTCACTCCAGATGGCCATGTTGACAAGTCTATCTTTCTGAACAGTCTTGGAAATTCATTTGTGCGCTGGTTTCAGCACTCAGGAAATCAGATGGACATTGAAAATGCTGTTTCTCATCATGAACATGCTGTACATCTTACACCTGATGGTCATGCTATCAAGCCTAGACATCTGAATGATCTTGGAAGTTCTTTCTTGCATCTCTTTGGGTGCTCAAAAAATCCAACAGACATTGGCAAGGCCATTTTTCATTATGAACATGCCTTGTGTTTCATTCCAGATGGCCATGCTGATAAGGCCAACTGTCTGAACAATCTTGGGAATTCATTCTTCAGCCAGTATAAGCGCTCAGAAAATCTTATGGACATTAAGAAAGCTATCTCTTATTATGAAGATGCTGTGCATCTCACTCCAAATGGCCATGCTAATAAGCCTCACCGTCTGAGCAATCTTGGAAGTTCATACTTTTGCCAGTTTGAGCACTTAGAAGATTTAATGGACCTTCACAAAGCTATCTCTTATTTCCGAGATGCTCTACATCTCATTCCAGATGGCCATGTCAACAAACCTAGTCTTTTGAATTATCTTGGAATTGCATTCTTCTGCCGGTTTCAGCGTACAGAACATAGTCCAGATTTGCATTCTGCAATTCTTTTATTCAAAGATTGTGCCACCTCTGCCATTGGCGATTCCTCTGTTATGTTCCAGGCTGCCCTCAAGTGGGCACGTCTTTCCCATAAAGTTGATTCTTCTTCATTACCTGGATATGAGACAGCACTCTCTCTCCTTCCTCGTATTGTGTGGTTGGGGCAATCTCTTTCTGCACGTTTTGAGCACCTTGCTTCTGAGTCTATTGGCAGTATTGCCACAGAAGCTGCTGCTGCTGCTATTGCCTCTGGAAGGCCCAATACTGCTTTAGAATGGCTGGAGCAAGGACGTTCCATTATTTGGGGTCAGCTTCTTAATCTGCGCACCCCTGTTGATCACCTTCACAAAATAGATCCTAATTTGGCAGATGAGCTTGTAAGGACATCACAAGCATTGGAGAAAGCAAGTATGCATGATATGATCTTCAATGAATTGGGTGTTCAGCTGTCACTTGAAGAGGCTGCACGAAAACATTGCCGCTTGGCTGAGAAATGGGACAACTTGTTGAAGAGTGTTCGAATGCTTCCAGGATTTGAAGACTTCTTGCTCTTCAAGAAGCTGTCAACACTTTCAAAGGCAGCAAAATCTGGCCCTGTTGTTGTCATTAATGTGCATAAATCTCGATCTGATGCTCTGGTATTGCTTTCAGGCCTGGATGATATAATTCACATCCCTCTCAGTAGCTTCTATAAAAAAGCACAAGACTTGCAACATTCATTAAATGATGAACTTCGAGCAGAAGGTCGAAATGCACGTGCTCGTCAACGTGCACATTTCAATGTTGACAACTCTAGATTTGAAATGATTTTATCTGATCTTTGGATCAACATTGTGGAACCAGTACTCAATGGGCTTGCCTTTAATGTATGTTCTCAATAGTAATTTGACTTGCCTATCACTAACTAAAGTTGCTCAGTGCCGGTCCTGTACTTCTACTAATCTTCCTCGTATTTGGTGGTGTCCCACTGGACCTCTTACTTTTCTTCCAATTCATGCTGCTGGACTTTACAATCAGTCCTCTCCTGGGCCCAACATATTAGACTTTGCTGTTTCCTCATATACTCCTACTGTGACTGCTCTGCTTGAGGCATATCGGGAAACTCCAATAACATACAAGGGATTCCTTGGAGTGAGCCAGTCATGTACTCCTAAGCAAACCAGTCTTCCAAATGCAGACAAGGAGCTTGACAAGATAAAACAGTTTGATTCAAGCTTGAAATTTAACAGCCTACAAGGAGAGTTAGCAACAGTGGAGTCTGTATTGAAAGGTATGGAGGAGAGGAGTTGGATTCATCTTGCTTGTCATGCTGTTCAACACCCCTCTTCACCAACAGAAAGTGCTTTCTGCCTTCACAATGGAAATTTAACACTATCAAAGATTATGACTAAGTCATTTCATAATGCTGATTTTGCATTTCTCTCTGCATGCCAAACTGCTACTGGTGATAAGAATCTTCCAGATGAGGCTGTGCATTTGGCTGCTGGGATGTTAGCAGCAGGGTACCGTAGTGTAATTGCCACAATGTGGTCAATTGAGGACATTAATGCTCCATTTATTGCAGATAAAATGTATACACATCTATGTGAAGCAGGCCCTGACAGTACAATGGCTGCACATGCATTGCATCATGCTGTGAAACAGCTTCGCAAAAAGTTGGAGAAACCTGGAAGCCCTGCATTTCTGTCATGGATTCCTTTTATACATGTTGGAAAGTGAGGATTAATGAAACAGAAATCCTATATCTGTTACATTTTCTTTGTTCTGTATTTGCCTTTATAGTTTGGGTTCTTTGTGTTGACATTATTGATAATTCATCAATGATACCATATGCTTACTATTCAATAATGTGATATCATGCCATTTTGAATAGCTTCTTATTGTTCTGATTGTCTATCTTTATAATTATGGACTATTCTATCATTACAATACTATGATTGTGTTATCAATAACTGAACTATATGTAGTTAGAGTTCAGTTTACTAGTGAGTTCATTTGTAGGCTTGCACAATAGATATATGCATTCACTAGTATCTACTGCTTTGGACTCTTCAAATTTCTTCTCTGCAATATAAGCAAAATACAAGCCCCAAGTTTACTACTAACTGTTCAATTTATTACTACTAGTATATGGGTCATTTGATTAGTGAATTTGCAAATCCTCAGGCAGTGTTTCAATTGTCCAACAAGCATGTCTCTGTTAATCTATGAAGCCACTGCAAAACATGGCTACAGCTGAGTCCTTGGATCAAATTTAGCAATGTAATGGCAATGCTGTCTCCCACATAGTCAGGTTGGAGTCTAGCAGACTGGACCAGACTCCACTGAACTGACTGGACTCAGCCAAATTTGTGCTAAAATTGCAATGAGCCCAGAGTCTAGTGGACTGAACCAGACTTCTCCTAAATTCTCTTTATGGAAATACTGGACTTAACTACACTACAGTCCAGTTTGCCCAGTCTGATGAACTCCATCAGACAATGAAAAAATTGAAAAGCTGCCCAAACCAAATAAATGGCACAACACATATATTAAGACATAAATAATTTTTTATAAGATGGACTGAACTGGACTACAGTCCACTGGAGTCCACTGGAGTCCAACCAGATTATGTGGAAGAGAGATAAGGACTTATGTCTACTATTATTTTTGTATTAATCTACCTACCAATAGGTTTCTATACCTCTACAACAGAACTTCTTAGCCACTCTCTGATAATCTATATCAAAATATCACTCACAACTATTATCACTGTATCAGAGACTTCTGGGTCCTAAAGATAGTTGCACAAGTCACAAACAAGTTTTAACTTTTCTTATCAGATAAACTCATATCCACTTGCTTTGATGACTATCTAACATCAAAGATTGGTTAGTGGTTAACCAACAAACAAAACCAAGAAAATGAAAGAAACTATTCTTAGATAGGCCTTCATGTTGAAGTTGCAAACACATATCATCATATACTGATATTTGTGACACTATAATCAACTACTTCAACAAGCATCCCCATCTCTGTGAGTCTCCAGTGTATTCCCCCTTATTCAATCCATCTTGTCATGGTGGTGCACAGGTTCAGCAGGCTGCTGCTGCTATTCTGACACTTCTCATTGGCACACCCTCCACATCTCAACAATGTGCCAATTCTTTGCGACAGCCACTCAAAAACTCCTTTCTTACAAATGTTACATTATCTCATCCCCTGTCTCATATTCCGCATATTCCTCCACCATCATATTCACATTCACAATTTAATCTACTGCCCTGGGCCCCACAACCTCCTCTGGCCCCTTCCCCCCAATTTAATTTGCAGCATAACAATTCAACTACTATATCACCTCATCTTAATTCATACCCACATTCACCTCAATCTACTGTAGAGATGTTTTGTGGCCAGTGCATTTTTTGCAGCACTTGCCAAATCCAAGCCGAATCAGCTTGTGTGACAACCTGTGACCAAACATGTCCAAGATGGCCATCTCAGACTCCTGACAAGAACAACATCCCAGGTAAGGAAAAAAAGTAGTAGACTGTATATTTAATTACTCAAATAATATACTTGAATATTCTCAAGAATTGTAGTGGAGTAAAACTCACATTGGAACTAATTTTTTACATTTACACCAGTTTCCTACCTCTCGGATGGCAAATTGCTACACACGAAATGATTCAACTTCCACAAAAATTGTATTGTATATAAAAGACTACTACAGCTTTAATTTCCAGATAATACCAAAGGCAAAAGTGGAATACTTAGGTCTGGAAACCGAAAAGACCACTACGATGGGCAAAAACCGCTACGATGTGACAGATAGTGCGCGCCGTGTATCCTGCCACACGAGCCCATCATTTTCACCATCAATATATGTCCCACGGGCAGTGCTCCGGATCTGTGTGACGTGCTCGTTTCGTTGCATTTTGTTGTTGTTGCTCTTCACATCGACAGCGCACTTGTATAATAAGATGAAGGATCGTACGACTTATTGTATCGATGGAGCAGAAATATTCAAACTGGGTGAGATCCACGGCCGAAGTTGCTAATTGCGGATTACCCGCCGGTTTGACCCTCATATATTAATTGCAACGGTGAAGCATATTGAGAGATTTGACATGAGATTTACGCATATGATACAACATGCATCATCGGGGCTACAGCTCCTTGAGCGCCGTAATACGAGAAATTTCCATAAAAGCGGGTAAAGGCACCAAACATGGTGCCACTTCGCCTTTTTCCCCTTTTTTAAACAGAAAGATATTTTTATTTTTAACTACATGCACGCTTCTTTCCCAGAACCTCCACCTTAGTAGCACCCCCCTCTCTTTTGTCCCGTCTCGTACCGCGATATGTCATCGATATCGGCGACGATGACAATGGCTAATTCGACTTCAACCAGCATCCTTGATCCAAGTGAAACCACCTCAGGCAGTCCGTTCATGCTTCCTGGCATGTCGTCTCCTGAGCAACGGGTCCTCAAACTCGAATCTGGGAACAGAGTAGTGAGGTTCGACAGGGAATGCGTACTTATCCCTGAGAGCCCAAAGTCGAAGAAAACGATGGTGGTGACGAGGTCTTATTCACTGCCGTTGTGGAAGAAACGGGGTCGGTCGGGACAACGGCTGCCTCAGGGGGTTGGAAATGAGGCGAGCGACGGTGACGAACAACACACTGCGACGACTGGGCCGAGAAAGGAGAGAGCGAGACCTTCTAGTCCTGAAGACCCGAATGCGAGCTCAAGCTCCAGGGTTGTTCTGAAGGTGCCCATACCAACGTGTGTATTTGATTTCGCGCATATATTCAACTTGAACTGATGTACGTAAAGGTTCAGGCGTCGTTCCTCCCATTCACCTTCCCGCGGAAGATCCGTCTCCACGTCGCCAATGGCACCTTACGGTCTCACACCCTGTCTTGTGCACAGAGACCCGTCCACTTCACCCGAGATACCAAATAAACTACCCTCTTCCTGTTCCACCTCCTCGATCCGTCCATCCCTGCCAATCTACCATAGACGCAAAGATGATGTGACGATACCCCTAAGAGAATGCTGTCAAGCATGCGAAAGGATAACGGAGGAATGTCTCAGTGAAGGCGAACATTGGCAGGAAATATTCTCGAGGGAAGCGAAGAGGAGACGGAGTGCAAGTTGGGAATATCAGTGTTCATTGCGTGAAATGGGGAACTCCAGAAGTGCTGCTGCTGCTGCTGCCGCCGAGGTTGTCAAGAACTATTCAGCCACAGGGACGGGGACGGTAGTAGAAGATGGAGATGAAAGTGGAGATCTGGAGGTCGATCCTCCGAGCAACTTCTCGATTACGGTCGACGAAGTCGATAAGCGACTCAAGTCGTTTGATCTGCCCATGGCCGATATCGTCGACGAACACTCTTCGACACCGCCTGCTTCGCCCGGACCGTTTTCCACAGCGTTTTCATTCGAACCGCACGGAAGAGACATGTCGACATCATCTACTGCTTCTTCCTCCTCTAGCAATAACGAATCCCGGGCGATATCTGACATCTTTGATTCACGGTATCATCACCAGCAGAGACTGCTCAGGTCCTCACCTATCGAGGAAGAGGATGATGAAATGCAGTTGTTTCCATTGCCGAGGCGGACGCCTAGCACTACGCCTTCTCCCAAGAATTCGCCTTCGCCAAGCCCGAATGGCTCGACAGCTTGTTTACCCACAGCTGTTGGTGCTGCAGGTGCAGCTGCGGGATCTTCGAAGGACAGTCTCAATTCAGTCTCCCGTAGTAGTTCGTCACAGGAGAGTCTTTTGAAGGCTTCTTTGTCGAGGAGATCTCCTGTGGGTCTTGGTTCGGGTATTTCAAATGGGAGTGGGAATGTGTTGCCGTTCCCGCAAAGCAATATGCGGGGCTCCTCCCCTCGTTCGGTGTCGCCTTTGGCTTTTTCTGGATCGGGATCAGGTTCGAGGTCTAGCGAGGAAAGTGTGGCAGAGGTACTACCTGCCCGCGCCACTGCAGCGAGTCAGTCTTTGGGTGCACGAAATCTGCCTGCGTTCCATTCGAAGCATCGGAGAGCTTCGTCGTTATCTGCATCTATACCTTCTCCCCACTCTCCGACTTCTGCTACCCCTGATACTTCGGGCTCCCAACAGCAAGTGCAGCGGCAGGATGCGAAGAACGCACCGTTGCCGTCGGTTGCTACATCCTCATCCTCAGGAACAGTGTTGGAGCCATCTCAACCAACGTCCCCTACCTTATCAACGTCACCAAAGACCTCAAAGTTGGCTCCTTCGCCAAACTTAGTGGCGTCTCCTTTGTCGTCCTCGTCCTCTGGAAAGCGCAAGCTTTCGTTCACGGTTCCGTTTAACAAAGTCAGCGAGACGATTCGGGGTGTGGGTGCTGATATGCTCAAGGGGGTTAACACGATGGGTTCTGCTGGCACATTTTGAGGGTTGACCCCTCGCAGGAGGGTTCACTGATTGTGCGATTCATGAGTGCAGACTCATTTGTGATGGGGTTTTCGGTTAATGTTCTATCCATCCATCATTTCCTTTCACGACGGTTTCGGTCTACCAAAAGAAGCGATCATTCACGAACTCTTTATTCACAATGCGACACGATCAGACGCGAATGGACACCCCCACCACCTCCCCCGACCCTCCGATTACGTCCAACCATCTTGTTCTTTCTCAATCATCTGGCTCAAATCACTTTCGGTCGCGACCTACTCACTCACGGCGATACGACAACATCAACGCATATTCATTTTCACATGCAGGTCCCACTAATGCGCTGTTTATTTCCTTTTGTTTCCCTCTGCACCTTTCAAAGTTTCTTGCTCAACGCCTTTTTTGGATGTCACGCTACCGATAAATACCTCCCGATAATACCTTTTCGATCGCCCTCCACCTTCGTCGATTATAACGATGAAGTCATGCGTCAAAGTTCCTGTTTCCGTGTTTCTAACCGTACTCTAGCGCTAGCTAGCTATTTTGACCTCCGTAAATTTTATGCTATCATTAATGAATCGAGTTTTGAAGTATTACTATCAGGAGTGACGTGATTGGTTGGAAAGAGCGGCTATAGTTTGTAGAGCGGGTGACCAGAGGTCAACTAAGAAACCTTGGCTTATCTTGGAAACGTGCCAAAGGATCACAGTTTTTGAGTTGAGATGGTTCTGTGCAGAGGAAGCTTAAGGAACGACAAAGAGTAGTTCTACTGAGTTCGGCCGGTCGACTTCGACAGTATCAGGGTTCTGCAGGTGCGATGACTGAGACATCCGCTTCGAGAGAGGTGAGCTTCCAATGCATCGAATTCGAGAGCATTAAGTGGAATTCTTCCAGTCTTGATCAGCTGAACCTAACGTTCAGCATTTTCTGTGAATGATTAAGAATCAGGAGAAAGCAAGGGAGATAAGAGTAAGAAACGCACCCCATTCTCTTCTGTCCATTGGACATTGACCCTTCGACGCAGTTGTTCCGATCCATTTGAGTAAGCAGTGCATATGGAAG
>Ga0307508_10001609_pt1 | contig 25206 bp, 23 predicted proteins | sample 9_EM_MG_FD_203089 | JGI IMG/M metagenome (GOLD analysis project Ga0307508, IMG submission 203089) | Populus trichocarpa ectomycorrhiza microbial communities from riparian zone in the Pacific Northwest, United States - 9_EM | ecosystem: Host-associated > Plants > Roots > Unclassified | place... | reverse complement strand
AATGGCTAACGACCCACACCCAATCCCCAACCATAAGTTCCCATGCACGACCCCCAATTCCTTGCACACCCCCTACCCACAACCTGAGTGATTGCTCATGCCATACAAAGGGTCCACGCTGTGACACCATGGTGGAACCACAGTCTTACACTGGCCAAGAAGAGTGTCAAACGTGCCGACCGACGAGCCCGACTTCAACCTACTGCTGCAAACCGCGAAGACAGTCAGTACAAGCATTCCAAATGGTCAACAATGGTGCGGAACGCCAAAACAGCTTACTGTATCCACCAACTTGAGATAGTATCCACCCGAACAGTTTGGAAAACACTAAAACATCACAATACACACTATAAACCAATCTCACCACTTGACGGACGATCCGACTTTCAAGGAAAGTGCGATGTATTACGGAAAGTATTATTTCCCGATACAATGCAACAGATGCCACTCCCAGTGGACCTTCTGACTTTGAAGAAAGATATACGCCACTATATGAGCGGAGTCACAGCATACGAAATCCAGCTAGCAATTACGCACCTGAAATATGGCACATCAGTTGGACCGGACAACATCACCTATGGTACCTTGTATCGGTTCAATGAAGCTGCCCCACATCTCCTCCCCTGTGTCTTCAGGGTGTGTCTCAGATATGCTGCACATCCACTGGAATGGAAAACTGCCAATTGTATCGTCATCCCAAAACCTGGCAAAAAGTCATACTCACATCCAAAATCCTACCGTCCAATCTCACTGCAGTCATGTTTTGGGAAACTGCTGCAGAAAATTGTGGCAAAACGTCTCTCTCAGACTGCATTGCTGTGTGGTGCAACCGACCCTTCGCAAATGGGAGCCCAACCGGAAAACTCTGCATTCGACGCCCTACTTCGAACAATAACCCCAATCGTGAACTCTATCAGTAAAAAGAAGACATCCAACCAGAAACCAATGCGGCCAGCAGTACTCACGCACGATATTGAGGGAGCATTTAACCAGGTCCACCCGACAACACTAAACGAAATTATGTGCCAACGTCGGATGTCATCCTATCTCATCGAGTGGGTTGCAGCATTCAACACCGATCCGAAAATCGCGTTCGGTTTCGACCAACAATCTGAAGAACCACAACCATACCAGTGTGGACTACCACAGGGGTCACCGATCTCACCAATCCTCTTCCTCATCTACAGTAACGCAATGCTTGAGAAATAGCATCACCCTTCTGATGCCATTGACACCTCTTATGTGGATGACGTTTGCATGGTACAGCTGTCACATACAGTCTCCGACGCCAACATATGTCTCGAGGAGCGAACCGAACAACACTTGGAGATGGTGCCCCACTTGGACTTCGGTTTGCAACGTCAAAAACCGAACTTCTCTACTGCCTCCACCTCACAAGTAAGGATAAAAAGAAGAGCCTCTCGTCGCATCCTCCACTCCGAGTACTCGGTACAACTATCCCTGCTGGACGACAGATCAAGTACTTGGAGGTATTTATCGATGAATCACTCACATTCAAGTATCACGCTACGATGGCAGCTGCTAGAGCAAACAAGGTTCTGGGAAGCCTGAATTTCCTACGACATCAGTCCCGTGGCATCCTCGCCTACATTGCCCACCATCTGGCAATGACAGCGATCCTCGCTGCAATGTTTTGGGCGTCGCCAGCATGGTGGACTGGAACCCCTAGAGTAGTTGCTACGCTCAAAGTGGCATACAACGCTGTGGCCCGATGGATTACTAGCCTCCCACTCAATACGAGGATGACAAATCTCATCACTCTTGCTCACCTACCACCAATGGAGACGTATCTCGACTATCTGTCACTGCGATACGCTATCCGCCTACACTTTCTCCTGACCCACCACGCTCTCGGACCTCCATACGAACAACCGAATACCCACACCAATCTTCTAGGACTACACCGCCTATACAACCTCAGTAAAAACCTTGTACTGGGCAAGTTGGAGGACCGGACAGCAACTACAACCACGGGAGGAGTGGCAAAGACTGTTTCTCCAAACCACGATAAAACGACAAAACCACAACAGCTCCACGAAAAATGGCTTGAAACACTTAAAGACCATATGATTGTCATGTATACAGATGGTTCTAAACTTGCCAACGGTGCAGTTGGCTGTGGATGGGCAGTCTACCACTGCGGCGACCAGCAACTACACTGGCTCACCTCGGGAAAATATCATCTCGGTTGTAGAGCTGAGGTGTTTGACGCCGAACTACATGCTGTACAGGAAGCAGTTTCGATCCTGCTCACTACCACTCTGCCACGCTCTACGGTATTCATCTGCATCGACAACCAGGCTGCAATCGACACCCTTCACTTTAACAAGCACAACCCTGAGTATGCACGACCAATGCGGGAAATCATTGAAAAACTCCAACTCTTGGGCTGGCGGATCTCCACTGTGTGGTGCCCTCCCACTGTGATATCCAGGGGAATGAACGGGCTGACACACTTGCCAAGCTGGAAGCATCCTTCACCACACCATGCCAATTTGCACTGACAACCAAGACCTGGCTGCTAGCCCAAGCTCGAGCAGAATTTATTTGACGATGGAAGACCAAACTCCCCCTGTCGAATCCCTCCTTCAAGTTCCCTAACCACCTTCACGACCTCAGCTGGGCTGACACACGGGCACTATGGCGAGTGTTCTGCAACCATTCACCTTCGGACACCCCACCAAATGTCGATGCTGGCCCGTGTCCATGCGGATTGGCCCCATACACATCTCTGCATCTCCTACGTGACTGTCCACTGCTGGTAGCACAGCGAACAACCCTTCTCTCCTCTGCGACAGGAGACATACAGTCCACAGACTTCCTCATGGCATCTGAAAACTCGCTACCCCTCTGGCACTTTTTACCTGCCACCGGGCTAGGCTACTCAGTACATCTCCGCTTCGAAGGAATCCAAACCAACACACACAATACCGACGATTCCGACTCTGACTCCCCAGATCCGGACTTTGGTGTGTTTGACACCTAGTTTGATGACAACATATGCCAGACAGAGGACAGGGGTAGATGGGAGGAGGCCGCTGTCTCTCTGGTTGGCTGTGGCTGTCACACATGCTTTCTGTTCTGAAATTTGCTGTAATGCTTTGTTTTGCTTTGTCTTTTTGTTATCTTGGGCGGTGTTAGAGAGATGGGAACCCCATGGGGGTGGTATGGCGAGGAGGAGCGTACATAGCCTGTAGTGCTGAATGCAATAGATTGAAGTTGCATATTATCCTCCACTCTACCGGAAAATTTTCGCTCGCCGCCAAACAACTTTTTATCCCCACCACCGATTTCACTGGAAATACCCTCTGGAGCTTCATAACTCTACTGTGCTTCTATCTATGATCTCGCCGGTCCTCTCCCACCTCTTTGTTGTTGCTGCCCACCCAATTTCGCTCCACGTCTCGGTCGCCGGGTTACCAAACAATGCCCACCCCCGCTCCAAAAAGTGGACACCAGTCCACGAAAACTCTGCATCACCATGGCAACCATCTTTGGCTCCATAGCAAAGGGCAAAGCCAGCCAAACAACAAACCTGTCACCTGGGGGGAATTCCTCCACCCTACCACTAAACACATTCACACCACCACCGCCTCTGATCCCAATCCCACAACAAAACATCCCCCTCGACATTTTCAACGCAGAGTTGGACTATGTGCCCGATTGGGACCACGATACCGACACACTGGCCAGTTTCCTCACATGGAAATCTGAACTGGACCACACCACTGCTACCAATGACACCACCGAATGGCTACTTGAACCAATCTGCCATTCCATCCACGCCGAAATGACACACCAATTCGCAAAGCAATCAGTTACCGTTAAAATCCCTGGCCTCAAAGAGATGAAGTAGAGTGACCTGGAGATGCAGAAACAGATCTCCCAGTTGACCAACACCATCACCAAGCTCTTGGAGCAAATCGCCACCCTATCCGCACGTCCCATCCCCACTGCCACTCCCGCAGCCCCCAGGGTTGTGCCGGCACTCCCCCAACAATGCCAGAAGCCACCCACCACCACCAAGCCTCCCCCAGACCCTGCACCAACCTACGCACAGGTAGCAGAAAAACAGCCGAGGGAGTTTACGGAGGTCAGGGGCAAGAAGAAGGCCAGAAAGGAGACGATCCTCCGGAAGCCTTACCCAACGGCAGACAGGCTGATAATCTTCAGCCTCATGACCACACCCAATAACTGCAAGGAGGCCGCAGACCACGCACTCCAAGTGGCCAACAAGACCATCACCACCCATGCTGACATCGAACACCCGCCCCTCATCCTGGCAAACATCACTGCCACCAACAACCTCGTTTTCACGGTTGCACCTCAGCACCTGAGCACCAGCTACGAACCATTCCTAGCCATCCTCGAGGAAACACTCCATGAATTCCCAATCGCATCATCCAGGGTCAGTCAGGGATGGACCAGTTTCATCGTCCACAGCATCTCGACCACCGACACACCCAAATCCGCCCATACCGAAACCAAATCATCCTACCCGTCCCTCCCAATGGGCCAGACACCGTGTTGGCTCACCAGCTCTGAACGCCGTCAGGGTAAAGAGGCCTCCTCCATGATCGTCACCTTTATAGGTGAGATGATGAAGAAGTCTCTTGGTGCCACCAGCCTCGCCATGTTCAACCGTGAATGCACTATTGCCGAATATATCACCTTCGGCCCAGCCACCCAATGCAACAAATGCCAGACCTTTGGGCACCCAACGCAACGTGGCACCACCAGCAACCACACCTGTGCTGTGTGTGCACGACCCCACCCCACCAAGGATCATCCGTGTGCAATAACGAACTGCAGAGCAGGGTACTCTTGCAACCACCCGCCGATCCGCTACGCCAACTGCCTACAACCACACAAAGCCTCCTACCGAAGCTGCTCCACCTATGTCAAGATGATGCTGGGAATGCGCCGTGACTACGCGGCAACCACTGACACGACAATGGCCGCCTAGAGAGTACTCAAATGGTAAGGGTATTGCACTGTCTCCTTTACCGAAGTTTCTTTCCACTGCAAGTCTCCTTTATAATGTACCCACAAAACGCTTTGATTTCGGCCAATGGGGAGGATGGGTTGTCATGAGTCGTTCTGTACGGTCGCTCGCTGTTACGATTTCTTTGGTGCTGTGCTTTTACTTTTCGGCGGTAACGGGAAAGATGGAAACCCCATGGGGGTGGTACAGTGGGAGGAGCGCATATAGTCTGTAGTACTGAGCGCAATTGACCGAAGTCGTATATTATCTCTCTCCACAGACCTACCTCTCCACCCGTGACCAGCGCTGCGACCACCAAACCCCACAAGAACAACGAACCCATACAAAGGCGTGTGAGAAGACCGTAACGAGACCAGGCCAGGTGTGACGGATACCACATGAACAATAAGCCCACGCAAAGGCATGTGAGAAGACCGCGATGAGACCATGCCAGGCGTGACGGATACCGCAAGAACAACGAGCACACGCAAAGGTGTGTGAGAAGACCACGACGAGGCCACGCCGGGCGTGACGGATACCACGAGGACAACGAGCCCACACAAAGGTGTGTGAGAGGACCAGCAATGCCCTGAAGAGTCAAGTCTACGTTACCTGTCGAGCAGCACGGAGTAGTTAGGGCAGAATCTTGACACTAGATTGTGTCTCCAAATCAACACCTGATGTAGCAAGACAACACGCATAGTGGAGTCCCATAACGAAGACTCCGAGGACCCCCTCAACCTCCAAGAATTCAGTGAAGTCTCCGACAACCAGCAGGCCCCGAGCCCTGCGACACCGGAACCACAATCAAGACCACAGACACCCGAGTTACCAGAACAACCTAGAAGAATGGCGGAAGGATCAGGTACAGGGGGAAACAGACCCCACTTGCTAACTACGGAGATACTGCAAACACTCTTAGCAGCACGTTGTTACACCCGAGGGTAACAAAGGGAAAAAAGGTACAAGGAGAAAGGTAGCCAAACGGTAAGTCACGTGACTAGGATCCCTGATAGGATCTCAGAGCATCGGAAGCAGTTCGGCAAGAACGGGGGGAGCCAAAGGTAACCCCAGTGGGTGATGGATCTTAGGCCAGCCTGCCGGGTAGACCCAATGCACTGCCGGCTCTTGTAGCCGCTGCACACGAGAACGAGATAAGGGGAGAACTAGCTTCCTGCAAGTCGCACGCCATAAGCGGGGCCCATGCTGCAAGACAGGTCTGGGAGAGCCTAGACGGGAGATAAGACCAGGAGTTAGGACCTTACAGCCGAGACAGACGGACGAAAGAATAACTCCGGAGCGGGGCCGGTGGCAAAGCTAGGAGGGACAGTGAACTCCGGAAGAGTTACGACCAATCCTGACTTGGACCTCGATACGAAGCCCGCATAGTCTGAAAGACCAGCGTCGGGGGGAATACGAGGTCGCCGACTGATAGCCTCCACCCTTATCGCGGGAACCGGTCAGAGCCAACCTCACCCATATGCGGAGCTCTCTGAGGCCGCGCGTCTCGGAACGGGAACCGCCGACGTGACGACAGGAAGAGAAACCATGTGACAAAAAGAGAATGGGCATATATACCGCGCGAAAAACTCCACCGACTACCTTCGATCTCGATCCTCAGATACCACACGCACAAAACACACCGACACGACGAACCTAAGATTATTCCACTGTGAATAAAGAAATCGAACCTGACTCTACGATATCTTTACCTCCACCTCTGTACTCGCGTACCCAGGTGTCACACTATAATCTTAGTTCACGAGTCACCTTCGATTTATACCCACATATGCCCTCGTTCGAGCAAGACCACTTCTTTCTTCTCGAATTAGCAAACATCTTCGAACCACTCTCCACCCAGCACTTCGATCACAGCTATCAATCAATCGAAGCCCTGTTCTACGAAGTCCCCTGGGACGAACACATTGACGGCCCAATTCCTTCAGAGGCCATCGATTGCACACCCCAGCATTGGTATACGCAATACTGGTAAGACTGCAACTTCGCCCATCAGTGTGCAAACCTCACTGGATTGGACTTTCGGGACATCTGTGACTACGAGTTCACGGACGACGAAACGATCTATACCGGGCACTTCCTAGACCTATACTGAAGAATGATGGAATCAAATGTCGACATGCTCTGGCTGGAGTATCCACGAACTGCCCTGGAAGTATACAGCGAGACCGAGACCAACCAGCCAACGATCGACCTCTCAAACCCCACTGCTTGGGTTCGACTGTTGGTTACGCAGCACCAGCAGGCCCAGTGGGACCTGGAGCAGCTACATGAAATGTGCGGTGATGCCTACGATCCGGCCGACCGACGGATCATCGCAATCGAGCGCAACTACCATCTGCTCACGCAAGCCCTTGAGTACGTCTACAAAACGGCAGAGGCCAACACGACTGTATCCCACGAATGGATGTAAACCGAGCTGATGCACACTGCAAGCACCGCTCAGAAGTTCACCACCGATGTCTGGACAGCCATCACCTCCCACGATAAGGACCAGGCCGAGAAGGAGGGGCACCAGATCACCCGAATCATGCGGTTGAACGACGCCGTCCAGTTTCTCCAGGTCGCGGACTGGAAACGGGCGGAGGAACAACAAACCTGGAACACCAACTGCGAAAAGTGGGCCATGAACCAACAAGAGGAAACCGAGCAGCTGGCCAAGGAACAGCAACGGCTATGCACGGAGGTAAGTGCCATTAAAGGGGCGACCACCACGCCAACTTACCTACAGTCGGCTCTCCCAAAAGACATCCCCCTCCCGGCTTCAAGGGAAGGAACCCCAGAAGCAGCGGCGGGAGGAACTGGAGGAGACCCCCCAAGACGACCCTGAACAAGGTTGGTACTCCGGTCTCCCTCCCCGGAACCGGAGAACCCCACTGGGGACGAAGGCCCAGGCAACAACAGCGACGACATGTATACAGTCCCGGAGAGGCGGCGAAACCTGGCAACCGGAAGACCCACGCCGGGAGCCACCCCACTTCAAGAAGGGCACATTGCCACCATGCTCACCCCAGAAGAAATCGCTCGACTAGTGGGGGAAGGCATCGCGGCAGCCCGAACCGACCAGAGGGCCCCGGAGATAAGAACCAATACTTCCGGGCTCAAGCTAAAGAACCCAGAATCCTTCGACGGGAAACCCACCTCGGCATTCAATGTCTGGTGGGAATCAGTTGTTGAGTACATCGGGTTCTACCCGGAGACCCTCGACACCCAGAAAATTGCCTGGGTGGGAACACTGCTGTCCGACACTGCAAAAGCCTGGCACCAGCACCGACGAAGAACAATGGCGGACCGGGACACCTGGGCCCGATACACTGCGGCAATCTGGGCAGAATTTCGAGACACCAGGGACGCCGCGAACGCTCAGCTAAAGCTCAGTCAGCTGCAGTACAGAGGCGACATCAAGGCATACTTCACCGAATTCCGCACCTTGAACGTATACGCTCAAGCCACCGGTGAAGGACTGAGGGAAAAAATCGACCAGGCCATGCCCGACAATATTCTGGACATGCACTTCACCCATTACATGGAGGAGTTCATAGACGATGAACACTTCCTCACGGCCACCTACAATGCCGGTCTTCATGTGGAACGAAGAAAGGCACTGAGGGTGGCCCGCGAGGCGCAGCCAGGGAACGGTGCAGGACGGAAGGACGGCCTGGATGGGAAAAATCCAGGCAATGCCCGAAAGGGCAAGGAGAGCAGTGGCCCCAAGCAGACTGGGAAGTCTGACTCGGGGGGCAAGGCTGAAAAGCCAAGGAAAACATGGGCGGAGAGCCACTGGGGAAGCAGTGGCAACGACTTCAAAGGAGTCCCACAAAATGAGATCGACTCCCATAAAAGCAGCAAAGCCAATTGCTGGAGGTGTGGCCAGGACAACCACACCACCCAGGACTGCTATGCCCGAACAACAGTCAAGGGCACGGAGCTACCAGAGGCCCCGAAGCAGGCGAGCTCGATCCAAGGGAAAAGGAAGAGAGGGGAGGAGGCCGAGGAGGCTCCAGCCCCCAAGCAAACCAAAGCTGCCCATGTCAAAATCGAGGACAAGGACATGCGGGAAGCCGCGGCCATAACGCTCCAGTCAGCCTGGTAAGACGACTCGGATTTTTAGAAGGACGGGGCTTGCCGCATCCGAGGTCCTTCCCAGTAATTTGTGGAATAAATCGGAAACGAAAAGGTCTGGAGGAACCAAGTACTTGAGCCTCACAGGATAGACAACGAAGAAGGCTAAACCCTAACAAAGCCTCGCCCAAAAAGTCTACGAACAAACCACAATGCGGCAAAAGACCGATCACCACCATGATCATCTCGTGGGCCCCAACCCAACACGCGGTACGGGCCTTACTCGACACCGGTTGCTCAGTACCTTTGATTAGCACAAGGATTACCGAGCAGCTCGACATACCCCGAATCCGCAGAAGTGAGGCAGCCCCACTACTAAACTGCTCGGGGGAAGAAGTCAAAGGGGCAGGAATGGAGTACACCGAGCTGCTCCTGCTCCAACATCGAAAGCATTATTCCTGGGAGGTGTTCGAGGTCACACCATTGGAACCAGAAGTCGACCTCTTCCTCCCATTCTGGTGGATTGCGAAGCACCCCCCCCAAGATGCATGGGACTCAGAAGAACTTCGCTTCAGCAGCCACAACTGCCTAGAGAAATGCACGTGATTCGAAACTGCGGAGTTTGCTCTATCCCTGGACGAAACAGTTGCCCTGGACCTGGAAGCCAAAGTCATCGGGTATGTCTCAGCACTAACGGAGGACCCTCGGGACCAGATCCCTAAGGAATTCAGAGGGTATCTTGGCATTATGAGCCAGGAAGCAGCAGAGGCCCTACCAGCACACCGGCCATACGATTGCAAAATCGACCTAAAGGAAGGAGAAACCGCTCCCTGGGGACCAATCTACCCCCTCTCGGAATACGAGCTCCAGACCCTCAGGGAGTGGCTCAAGGAAATGTTAAGGACAGGCAAGATTCGGAGGTCCACCTCACCGGCAGGATCCCCAATTTTGTTTGTACCAAAACCGAACGGGAAAGGTGTGTGTTGACTACCGAGCCCTCAACCGGATAACGATTCCCAACCGATACCCCCTCCCTCTGATGCAGGAACTACAGGACCGAGTACAAGAAGCAAGGTGGTTCACCAAACTGGACCTAAAGAATGGGTTTAACCTGATTCGTATCCGGAAAGGCGACGAATGGAAAACAACCTTCCGAACTCGTTATGAGCTGTACGAATTCCAAGTCATGCCGTTCGGACTGACCAACGCTCCATCGACCTTCCAAGACATGATGAACCACGTCTTCTCCGACATGATCGACTTAGGCCTCCTAGTTTACATGGACGATTTCTTGATCTATGCAAAAACCGAGAAGGAACACGATCGACAGGTCAAGGAAGTACTGGGAAGGCTGCAGGAAAACTGCCTGGCAGTCTCACTGGACAAGTGCATCTGGAAGACCCAGGAAGTGGAGTTCCTGGGATACGTCATTGGGCAGGATGGAATCAAAATGGCGAAAGGAAAAGTGGAGGCAGTGCTGGACTGGAAAACTCTGGCATCGCTAACGGAAGTGCAGTCCTTTCTGGGATTCGTTAATTTCTACCGACGCTTCATTAAGGACTACCCCCGAGTTGTCAGACCCCTAACAGAACTGACGAAAAAGGGAAAAAAGGAGTGGGAATGGAACCGACAGGTGGAAGTAGCCTTTCGAGAGCTGAACCAACGGTTCACGACAGCACCAATACTAGCCCATTTCGACGCCACCAAACCGGTGATCATCGAGACAGACGCCTCTGACTTCGCCATCGGCGCCGTCCTGTCACAAAGAGATGAGGAAGGAAGACTACACCCGGTTGCCTTCCACTCCCGAAAGTTCCAGCCGGCGGAAATCAACTACGAAATCCACGACAAGGAACTTCTGGCAATCGTCGATACCTTCAAACACTGGCGCCGGTAGTGCGAAGGGGCAACGAATCAGGTCCAGGTGTTCAGCGATCATCAGAACCTCGAGTACTTTACAACCACAAAGATACTCAACCGACGCCAGACACGGTGGGCACAGGAACTGGCCGGTATCAACTTCCGCATTTACTACCAACCAGGAAACCGAAACGGGAAACCAGACGCTCTTTCCAGGCGTTTGGAGTACCGCCCTGAAAAGGGGGGGAGTGAAAACCAGCCGATCACGACAGTTTTGCAAAAAGACGACTTCGCAGAACCAGAGAGGCGAGAAAGAATGTTTATCTGCTCTTCGGCAAGGTTGGCATCACTCCAACCACAGCAATGGTCGGAAGAATTTGCAGAAGCAGTCAAAAAGGCTGGAAAGAAGGACAACAAATACCAAGGCGCGGTAAAGGAACTGGAAGCAGTGCTGGGGAATGCGGCACTGAAGGACCGAAAGGTCAAGGAGGAAGCTGCCCGCTCTCGTGAGGCGCGGCAGAGGGACCGAAAGGTCAGGACTGAAGAGGTCCTCGGGATCAAGGAGGGGCTACTCTACCGAAAGGGTATGCTCTGGATCCCGGAGGATAACAACCTCAAAAACCCGATCCTCGGATCAGAACACGATACGAAAATCGCCGGCCACATGGGCCAGGACAAAACAATCGAACTTATCTGACGAAACTTCTGGTGGCCAAGGATGAACGAAAGAATTATCGACTTCCTCCGAAGCTTCCCCGAATGCCAGAAGAATAAGGCGGCCCGGCACCAACCATACAGACTTTCCTCTCCTCTGGAACTACCATACGCCCCCTGGCAGTCCATCGCAATAGACTTCATTACGGAACTGCCACTCTCGGAAGAATGCGACCAATTGTGGGTGGTTATAGACCGATTCACAAAAATGGCGCACTTTCTCCCCCTCGAAAAGGAAAAGAAAACGGCAGCCGACCTGGCGGTCATCTTCGCCCGGGAGGTCTGGAAGCACCACGGGCTACCCTCGGACATCGTCTCGGACCGGGACTCACGATTCACCTCCGAGACATGGCAGAATTCATGAGGCTATCTGGCATCCGCCCAAGAATGTCGACAGCCTTCCACCCTCAATCCAACGGACAAACGGAATGCCTCAACCAGACAATCGAAGCATACCTCCGTGCGTTCGTCAGCCACGAATAGGACAACTGGGTAGGCCTACTCCCGATGGCAGAGTTTGCCTACAACAATTCGATCACCATGGGCAATAGGATGTCTCCGTTCTACGCCAACTACGGATTCCATCCCGTGTCTTCCGACCCAGCTGCCTCGGGACCCTTCAACCCCGCCAGCAAGCTCTACGCCCACTGGATGCACGAGGTATACAAGGCATCCGCCGAGCGACTGGAAGCGGCACACAAGCGAATACGCCGATACACGGATCCCCCACGCACCGAGCCCCCGAAATACCAGGTCGGGGACTTGGTAATGCTCAACGGGCGCAACATCAAGACGCGCCGACCCTCCCGGAAGCTGGACCACAAGAATCATGGCCCCTTCCAGGTGGCAAAAATCGTCTCGCGCCTCTCAGTTCGACTTACACTGCCCCGGAAATGGAAGATCCACAACACCTTTCATCTGTCGCTACTCGAACCATATCGAACCAGCGAACACCGGGCACCACCGGACCCCTCGAAGATCCTCCGAGAGGCCGACGATATCGAACAAAGCGAGGAATACAATGTTGACGAGGTCCTTGGGAGCACCAGAAAAGGGCGCCGTGTCCTGTACCTCGTCAAATGGCTCGACTACCCAGACCGGAAGGACTGGACAGAAGAACCAGACGATAACTTTTCGGTAGGTGGCCTGGAGAAACTCGGAGAGTTTTACCGACAGAATCCAGACATGCTGAGGGACTACAGGCTCACCGAGGGCTAGACTCCGATCCGCCCCGGGCGCATATCGAAGCCAAAGGGGTTAAAGCATGATCGGGGGGTAGTAGGATGAAGGGGAGGAGGACTTCATCCAACAAAGACCTTTTTCGACAAGCAGAAGAGCAAAGGTATTGTAATCCCAGGAAGAAACAGTGGCCGTCCTTTAACTGTGGCGAGGCGTGGTTGGCTGGTTAGGAGCCACTGGTTTTGACTGGCTCTGGCGGCGAGACTACCGTACGGCTGGCCTGATCCCCTGCTACACCGGCGTGCCAGGTCAACGCGTCTTCTGATCACCTCTTCGAGGGAACGCCGCTGTTCTCTGGTTTCCTTTGCACCACTCCGACAGTAGGATCCTGGACTGGTTGGGAGACCACCCAGATCTGAGGGCCAGTCGCCAACCGAATTGGTTCCGAAGTTTTTTCCCGCAGGAGGGTTTTCTTCGGGACCAGGCGGCCGGAGGGATGCAGGGGCTGGAGGACTGAATTCCACCGATTCACACGAAGAAAGAGAGGGAGTCAGGATAAATCAGCTTCGGGCCGAAGCTAAGAAAGAGGGGGAGTAGTGTTACACCCAAGGGTAACAAAGGGAAAAAAGGTACAAGGAGAAAGGTAGCCAAACGGTAAGTCACGTGACTAGGATCCCTGATAGGATCTCGGAGCCTCGGAAGCAGTTCGGCAAGAACGGGGGGAGCAAAAGGTAACCCCAGCGGGTGATGGATCTTAGGCCAGCCTGCTGGGTAGACCCAACGCACTGCCGACTCTTGTAGCCGCTGCATATGAGAACGAGATAAGGGGAGAACTAGCTTCCTGCAAGTCGTACACCATAAGCGGGGCCCATGCTGCAAGACAGGTCTGGGAGAGTCTAGACGGGAGATAAGACCCGGAGTTAGGACCTTACGGCCGAGACGGACGGACGAAAGAATAACTCCGGAGCAGGGCTGGCGGCAAAGCTAGGAGGGACGGCGAACTCCAGAAGAGTTACGACTGATCCTGACTAGAACCTCGATACGAAGCCCGCATAGTCTGAAAGACTAGCGTCGGGGGGAATATGAGGTCGCCGACTGATAGCCTCCACCCTTATTGCTGGAACCGGTCAGGGCCAACCTCACCCATACGCGGAGCTCTCTGAGGCCGCGCGTCTCAGAACGGAAACCTCCAATGTGATGACAGGAAGAGTAACCATGTGACAAAAAGAGAATGGGCATATATACCGCACGAAAAACTCCACCAACTACCTTCGATCCCGATCCTCAGATACCACACGCACGAAACACCCCGACACGACGAACCTAAGATTATTCCACTGTGAATAAAGAAATCGAACCTGACTCTACAATATCTTTACCTTCACCTCCGTACTCGCGTACCCAGGTGTCACACACATGATAGACCGCCGTAGAACAGTTACTCAAAGCTCCGGGACCCTGAATAGTTCGAAGGAGAAAAAGCAAAATTCAAAACATTCCTGGCTCAGTGTGAGCTGAAGATCAGGACAGAGGGAAACCGATTCGACGACGATGAGAAAAAGACGGGATATGTATCCTCCTTACTCCGAGGGGTGCCATGGAACTGGGTGGAAACTTTTCTCAACCAAGAAGGAGGAATCAACCTAACATGGGAAGAACTGAAAACCAACATGAAGCATGCTTTCGGCCAAGTAGACGCCAAGGAAATAGCGTTCGAGAAATTCCTGAAAATCCAGCAGGGAAACCGAACAGCAGCAACCTATTGGGCAGAATTTCAGCGAATCAAATCAGATCTCCCATACGTGGACAACATATGCATCACTCCATTTCGAAATGGATTACACCCAGAAGTAAAAAGGTTCTTGATCATGAGCGAAGTACTGGCCACCTTTCTGGTGGACTATGCCACTACGGCTATCAAAACGGATAGCCGTCTATGCAATCTCGGAGTTTTTAGTTGACGACCTGCAGCTAGCCCAGAAGTGCGCTTCCATGTCCACACAAAAGAACCGCCATCAGTACCTCCAGGGGACCTGATAGACCTAGACACCATCTGGCGATTCAAGTTCGCACCAAGAATGCCGAACTGGTTTCTGAGACGACTACAAACAGACGAATGCTATAATTGGGGGAAAAGGGGCCACTTCATGAAGGAATGCCCCCATCCCAAGAAAGCACAAGTTCCATAGAGGAGGCCATACCGGGCAGTGGAAGCCACGTACAAAGAAGATACCATCAGCTATGAAGTAGAAGAAGAACTCGAACGTACGGGAAACGACAGCCCTTGGGAGCGGGCCTAAACGACCGCCACCCAAGGGAGAAACCCGTTGCAGAATCAGATCCACCCTACAGGATACAAACAACGAGGTATGACTGCGAAGAAAAAATCATGATCAAAGTACGAATTATGGGAACAGATGGAAACGAACACAACACCACAGCCCAAGTAGACAGTGGAGCATCCAAGAACTTCGTCGACAAAGCCTACACCGAAGCCAGCGGAATTCCAATGCAGCAAAAAGTGACACCAAGATGGGTTCTGACTGTGGATGGGAGTGAGGTCACCGGTGGGCCGGTAACCCATGACGTGCAAGTCCACCTCACAATCAATCATCAGGAGGAAGACATCTGGCTACACTGTATCACAATCGGAAATATGCCGATAATCCTAGGACTCCCATGGCTCAAGCTCCATGACCCAGTGATAGGATGGAAGAATCATACTGTGAAATTCCACTCCGACCACTGCGCTGAGAAATGCTTACCTATCTCACCGAAAGCCAACACAGTCCCAGAAGAAAAGGCTACGGAGCAATACCACAGAAAAACACCTGGAAATTGGGAGATCGGCGAAACAGACCCATGGGAAGTATGCTAGACTGTAATCAACAAAATCAAGGAAACCACAAAGACCAACAAAAATCCAATCCTGCTGGAATATCACGAATTTCTCGAAGTATTCACCAAAAAAGAGCCTACAGCACCTCTGCCCCACTGCACCCAGGACCATCATATTCCACTAGAGAAGGGGAAAACGCCCACGTATGAGCCCTTGCGACCCCTGAACTATGAGAAAATGAAGGCTCTCAAATACTTGGATATCAACGAAAAACGAGGATGGATTCACGCCTCCACTTCCCCGGCCGGAACGCCGATCCACTTTGTGAAAAAGAGGACGGAGGACTATGCTTGTGCGTGGATTACCAACAATTGAACGAAATCACGATCAAAGACCGGATGCCACTACCATTGATCGGATAGTCCCTAGATCAACTATCCAGTGCCACCATCTACACCAAACTTGATATCCGAGATGCCTATTACAACCTGCGAATCGCAGCAGGAGACGAATGGAAAACAGCCTTATGAACCCAGTACGGACTGTACGAGTACTACGTCATGCCTTTCAGGTTGACGAATGCACCAGTGTCGTTCCAAGGATGGATGAACGAGATTCTGAATGAATACCTGGATATCTTTTACATGGCATATCAGGACGACATCCTCATCTTCTCGCAAAATCTGGAAGACCACCAAAAGCACGTCCGGACAATCTTAAGGCGAGTTGAGGAGGCTGGGCTAACGCTGAAAGCATCCAAATGCAAATTTCATACAAGGGAAACAGAATACTTGGGATATGTCATATCACCAAAGGGACTGCGAATGGACAAAGAGAAGATCCGAACAATTAAGGAATGGAAAGAACCAACGAATGTGAAAGGAGTCCAGAGCTTCTTAGGGTTCGCCAACTTCTATCAGCATTTTATCAGAAACTATAGTAAAATCACGACACCCCTATCTTCCCTCACGAGGAAAGAAAAGGTATGGGAATGGGCCGACAAACAGCAGGAGGCATTTGAAACACTCAAAAAAGCAATGATCACGGAACCAATACTGCAACACTTCGATCTGGAACAACCCATCACCATCGAAATGGATGCCTCAGATTACATCAAAGGGGCAATATGTTCACAGCCCGATGAAAAGGAAATCTTACATCCGATAGCATACTACTCAAGGAAACTCAAGGACCCGGAGCGCAACTATGATATCCACGACAAGGAGCTACTGGCGATTATGGATGCACTGCGCAAATGGGATACCTACGGCAAGACAATGGGACCCAAAATCACGATTCTGGTAGACCACAAGAACCTTGAATATTGGAAAATAAAGAAAGATCTCAACCTGCAGCAAGCACGGTGGGGTGAGCGATTAGCCAACTACGACTTCACAATCAGATATCGACCTGGGAAGTTGGCCGGTAAACCGGACATCCTTTCTAGGGAGTCAGAAGACTCTCCCTGGAAACGGGATATGAAACATCGGCAGAACCACGGCCGAATCCTGTTACCCGAAAACATTTTCAAAGCGCTCCAAGCTAATACAACAGAAACTATCAGCCTTGAGATAGACAACATCAGGAAAAAATTAAGAAATTATCCCTGCACGTCGGTAAGAACGACCTGCGTCGGTAGCTTTGCTAGCATTGCTAGCATCTGTAGCTCCGGAAAGGATGGTGAATCTTACCGAAGCAACCACCCACTTACGGAAGCTAGGAAAGCTAGCAAAGCTAGCAAAGCTACGGACGCACCACCAATCTTACCGACGCAACCACCAACCTTACCGACGCAACCGCCAACCTTACCGACGCAACCACCAACCTTACCGACGCAACCACCACCTTACGGAAGCTAGGGAAGCTAGAAAAGCTAGGAAAGCTAGGGAAGCTTACGGGAGCAACGAGTGTGCACTGTGAGCAGTTTCATTACTAGTTATAATGCTACTACACACAGTTGGCAATGCTCTTCGATCGCACGGAAAATCACTTATTGTATTTAAAATCTATATATACATTATGATACAAAGTCCAACGTCCCAAATCTCGTCGAAGTACAGAGCAGCTCAAGCGGCGCATAAGGGCAGGTGAGCAATGCGTATTACAAGTAGGACAGGTAGGAGAGCGAGGAGAATGAGGCCGGCGTGGAGAATGATAGCAGACGAGCAACCAGTATGAGCGGTAGGCTAGCGAGAAGAATGAGGGCAGACGAGCAATACGTACAAGATGAAATTCAGTGAGAAAAATGAGGAAAGACGAGCAACGCGCACAAGATTTAGGCCAGTGAGAAGAATGAGGGCAGACGAGCAACACGTACGAGATGAAATTCAGTGAGAAGAATGAGGCAATACGAGCAATGTGTACGAGAGGTAGGCCGGCGAGGAGAATGAGGCCAGACATGCAACGTGTACGAGATGTTGTCCGGCGAGGAGAATGACGGCAGACGAGCAATGCGAACGAGATGTAGGCCACCTAGGAGGATGACAGCAGACAAGCAACACGTACCAGAGGTAGGCCAGCGACGAGAATGAGGCCAGACATGCAATGCATACGAGATGTTGTCCGGCGAGGAGAATGACGGCAGACGAACAACGCAAACGAGATGTAGGCCAGCGAGGAGAATGAGGGCAGACGAGCAACGCATATGAGATATAAGTCAGCGAGGAATGAGGCCAGAGGCACAACACGTACAAGAAGTAGGCCAGTAACGCCTAACACGGTGTTTCGAACACACGTCCGAACGTAGGTCTGCGGTAATGAGGTCAAACGAGCAATGCGTAGTAGCAGTGGCCAGCAAGGAGAATGAGGCCAGACGGGCAACGCGTATGAGATGTTGTCCGGCGAGGAGAATGACGGAAGACTACGAACGCCTACGAGATGTAAGTCAGCGACGAGAATGAGGCCAGACGCGCAACGCATACGAGATGTAGGCCAGCGAGAAGAATGAGGCCGGATGCGCAACGCGTATGAGAAGTAGGCCAGCGAGGAGAATGACGGCAGACGAGCAACGCGTATGAGAAGTAGGCCAGTCATGCGTAACAGGGTGTTTCTGTAACGTGTACGATGATAGGTGAGTGGTGCGTAGGTTGGTGGTGTGTATTATTTCAACTCATAATGACTTGGACGGGGTGTGTTGCAAAAAAGCGAAGTTATGGGTAACTGGCAGCTGTGGCCGCACTGAGGAGATAAATGAACTGACGGGGGGCGCACTTGGGGTTGTTGGTTGTGCTAATCACGTGACTGGTTTTTAACTTTGCATCGGGGAGTTACTCATGGCTTAATTCAAAGACTGTAGCAGTAGCAATTCAATTGTTTACTGCCTACCCGCCTCGTGAACTTACTTCCACTCAAATTTCGGCACTATTGCCTAGACCTAGGCTTCGACATCTCGAAACACAATGAACTGACGGTCTCCAGCTCGTTGATGTCAAGTTTAACTGCCACAAAAAAACTGGTCACGTGATTAGCGCAACCAACAATGCCGAGTGCGCCCCCCATCAGTTTATTTATCTCCTAAGTGCGGCCACAGCTGCCAGTTACCCATAACTTCGCTGTTTTGCAACACACCCCGTCCAAGTCATTACGAGTTGAAATAATACACACCACCAACCTACGCACCGCTCACCTATCATCGTACACGTTACGGAAACGCGCTGTTACGCATCACTGGCCTACTTCTCGTATGCGTTGCTCGTCTGCCATCATTCTCCTTGCTGGCCTCCTTCTCGTACGCGTTGCGCATCCAGCCCCATACTCCTTGCTGGCCTACATCTCGTACGTGTTGCGCGTCTGGCCTCATTCTCCTCGCTGACTTACATCTCGTAGGCGTTGCTTGTCTGCTGTCACTCTCCTAGCTGGCCAACATCTTGTACGCGTTGCTTGTCTGCTGTCATTCTCTTCACTGGCCTACATTTCGTACGCGTTGCTCATCTGGCCTCATTCTCCTTGCGGACTTACATTTCGTAGGCCTTGCTCGTCTGGCCTCATTCTCCTTACTGGCCACTGCTATTACGCATTGCTCGTTTAACCTCATTACCACTGACCTACGTTCGGACGTGTGCTAGAAACGCCATGTTAGGCATCACTGGCCTACTTCTCATACGTGTTGCTCGCCTGCGGTCATTCTCCTCGCTAGCCTACATCTCGTAGGAATTCCTTATCTGGCGTCATTCTCCTCGCTGACTTACATCTCGTACGCATTGCTCGTCTGGCCTCATTCTCCTCGCTGACTTACATCTTGTAGGCGTTGCTTGTCTGCCGTCACTCTCCTCGCTGGCCAACATCTCCTACGTGTTGCACCTCTGGCCTCATTCTCCTCACTGGCCTACCTCTCGTAGGCATTCCTGGTCTGCCGTTATTCTCCTTGCCGACTTACATCTCGTACGCGTTGCTCGTCTGGCCTCATTCTCCTCGCGGACTTACATCTCGTAGGCGTTCGTCATCTGCCGTCATTCTCCTCGCCGGACAACATCTCATACGTGTTGCCCGTCTGGCCTCATTCTCCTTGCTGGCTACTGCTACTACGCGTTGCTCATTTGACCTCATTACTGCAGACCTACGTTCGGACGTGTGCTAGAAACGCCGTGTTAGGCATCACTAGCCTACTTCTCGTATGCGTTGTGCCTCTGGCCTCATTCCTCGCTGACTTATATCTCGTACGCGTTGCTCGTCTTCTATCATTCTCCTCGCTGACCTACATCTTGTTCGTGCTGCTCGTCTGCCGCCATTCTCCTCGCCGGACAATATCTCATACGCGTTGCCTGTCTGGCCTCATTCTCCTTGCTGGCCACTGCTACTACGCATTGCTCGTTTGACCTCATTACCGCTGACCTATGTTCGGACGTGTGCTAGAAACGCCGTGTTAGGTATCACTGGCCTACTTCTCGTACGCGTTGCGCATCTGGCCTCATTCCTCACTGACTTATATCTTGTACGCGTTGCTCGTCTGCTGTCATTCTCTTCGCTGACCTACATTTCGTACACGTTGCATGTCTGGCCTCATTCTCCTCGCCAACTTACATCTCGTAGGCGTTCCTCATCTGCTGTCAATCTTCTCGCCGGACAGCATCTCGTACACATTCCTCATCTGGCCTCATTCTCCTCGCTGACTTACATCTCGTAGGTGTTGCTCGTCTGCTGTCATTCTCCTCGGTGGCCTACATCTCGTTCGCATTGCTCGTCTGGCCTCATTCTCCTCGCTGACTTACATCTCGTAGGCGTTCCTTGTCTGCTGTCATTCTCCTCGCCGGACAACATCTCATATGCGTTGCACATCTGGCCTCATTCTCCTCACTGGCCTACCTCTCGTACGTGTTGCTCGTCTTGCCTCATTCTTCTCACTGAATTTCATTTCGTACGCGTTGCTCGTCTGCCCTCATTCTTCTCGCTAGCCTACCGCTCATACTGGTTGCTCGTCTGCTATCATTCTCCACGCCGGCCTCATTCTCCTCGCTCTTCTACCTGTCCTACTTGTATTACGCGTTGCTCGCCTGCCCTTATGCGCCGCTGTAGCTGCTCTGTACTTCGCGATGAGATTTGGCACGTTGGACTTTGTATCATAATGTACATATAGATTTTAAATACAATAATTGATTTTCTGTGCAATCGAAGAGCATAGCTAACTGCGTGTAGTAGCATTATAACTAGTAATGAAACTGCTCACAGTGCACACTCGTTGCTCCCGTAAGCTTCCCTAGCTTCCCTAGCTTTTCTAGCTTCCCTAGCTCCCGTAAGCTGGTGGTTACTTCAGTAAGGTTGGTGGTTGCGTCGGTAAGATTGGTGGTGCGTCCGTAGCTTTGCTAGCTTTTCTAGCTTTTCTAGCTTCCCTAGCTTTCCTAATGTGGTGGTTGCGTCGGTAAGGTGGTGGTCGCTTCCCTAGCTTTGCTAGCTTAGCGAAGGACAAAGTTATATTTTACTCCCGGTGCTCCCGTAAGCTTCGCTAGCTCCCGTAGCTCCGGTAAGAATTAAATTTTTTGCTGATGAAGGAACTCCTGAACGAAATACAGACACTAAGGGCCGCAGATAAAGAGATTCAAGAAATCCAGAGGGAAAAGGCAAACGGGACCTCCCGTGATGGGAAGATCGCACTAGGGTTATGCGAGGAAAACAGCAGGTTGCTAATATACGACGGCCTCATATGGATCCCTGACAATGACACACTGCGACTTTGCATATTAAGAGACCACCATGACGTGCAAGCCATGGGACACCCGGGCTGAGCAAGAACCCTGGAACTCGTTAGCCGAAATTTCTACTGGCCAGGACAATGGAAGTACGTCCACAGATATGTCGACCACTGTGACACCTGCCATAGCATCAAGCGAATCCGACACGTGCCATTTTGACTGCTAAAGTCACTCGAACTCTCACACTGACCATGGGACATGATCTCAATGGACTTCATCACAGCACTGCTGATAAGCAATGGGACAGACGTGCTGCGGGTAATAATCGACCGGCTAATCAAAATGGGACATTTTGTCGCATGCCATGGCACTATGAACCCCGAAGACCAGGCAGATCAATTCCTCTGGCAAGTAATTAGACCCCACGGACTACCCAGTGATATTGTATCAGACAGAGGGTCCCTATTCACCTCCGACTTCTGGCAACGAGTGACCAAAGCACTCGGGATATCACACAACCTCAGTACAGCCTTCCACCCACGAACGGACGGACAACCAGAAAGGGCCAATGCCACCCTAGAGCAGTATCTCCGTGCATACTGCAACTATCAACAGGATGACTGGGAAAGACTAGTACCAATTGCTGAATTCTGCTACAACAACACACAAACGGGAACCACAAAAATAACCCCATTCTTCGCCAACTATGGATACCACCCACGATTTCTGCCAAACCTTGGCACCAGGAACGACGAAACACTGGAAGTATCAGAATACGTTGAGGCTTTAAGGAAGCTGCATGAGGACCTCAGAGCAGAAATCAAAGAAGCGCAAATGGCTCAAACGGAGCAGGCCAATAAAGTACGACATTCAAACCCAGTATTGAACCCAGACGACAAAGTCTGGCTATGGCAAAAACACATCTGAACAACCTGACCATCGAACAAACTGGACCACAAGCGAATAGGCCCATACACCATTCTGGAGAAAGTAGGCACACGCACCTATAAGTTGGACCTGCCGGCCACTGTCAAAATCCACCCAGTCTTCCATATCAGCCTCCTCAAACCCACAGCTAGCATCGAACCTATTCCCCGACACAACCAACTGCCACCACCCCCCGTTATCATCCAAGAACAGCAAGAGTGGGAAGTAGAAAAAATCCTCGACTCCCGACGACAGAGAAACCAAATCCAGTATCAAGTCAAGTGAACCGGTTTCCACGACCCCAACTACGCCTAGTATCCCACCCATAACTTTGAAAACTCACCTGATCTCATCCGGCAATTCCACAAGGAATACCCAGAGAAACTCGCCCCCCAAAATTAGCAGAATGTCTACCACCACCACTGACAACACCAATGAAGGTTGGACCTTTGCCGACGACACCAGCACCCCCGAATTCCCCACTACGATCAAACAAACCAACAATTGGGGCCCTGTTACCCAGGCCACGACCACAGATGGCTGGAATGTCCCCATGGCCCTATCACCACCCCTGTCCGCTGTAGGACAGCCCTGACAGGACAACCATACCTCACTCCATTGGACAGCCTGCTATGATGACGACTGCAGCACCCACCGACAAATGAAACAACTACTACCCCCAACAAAGCAGTGGCCACTGCCGCCACCACCACAACCGCCAGATGTGCAGCTGCCCAATGCCTCACCCCCATAAACTCATCAAAGTAACCCGGGAACAACACCTAGACCCCATTAAAGATTGCGCAGACTGGCATCGAGAATAGCAAGTCTGCCCCGAATGCCGATACCTCGTGAACATGGAAAACCACCTCCGCTGCAGTGCCGCAGCACCGCGCGCCCCCCTGGCCGACATCACACCCCTGCATGAAGACCAGCAGGCCGCCCCAACCGAATCCAACGCCGAGCCTATCACCACCACGACAATGACCGCTGCACTACAGAACAAGCAACTCACACTCCTAGGCGAAATCGTCACCATGATACATCAAACAACCACACAGGATGCACGCCGCAATCATGTGGTGCACCACACCCTTGCCCAGCATATGAATGAATTCCATGATGCAAACTAACAGCAACTCCAGCAGATGGCCAACACCCTGGAAATCATTATCGCTGAACAACAACGAATGAACGAACAAATCCAAGGCCAGCAGCAGGCTAGCCAGCCTGTGCGTATCTACCGCATCCACATCCACCGACTCTCCGTACCTACCCGTCATGACCTCGCCGGAGCTTCGGTCTGGACAGGGGACGTACTGTTATGAATCTCACGTGATAGGCTCCTCAGTACTGATGCATTGTCTAGCAGAAGGAGATGTCATCCGAGACTGGTTCGTCTCACTCGGGAACACTGACATCGAGTTCATGACAACTCGTCCCGGTTGTTGGGCTTTTATGAAATCGAAGTTTACAGAGAAGTGGCGAGCCTCGGCCGGACAGCTGCAGCTTGCATGTGACAAGAGAAAGAAGGAATACGGTGAGTCGTACACACAGTACGCCCTCCGGATGTTGAACATGGTCGAGGATGCCTACCCGCAGGCGAACGACGAAAACAAAATCCTGCAGGTCCGGCTTGGGCTGGACCCACCTGCTGCCCGCTACTGCAAGGAGTTCCGGAACCTACAGGCGTTTATCGAGGAAATGGGACATTACGACGAACACCTGAACCTAGAAAAAATGTACAATGGCCAGACCAACCAAGGACAGCCTCGAGGATACAATGACCGGGGACAGCCTCGAGGATACAACAGGCCATATGACAACACCCGTCAAGTAACTGGGAATGCCCGTCAGTACAACAACCGCCAAACGACGGACTCCTACAGACCTGCCTACAATGCCTCCGCCCAACCCGGACCTTCCAACGCTGACAAAGGTAAGGGAACTGATACCAGTCGCGACCGGTATCGCACCAATGACCGAAATAACCCCCAGCCCACGAGGGAAACACGCGGTGCGGAGCTGCGTGCGACCCTGAGGCACCGAATGAATCCGGCCACAGGTAAGATGGAGATGTTGTACACGAGGCGCAACGGCACACCTGTGTTCATGATGCGGCCATGCAACAAGTGCCTACGACAACGAGGACAGGACAACCAGTGGCACTTCGACTTTGACTGCCGTGAGGACCCAGCGATGAAGGCCTTCATCATCAACTATGCCAATGATATTTTCGGAGACAATGTCTATGACATTGACAACTACCACGAAATCGATCGTAGACTACAGACAGAGGCAGAGAACGTTTAGGATTCGGACGACGATTCGGGAAACGACCTGGGGTTCGGGGACCTGTAGAGAAACCCGCACCCCGAGAGAAACCTCTACCACACCACAGATCTCCCGACCAACACAACAACGACACTCTTCTTTGTGCTACCGCAAGACTTATTCACACGCCCGACGACAATCAA
>Ga0307508_10001608_pt1 | contig 25216 bp, 23 predicted proteins | sample 9_EM_MG_FD_203089 | JGI IMG/M metagenome (GOLD analysis project Ga0307508, IMG submission 203089) | Populus trichocarpa ectomycorrhiza microbial communities from riparian zone in the Pacific Northwest, United States - 9_EM | ecosystem: Host-associated > Plants > Roots > Unclassified | place... | reverse complement strand
CCGTATCCGACAAAACAGCGCCCATGATCCCGACTGGGAAGCCCGCGCCCTGTTTTTTGACATCCCATCGAAGCCGGCGCGCCGACAAAACCACGCAGCTCCAAAATCCCGAATCCTTCACACGCTCGAAGGCTGGGGCCCAGTTGGGGACCGTTAGTGATGCGCGCTGCGGTTCATTACCTTTGCCATCGCAACTGGACCCCAGCCTCCGCTGGGGAAGCAAGGGAACAGAAGCTAACCCTCCGTCGATTCACACCTAACGATGGTTGGTCTGGCTCCGCGCTTCCATCCTCCGCAGCTTGACTTGCGCCACCCCTGCGCCTAGTGCGCCACCGCCCCAATCCGGGGTGCAGGAAGGCTGACAATGTTCGCCACGGCAAATCACCTGGGACTCGATCCCGCCGCGGTCCGAACCTCGCCGAAGCGCTAGTCGCGCCCCGGCCGGGTCACGGACCCGGCTTGTTTTGATCCCGAAAATTCAAAAGCGATAGCCGACGCCATAGCCGCGTCCGCTCGATCGCTCATGGTGGATGAGAATATGGGCACGACGGTTACGTCGCGGCAGCTGGCAGTCATGCTGCGCGCGACACTCACAAAGGATGGCCGCGCCGGTCGGGCGCTGCTCGAATGGGCGGAGGAGCATCGCTCGGTCTTCTGGCCGGCGCTGAAGCTGCGCGCGAAAGACGGGGCGAAGGATAAGGGCGCCAAGGACGGGGTCGACAAGATCAGCTGGGCGAAGCTCGCCACGCTGGCTGCCGACATGGCTGAGGATCCGCTGACCGCAGACCTCGCCGAAGCGGTCGAGAATATCGCGACGGTGCTGAATTTCGGCGCGCAGGATCGCGCGGTACTCGAGGCGGGCCTCGCGCTCTCCTTCCATCCGCGCATCGCCCGGCTGAGCTGGGCGCTCGAAATGGCGCATGAGGATATGGCGCGCGTCGCCGGCATGCTGGCGGGCGCCGATCCGGTCCATGCCGGCACGATGGTGCGCACCAGCCTGCCGGTGCAGCTTGGCTTGTTCGAGATCGGCATGGCGACGGGCGGCGGCGTGGCGTTCGATGTCAGCTGGTGGTTCGAGACCTTGCTCGCACGCGGCGGGCATGATCCCGATCGGCTGATCGAGGCGCTGGCCGGCAAGCGCCAGGAATCCACCCTGACCCTCGCCGATTTCCCGGCGATGCAGGGCGATCTGGATTTCGTCGCGCGGCTGCTTGCCGGCGCCGTAGAGACGCGTGCGCCGGGCATCAATGTGCTGCTCCACGGCCCGCCCGGCGTCGGCAAGACCGAGCTTGCCCGCGCGCTCGCGGCGCATGTCGGCGCCGCGCTGTTCGCGGTCGGCGAGAGTGATGCGGACGGCACCGAGCCGCGCCGCCACGAACGCGTCGCTGCCCTGCTCCGCGCCCAGCGCGCACTTCAGCGTGATGAGCGTGCGCTGCTGTTGTTCGATGAGCTCGAGGATCTGATCGGCGATGCTCGCCAGGTCGAGGGCAGCACGCGCTTCGCCAACCGGGCGGGATCAAAGATCTTCGTCAATCGCATGCTCGAGACCAACCGGGTGCCGATCATCTGGACCAGCAACGCGATCGACAATGTCGATTCGGCCTATCTCCGCCGGATGAGCTTCGTGCTGAAGCTCGATCATCCGCGCGGGGTGGAGCGGGACAGGGTGCTGGCGCGGATGGCGGCGATCGAAGGCTGCGCGGTCGGCGACGATCTCGCGACCCTTGCCCGCCAGGCACCGGAAACGCCGAGCGTGGCCCGTGCCGCGATGCGGGCGGCGCGGATCGCGGGCGCCACCAAGGGTGACGACGAACGCGTTGCGCGGTCGCTGGTTGGCGGTCTGCGCGGTGCGGCGGTCAGGCTGGCCGAGGCGACGGCGCGCATCGACCTCTCGCTGTTCGAAAGCGATCCGCCCATCGCCCAGCTGGTCGAGCAGCTCACGTGCGCCGGTGCGCCGCTCGGTTTCTCGGTCCTGCTGTCGGGCCTGCCCGGCACCGGCAAGACTCAGCTCGCCGCCGAGGTCGCTGAACGGCTCGGGCGGCCGCTGGTCACAAGGCGCGCCTCCGATCTGCTGTCGACATGGGTCGGCGAGACCGAAGCGAACATCGCAGCCGCCTTTCGCGACGCGGCGGCGGACGGCAGTGTGCTGTTCTTCGACGAGGCCGATTCGCTGCTGTTCGATCGCCAGACCGCGCGGACGAGCTGGGAGGTCACTCAGGTCAATGAGCTGCTGACCTGGCTCGATCGCCACCCGCTGCCGGTGTTCGCCGCGACCAATGACCAGCAGCGGCTCGATCCGGCGGCGCTCAGGCGCTTCACCTTCAAGCTCACGCTTCAGCCGCTGTCGCCAACCTCAGCCGCACGAGCCTTCGAGCGCTTCTTCGGCTGCGCTGCGCCGGCCGGCCTGGCGCGACTGAGCGCGCTGACCCCCGGCGATTTCGCGGTGGTCGCCCGGCAGGTGAAGGTGACCGGCTCGATCCCGCCCGAAGCGCTGCTCGCGCGGCTGGAAGCGGAACTCGCGGTCAAGCCGGGCGGCATGGCGACGATCGGCTTCTGAGCACGGAGGGCCAGACACTCGAAGGTGAAGGAAAAGCAGCGGGGCAAGAGGTGTGGAAATGTGGCTCAGGCCGAGCCGAAAATCGTGAGGCGCGAGCATCGGAGCGCAGCGTACTTCAGTACGTGAGCACCGAAGCACAGTGCCTCGCGATTTGCAGGCCGGCATGGGCCGCATTTCCGCACCTCTTGCAGTGGGGGGCTTCTGTTGCCCGGTGCCCCCCGTACCGCTGGAATCCGCTTCTGTTGCCCGGTGCGGCCCGGACCGCGCTTTCGTCCTTAGTAAACTAGACCGTTAGGTCCGGTTTACGCGGCAATCGCGAGTGCTTCGTTGTCGTTAGCACTTGTGGTTTTGAGCCTTTTACAGGTTACTCAGCCCGGGCAAAAACAGCGCCTTTCAATACACGTCGATCCTGGTTCGACCCCGTCATGACCGGTCCGTAAAGGGCCGGTTGTGGTGGAGTCGCCGGGTACTGCCCCCGGGTCCGCTGCATCTAGTCTACGCTGCACTTTATCACCATAGCCTTGGGCGAACCCGCGGCACGCCCGATATAGGCATTGCCGAACTTAATGAAAAGGCCGCCTTTCACTCGCCACAATATGAGCCCATATCGGGTGCGTTATGTTGACCCAGCGTTCCCGCTACGCGCTCCGCGCAATGATGTTCCTGGCAGAAGCACCTGAAGGCGGTCCGCCGATCCCGATGAACCGGATCGCGGCCGAAGCGAATGTGCCGCGCAAGTTCCTCGAACTGATCCTCGCCGATCTGCGCGAAGCCGGTTTCTTGCACAGCCATCGCGGCAAGATGGGCGGCTATTGCCTGTCGCGGCCGACGCACCTGATTTCGCTCGGCGAGATCATCCGCGTCATCGAAGGCCCGCTTGCGCTGGTGCCCTGCGTCAGCCGCACGGCTTACCGCCCGTGCCGTGACTGCAAGGACGAGGCGACCTGCGCAATTCGCCATGCGATGATGCGGGTCCGCGATGAGACGGCGCGCATTCTCGACGGCACCAGCCTTGCCGATGCCAATGCGCAGGATCTCGCGGCCGCCTGATCAGGCCGGCCGCTTCTTCAATTCGTCCCTGATCTCACGGAGCAGCGTGACGTCGGCTGGCTCGGCTGCAGGCTCGGCTGGCACCGCTTCGGGCGTTGCCATCATCTTGGTCGCGGCGCGCACGATCAGGAAGATGATGACCGCGAGGATCAGGAAATTCACCGCCTGGGTGATGAACGCGCCGTACCCGAACACCGGCACGCCCGCCTTTTTCAGCGCCGCATAATCGGTCGATCCGGCCAGCGCCGCGGGCACATCGCCGAGCACCACGAAATAGCTCGAAAAATCGAGGCCGCCGAAAATCTTGCCGATCACTGGCATCAAAAGATCGTCCGTCAGCGAGGTCACGATCTTGCCGAACGCAGCGCCGATAATCACCGCCACCGCCAGATCAAGCACATTGCCGCGTGCAATAAACGCCCTGAACTCCTTGAACATCGGTCATCTCCATCCGATTTCACTTCCGCCGTGGCACGCTAGTCGCGTATCAGGACGGCGCAAGGGTTGGAGGCATATTCATGAGCTATCGTGTTTTCTTCGCGCTGACGTCTGCCGTCGCGCTCTCCGCCTGCGGACTGAACAGCGTCCCCACCGCCGAGGAGAATGCCAAGGCGCGTTGGGCCGATGTGCAGAATAATTATCAGCGCCGCGCCGACCTGATCCCCAATCTGGTCGCGACGGTGAAGGCCGCGGGCGCCCAGGAGAAGAGCATCCTGGTCGAGGTCACCCAGGCCCGCGCATCAGCGTCCCAGGTGAAGATTTCCGGCGCCGACCTGACCGATCCGGCCAAGGTCGCCGCTTATGAGCAGGCTCAGTCCGGGGTGACCCTGTCGCTCCAGCGGCTGCAGGAGGCCTATCCCGAGCTCAAGTCGCAGGGCAATTACACGACCTTGATGAGCCAGCTCGAAGGCACCGAGAATCGCATCGTGATCGCCCGCAAGGATTATAACGACGCGGTCCAGGCCTATAATACGCGCATTCGCACCTTCCCGGATGCGATCGGCGCGAAGGTCTTTTACGGCGCCAAGCCGATGGTGCCGTTCCAGGCGACCACGCCGGGCGCCGAGACCGCGCCCACGGTCAATTTCGGGAATGCGAGCTGATCCGATCGCTCGCCCTCTCGGCGGCACTGGTGCTGGCCGGGTGCGGAAGCTCCGCCCCGGCCAGGCCAGCCGCACCGGCGGGATATGATTTCCCCGCTCTGTCCGGCCGCGTCGTCGACGCAGCGAACCTGCTTCCGGCGTCGTCGCGAACGACGATTACACAGGAATTGGCGGCGCTGGAGCAACGCACCGGCCATCAATTCGTCGTCGTGACGGTGCCTGGTCTCGGCGGACACACGATCGAGGATTACGGCGTCACGCTCGGGCGGACCTGGGGGATCGGCCGCAAGGGCGTCAACGACGGCGTGTTGCTGGTCGTGGCGCCTGTCGAACGCAAGGTGCGGATCGAAGTCGGCTATGGTCTCGAGCGGGCGCTCCGCGACGAAGAGGCGCGCACAATCATCGATTCCGCGATCCTGCCGGCGTTTCGGGCCCGCGATTTCCCGCGCGGCATCGCCGCGGGAGTCGATGGCGTGATCCGTGAAATTTCGCCTTCGGAAAGGTTGGCAGCGTGAATTTTCTCCGTGTGATGATCCTGGCAGCGCTGATGCTGCTCGGCGCTCAGGCCGCCCAGGCCCAGACTTTCCCCAAGCTCACCGGCCGGGTCGTCGACGCCGCCGATCTGCTCTCGCCCGAGCAGGAGGCGCAGCTCACCCAGCTTTCGACCGACATCGAAAAAGCCTCCTCGCGCCAGTTCGTCGTCGCGACCGTGCCCGACCTCCAAAGCTATCCGATCGAGGATTATGGCAACAGGCTCGGTCGGGCGTGGGGCATTGGGCAGAAGGGCGCGAACAACGGCATCATCCTGATCGTCGCGCCCAAGGAGCGAAAGGTGCGCATCGAGGTCGGCTATGGTCTCGAGCCGATCATGACGGACGCCCTTTCGAGCCAGATCATCAACGACACCATCCTCCCGCGTTTCAAGGCCAAGGACTTGCCCGGGGGCATCATCGCTGGCGCCAGTGCGATCGGGGAGCAGATGAAGCTGCCGCTCGAAGCCGGCGAAGCCCGGGCGGCGAAGCTCGTCGCGCAGCCCGTGCAGGTGCGGTCGAGCGGTGGCGGGATCCCGTTCGCCCTGGTCTTCCTGATCATCGTCATGGCTTTCTTCATCTTGTCGCGTCTGCGGCGCGGCACCCGCGGACGACGCTATCGCGGCGGTGTTGCGCCGGTCGTCTTGTGGGGTTCCGGGCTCGGCGGTGGATCGGGCAGCGGCTGGGGCAGTAGCTGGAGCAGCGGTGGCGGCTCGTCCTGGGGCGGCGGTGGCGGCTTTTCGGGCGGCGGCGGCTCATTTGGGGGCGGCGGCGCCTCGGGGGGATGGTAATGTCGCGGATCACCCATCTCGGGCCGGAAGATCATGCGCTGGTCGCGGCGGCGGTCACCCGTGCCGAAGAGGGTACCGACGGCGAGATCGTGACGATCGTCGCCGAGCGCTCCGATCAATATCATGATGCAGCACTCCATTATGCGATCGCGGCGGCGCTCGCTGTGATCGCCCTGGCGGCGATCAGCCCTGGCGCGTTCGAAACCAGGTTCGGCTGGTTCTCCGGCGGCTGGGGCGAGTCCGATCCGCGCCTGCTCCTTTTCGTCATGCTGATCGCGGAAACGATCACCTTCCTCGTCGTGCGCTACGCGCTCGTCTGGATGCCGCTGCGCATGGCGCTGACGCCGCACGGCACCCGGGCGCGCCGGGTGCGGCGGAGAGCAATCCAGTATTTCAAGGTCGGGGCAGAGCGGCGCACCAATGCCCGGGTCGGCATCCTGCTCTATCTCTCGCTCGACGAGCGCATGGCCGAGATCGTCGCAGACGAGGCGATCCACAAGGCGGTGCCCGCCGAGCGCTGGGGCGACGCAATGGCGGCTCTGGTCGATCAAGTGCGCGAGGGCAGGCCGGCGCACGGCATGGCCGCGGCGGTGGCCAGCATCGGCACGATCCTGTCGGAGACCTTTCCCAAGACCGAAACCGACCGCAACGAATTACCGGATAGGCTGATCGAACTATGAATGAGCCTGTCGAGACGGTCTGGGCGGGCCGGTTCATCACCGTCAAGAAGCAGGGCAGCTGGGAATATGTCGCCCGGGCCCGCGGCATCCAGGCGGCGGTGATCCTCGCGATCGATGACGGCGACGTGATCCTGGTCGAGCAATATCGCGTGCCGCTCGGGCAACGCTGCATCGAGCTGCCGGCCGGGCTGGTCGGCGACGAGGAAGAGGGCGAATCGGTCCAGCTGTCCGCCGCGCGCGAGCTTGAGGAAGAGACCGGCTACCGGCCCGATCATGTCGAGCCGCTCGGCTATTTCCATTCCTCGCCGGGCATGGTCTCGGAGGGCTTCACGCTCGTCCGTGCGACCGGCCTGACCAAGGTGAGCGACGGCGGCGGCGTTCCCGGGGAGGACATCACCGTCCACCGCACGCCGCTTGCCGGGATCGTCGACTTCATTGCCGCAAAGCGCGCTGAAGGCCTGGCGATCGACGTCAGGCTGTTGCTGCTGCTCGGTCCGTCGATCCTCGCCTGATTAGCGGAAGTTGTCGGCGTAGCTTTGCAGCTTGAGCTTGCGCTCGGGCGCCGCGATCACCGTGAAGGCAAGGCCCTCGCGCTCGGCATAGGTGATCGCCGCTTCCAGGGTCGGAAAGCCGAGCCGAATCTGGTCGCGCGTATCGCCCGAGCCTGCCCAGCCGGTCAGCGGATCGGGGCGTTTCTGCTCGGCGGGCGCGAATTCGAGCTGCCAGAGATCGGTGCCCGCGCGGCCCGATTGCATCGCGTTCTTGGGGCGCTGGAAGATGCGTGCGGTGGCCATCGTCAAATCCTCGAAACTTTCGCAGCCCTTATCGCGGTTGCCGCGCCCTTGCATCCGCATTTTTCGTGCGCGTGGTCGGGACGGCGGCAGCCGGGTCGTCAGGCCAGGGATGGCGGGGATAGCGGCCACGCATTTCCTTCGCCACCGCGGCCCAGCTGCCCGCCCAGAAGCCGGGCAGATCGCGCGTGGTCTGGATCGGCCGGCCCGCAGGCGAGGTGAGGCTGAGCACCAGCGGCACCCGCCCACCCGCGACGCTCGGGTGCGCAGCAAGCCCGAACAGGGCCTGGGGCCTGAGGTCGACGCGAGGCCCGCCCTCCGCTGCATAATCGATCGGATGGCTGCTGCCCGCGGGGGACTGGAAATGCGTCGGCGCCTGCGCATCGAGAACGCGCAGCGTGTCCCAACCGATCACACCACGCAGCGCCTCGGCGAGCGCGCCAGGGTCGATCGCATCAAGGCGACGCTTGCCGGCAAGCAGCGGCACCAGCCACTCCTCCGCGCGCGCCAGCAGGGCTGGCTCATCGATATCCTCAACCGGAAACCCCGCGCCCCGTACGAACGCGATACGATCGAGCAGCGCGCGGGCAGCCTCGCTCCAGGGCAGCAGCGACAGGCCTTGGTCACGAACGCCTTCGAGCAAAGCGCTCGCGATGGCTTCGGGGTCGGCATTCGCATCCGGCCCGCTCGACAGCCGAATCGCGCCAAGCCGGCGCTCGCGTAGCGCCTGTACGCCGCCGGTTGCTGGATCGAAGCTGACAGTGCGCCGAATTTCGATCCGGCCCCCGAACAGCGCTTCAACCGTGGCAAGATCGATCGGCGCGGCGGAGAGAATGCGTGCGCCCGAAGCCAGGCCCTGCGTCTCCGCCACAGCAATCCATTCGTTGCGAGCGAGCGAGGAAGTGGGGTCGAGCTTGAAACCTCGTCCACCGACGGAGGCCCAGGTCTCGCCACTGGCATCGCGACGTTTGGCAATGCGATCGGGAAAGGCTAGCGCGATAGCCAGCCCAACCTCTTCCCCCCTCCCGCTTGCGGGAAGGGCCGGGGATGGGCGCCCGACCTCCGCGAACGCACCGCTCGAGGAAAGCGCGAGCCCACTCCCCAGCCCCCTCCCGTAAACGAGCATGGGGTCGGTCATGCCCCCGGCATGACCTGAACGACGCGGGGCGTCGTTCACCCCATGCTGGGGAGCAAGCCCCGCCCACCGCTTGGCCAGCTTCCGCCCACCCTCAGCCCTCGGCCCACGCTCCGTCCGCCACCACCTCAAGCGGCTCTCCAGATCCACATCATTCCCGCCCAGCCCGCGCTCGCCCAACAGCACCGCGACCTCAGCCGCCGTCTCCGCCAGCCCCATCTCCCCCGCGCGCACCAGCATATGCCCAAGCCGGGGCGGCAGCGGCAGCCGGGCGATCGCCTTGCCATGATCGGTCGGCCGCCCATCAACATCGATCGCCTCCAGCACCGCCAACCGCGCCCGGGCCTCATCGACAGCGGCGGCAGGCGGCGGATCGAGCCACGCCAGCATGCGAGGATCGCTCACGCCCCACAAAGCGCAATCGAGCGTCAGCGCGGAAAGATCAGCCTCGAGAATCTCGGGAGGATCGAACCGCGGCAGCCCCGCCGTCGCCGCCTCTTCCCACAATCGATAGGCCACCCCCGGCATCTGCCGCGCCGCACGCCCGGCACGCTGGGTGACGGCCGCCTGGCTCGCCCGCTCCGTGACAAGCCGCGTCATCCCAGCCGCGCGATCATAGCGCGGCCGCCGCGCCAGCCCCGAATCGACCACGACACTGATCTCGTCGAGCGTCAGGCTGGTCTCGGCAATCGAGGTAGCGAGCACGATCTTGCGCCGCCCTTGCGGATCAGGCGCAATCGCCGCGCGCTGGGCGCCTGGATCGAGGCTGCCATGAAGCTTGTGCAGGACGATATCGGCGCCGAGCCCCTCGATCCGCTCAGCGGTCCGCTCGATCTCGGCAACCCCCGGCAGAAAGGCGAGAATACCCCCGCTCTCCTCCCGAAGCGCAAGCCGGATCGCCCCAGCGACCGAATCCTCGATCCGCGCCTCGGCTGCCCGGCCAATGTGCCGAAGCGCAAGCACATGGCTCCGCCCCTCGCTCTCGATGACGGGCGCGTCCCCCATCAACGTCGAGAAGCGCCCCCCATCCAGCGTCGCCGACATCGCCACCAGCCGCAGATCCGGCCGAAGCGCCCCCTGCGCATCGAGCGCAAGCGCCAACCCGAAATCGCTGTCGAGGCTCCGCTCATGCACTTCGTCGAACAACACCGCCGAGACGCCCGCAAGCTCCGGATCACCCTGAATGCGATTGACGAAAATGCCCTCGGTGATGACCGTCACCCGCGTCGCGCCCGAGCGCTTCGAATCCATCCGCGTCGCGTACCCGAAGGTCTTGCCCACCGCCTCGCCAGCCTGGCTCGCCATCCGCTCAGCCGCCGCGCGCGCCGCAAGCCGGCGTGGCGAGAGCAGCAAAATCTCCCCCGTGCACCAGGCCTCATCGAGCAAGGCGGGCGCAACCGCCGTCGTCTTGCCCGCACCCGGCGGAGCAACCAGCACGGCATTCGAGCCGGCCCGCAGCGCAGCGAGCAGATCCGGCAACACAGCATGGATGGGGAGCGTCGTCATGCGACGATCAGACCGGTCATCCGCCCTGCCTATGCCCAAGGCTCAAGCCGCGCCACCCGCGAATCGGCCAATTTCATCGATGTCCTAGCATCTCCTGCAAAACCAATGATACGTAGCGCTATCGAACGGAGGAATTGCGTGGCCGGTCACAGCCATCATCACGGCCCACACGCCCACGCTGCGCACGATCACGCGTCGGATCACGGCCACCATCATGGTCACGGGCACGGCCACGGCCACGGCCATTCCCACGCCCCCACCGAACCGGGCTTCGAGCGCGCCTTCGCGATCGGCATCGGCCTCAACCTCACCTTCGTCATCGTCGAGGCCGGCTTCGGTTTCGTCGCGCACTCAGTCGCCCTGCTGGCCGATGCTGGGCACAATCTGTCGGACGTCCTCGGCCTCGCGGTCGCCTGGGGGGCCGTGGCGCTCACCAAAAAGGCGCCGACCAAGCGCTTCACCTATGGCCTCAAGGCCTCGACCATCCTCGCGGCACTCACCAACGCCCTGCTGCTGCTGGTCGCGCTCGGCGCGATCGTGCTCGAATCCGCCCAGCGCCTGGCGACACCCGCGCCCGTGCAAGGCGGCCTGGTCTCGATCGTCGCCGCGATCGGCATCGCCGTGAACCTGCTCACCGCCCTCATGTTCGCGCGCGGCCGCAAGGGCGACATCAACATCCGCGGCGCCTTCCTCCATATGGCGGGCGACGCCGCGGTGTCGGCCGGCGTGGTCATCGCCGGCCTGGTGATCCTGCGCACCGGCAATCTCTGGATCGATCCGGTCGTCAGCATCGGCATCGCCGCATTGATCTTCGTCCAGACCTGGGGCCTGCTGCGCGAGTCGGTCGAGATGTCGCTCGGCGCGGTGCCGCGCGGCATCGATTACGACAAGGTCTGGATCGAGCTGCGGCTGCTCCCCGGCGTGTCGCGCGTCCATCACGTCCATATCTGGCCGATGAGCACGACGGAGACCGTGCTGACCGCCCATCTGGTCATGCCCCGCGGCCACCCCGGCGACGCATTCCTGGAAGAGGCGCGCGACATGCTCAAGGACAAGTTCGGGATCGTGCACGCGACCCTGCAGGTCGAGATCATCGGCGAGAATTGCGACGAAGGCCGCGTCCCGCAATAGGCGCTGGCTCTGCCATCAGATTCCCATTTTCGTCATGCCGGACTTGTTCCGGCATCCACCGTTCCGCAAACTTACCGACGTGTTGAAGTGCGGCGCAGTGGACCCCGGAACAAGTCCGGGGTGACGCTAAAAATAATGGCGCGACTTCTGATCCACCATCGGCCCTAGTAAGCGCGCGAAACCGCAAACTCGACCGCCTCAACCATAGCATCCTTCGCCTTGCCGCCCCCAAAGCTGCCCAGCGCATCGATCGCCCGCTGCCCATAATGCCGAGCCCGCGCAAGCGTATCATCCACCGCGCGGGTTGATCGAACCAGCGTCACCGCATGCTCGAAATCCTCATCGCGCGCCCGGTGGCCCTCGATCGCGGCCTTCCAGAACACCCGGTCCTCGGCCGTCCCGCGCGCATAAGCCAGGATAACGGGCAGGGTCGATTTGCCCTCGCGGAAATCGTCGCCGGCATCCTTGCCCATCGTGCCCGCGTCCGAAATATAATCGATCGCATCGTCGACGAGCTGGAAAGCGATCCCCAGATTGCGCCCATAAGCATCGAGCGCCGCTTCCTCCGCCTCAGGCCGCTCGGCCACCACAGCGGCGATCCGGCACGCGGCGGCAAACAGCGCCGCGGTCTTCGCGCCGATGATGTCGAGATAGCGTTCCTCGCCGATATCGATCCGGCGCGCGGCGGTCAGCTGGTTGACCTCGCCCTCGGCAATGATCGCGCTCGCGCCCGACAATATCTTGAGCACCTTGAGCGATCCGTCCTCGACCATCAGCTCGAAGGCGCGGCTGAACAGGAAATCGCCGACCAGCACGCTCGCCGGATTGCCCCAGATCAGATTGGCGGTGCGCTTGCCGCGCCGCAGGTCCGATCCGTCGACGACATCGTCATGGAGCAGGGTCGCCGTATGGATGAACTCCACTGCGGCCGCGAGCCGGTGGTGCCGCGCCCCGGTATAGCCGAGCAGCCGCGCGCTCGCGAGCGTCAGCATCGGCCGCATCCTTTTGCCGCCGCCGGCGATCAGATGCCCGGCCAGCTCCGGGATCAGCGGGATCTCGGATTGCATTCGGCCCAGGATCACCGCGTTGACGAGGTTGAGGTCGCCCGCGACCAGCTGGACCATCGATTCGAGCGAAGGCTGCGGCCGGTCGTCGATGCGGTGAATGGTGGCGCTCATGTCACCGCGCGATGTGGCCGCAGAGGCGGACAAAGGCAAGCCTTCGGGGTTGCGCGGGTCGTTTCGGGCACGCAAAAGGTTCGCGCAATTGGCAAGGAAGACACAGGTGACGGACGAAACGCTCAGCGGATACCGCCAGAGCATCGACAATATCGACGCAGCGCTCGTGTTCCTGCTCGCCGAACGCTTCAAGGTCACCCAGGCGGTCGGCCGTTACAAGGCGACGAGCGGACTGCCCCCGGCCGATGCCAGCCGCGAGGAAGCCCAGATCGCCCGGCTGCGCGGGCTGGCGAAGCAAGCCGATCTCGATCCCGAATTCAGCGAGAAATTCCTGCGCTTCATTATTGATGAAGTGATCCGCCATCATGAGCGGCTGCAGGGCGGGGGATAATACCTCGAGGGGCACCCCCATTAGGCGCCAAGTTAAGAAAGATCGCTTCATTTCAATATTCGATCTCATCCAGGGCTTGCTCCGGCGTTCGGGCTTTGGTTTTCCCCCCAGAAAGCGGGCGCCGTCGGCCACGCGAGAAGGTGGAACTGCGACTTCGAGGGAGACTATGGGCACTGAGCACCGCGGTTGTGATAGATGCTGGCCCGATATTGCCGAGGCGGCATGGGATGCGCGTAGCCACCTCAAACGCCTCGAATTTATCGTCGACGACACGCACCTCATCGTTTCACTTCTTGCCTGCGAAGCGTGCGGGCAGAAATTCTTGTCCATCATGACGGAGACCATCGACTGGGTTGATGGAGATGATCCGCAACACTGGGTCTCAATCCCTGTTACGCCGGACGAGGCCTCAAAGCTCGTGGCGGCAGGCGAAAAGCGCCTGCATCAGGTGCTCAGTGACATCGATCATGACCGGCGCTCCTTGCACCGAGACGCACCAAAGGGCTCAGTGGCGACCTCGTACTGGGCCAGCGGCATCTCGATAGCGTGGCATGATTAAGCGCGAGGCGGTCACTGATACGCGCCGCTTTTTTCGGTGACGTCACCGTAATTTCCGCGCAATTTCCGACGGCGATCCGTAGCGCCCGGTCGGGCTATCGCGCGGAACTTGACGGCGACAAAGACGGCATCGCCAGCGAGTCCTATTCCGCGCTGATTGCCACCTGCGTCGGGGGTCGACTCCAACCATTCCGGTGCCAATTGTGACGGTACGGAAACGACTGGCCGTGCTATGTTCACCACAGGGGGAATAAGGGGCCATGGCGACACTTGATGTGAAGTTTGCGCCCGGCGGCGCCACCGAAAGTAGCTGGATTACAATCGACGATATCGATGTCGTGATCGGCACAGGCAACAAAGGCAAGGTCGAGGTCGTCGACGATGCAGAGCATAGCGTCAGCATGTGGTTCAAGGGCATGCCCGGCTCAACGATCAGCTATGAAATCCTCCAGGGCACGCATTCCTTGGTCAAGGGCAAGGCGACGATCTCGTCGGGCCAGAAATTCGGCTATCTGAGCGGCACCTTCAAGCTGCACGGCGCATGAGAGCTCCAGCGATATTGCTGACGGGTGCAGCCTTCGCATTGCCCGTTCCCGCGCTCGCCCAATCGGGCGCGGACACCAATGCGCGAATCGACGCACTGGAGATACAGGCCAAGAAGCTGATTGACGAGATCGCAGCGCTCAAGGCCGAGCGGGCCCGGCTCGCCGGCACACCCTTACCAGCGCCGACTCCAGCACCAGTCCAGCAAGCAAGCGTCGAGGTTCCCCCACTTGGGGACGGCGAGACTCGCGACGCCGAGGGCCGCGTGCAGGTTGCACCGACCGCGCTCGACCGGGCGCTCCAGGGGATTGGCAGCTGGGCCGAGATCAGCGCGACGAGCGATTCGAGCACGGTCTCGATCAAGCTCGGCGGCATGGTTTCCAGCCCCAATCTTCGCGGCAGGCCCGAGGGCTGGGCGACCTATGACACATGGGCGGTCACTGGCTCGGCGCCGTTCGGCAAACCGACGAATTCCTATCTCGGCACGCTCGACGGGTTCGTGAATTCTTCCAAGCTCAAGGCACGCTGGAGCCAGTTCCGCGTTAAGATCGCCAAGCCCGAGAAGACCGAGCGCGGAAAACAGATCATCGCACAGGCACGCGTCGCCTGCGCCCAAGCCAAGGCCGAAGGGTGCGAAGCGACAATCGTCGGCGACGAATTCGTGCGGAGCTGGCTCGGGCCAACGGTCCAGAGCGAATATCTCAAGCTTGCCTTCCCGGCATCGCTCAGCTGGGCCTATGGGCTCGAAGGCTCGGTCGGCTACAACAAGTTCAGCTATCTCGACATTGCGACCGGTGCGAAGGGCGAGGTCGACAAAGTGCCATGGGGCGCCAAGGCGTTCGTGTCAGTGCTGCCGGCGAGTAACATCTCATCCTGGACCGCAGGCCTCGAATATCAGCGGACATGGAAGGAACAGGATCTGTCAGCCCTCTGCCCTGCCGCCGCGCCAACGCCTACGATCTGCCCGACGGGTCCGGGTGGGGCGCCGACACGCACGTCGAAGCTCCTCGCCTCGCTCGAATATCGCCAGCTGATTCCGCTCAGCGACAAAGGCTTCCTGCCTTCGCTCGGCCTATCGGCGATGCTCACCTACGATGCCGAGAGCGACGATGTCGGGGTCGATGTGCCGATCTATCTGGTACCCAACGACAAGGGCCAGATGATCGGCGGCCTGCGGTTCGGCTATACCAATACGAGTAAGGGCAGCGACTTCACTGCCGGCGTATTCGTCGGCACATCCTTTTCGATCTTCCAGTAAGAAGCCGCGTCCGCGAGCGCCAATGGCTCGGGTATTTCGGGGACACTATACTAATTAGATTGGTATAGTCCTCTCGAAATCTCTTCCGTCATGCCGGACTTGTTCCGGCATCCATGTTTCCGCAGGGTGTGCAGGCGTTGGATGTGCGGAACGGTGGACCCCGGAACAAGTCGGGGCGACGATCAATAATCGAACGAACTTCTGATTCAGGACACCAAAATGCACCCGAGGAAGTGGCCAGCAACACTCGCCAAGGCGCTGCTCGCCATCACCCTGATCCTCGCTGCGACAGTATACTGGCTCTTCTACGATAACCGCCTGCCGCAGATCGGCAGCTTCCCGCTCGACATCGCCACGATCCGCGCCGAGGCGGCGCGTATCCCTGGCGACAAGGCACGCCTCATCCAGGTCGAAACGGTATCGCACAGCCTCGAGCCCGGCATCGCGATGGTCGCTGGGACGAGTTGGAAGAAGATCGATCTGGTCCGCAACAGCTACCGCCTGGTCTTCCCAACAGGCTCGATCATCATCGATACGGGCTTCGACGCGAAGACAGCGGCGGCCGACAAGGTCGGTCGGTTCGACGAGGCAGCCCATCAGCGCGTGCTGGCGGCGCTCGACGGAGCGACGCGCATCGTCGTGACGCACGAACATGCCGATCATATCGGCGGCCTGCTGACCAGCCCGCATCTGATGCGCCTGCTGCCGCACACCATCCTCAACCCCGAACAGTTCGCCGAGTCCGGTCGCAGCGCACCGCTCGCCTGGTCAAAGGGCAGTCGCGCCGGATTCAGGCCGCTCGCCTATCAGGGCATGATCGCGATCGCCCCCGGCGTGGTGCTCATCCGTGCGCCGGGCCATACGCCCGGCTCGCAGATGGTCTATGTCCAGCGCGCCGATGGCCAGGAATATCTGTTCATGGGTGATGTCGCCTCCAGCGCCGATAATGTCCGCCTGCAGCGCATCCGGTCGCGGCTGGTGACCGATTTCATGACGCACGAAGATCGCCAGGCAGTGATGTTGCAGACGATGGCGCTCCACCAATTGGCAGCGGCAGAGCCACGGATCGCGCTGGTGCCGGGGCATGATGCGGTGGCGACCGCCGCGTTCGAGCGCAGCGGGTTGCTGGTGCCGGGCTTTCGGGATTGATCGGGCTGTCGCGCGCGTCGCGTTGACGACAGGCGACAGTCAGCTTTTAGCAGGATATCGGAGATAGCTATCACTCGACACATTCGGAGCGGGTAGATGCCATCTCGACACTTGATTGGTGTGATAAGCTGCCTCGCCTGTATTGTCGTAGTCGCCGCAGGGAAGGTGTCGCCGGCTACGATCTTCCACGACGATCCTCGAGCTCAAAAACCTTATAATGGCTCGCCGGAAGACCGGCGTCTCATGGCTTTCGATCAATCCCACCCAAATTGCGCAATGTGGACCGATTGGCGCAAATTATGCGAGCGCCTGGGTCCAGGCCACAAAACCGTTTGTGGGACGGATCCATCGCATCCAGTGCCGCCATCGACGCCTTTTTGCGAGCGAGAAACCGGATATACCATGTTCAGGGGGGAGGATGGACCGAAGAGCGAAACACGCGCTGAACGGCAATCCCGCGTAAGATTCAGTTACACGGCTAAATATCTCATTGGTCGGGCGTGGCGCTCGAACCGACCGTTCAATGGCGGCGCGCCGAAGGGACTCTCCTATTCCGGCTGCCATGTGTGGTCATACGAGGATAAGGTCGGGCGCAGTGAGACATGTGCGACGGACGGTCGCGCCGGAATGACTTCGTGCACCAGGGCTGCAAGTGCGCCCGCCGACGGCAACGCTGTTTGCCTCGAAGTCAGGGCCCACGATCCTTGCGATCCGCTATGGAGCAAGGGCGCTTCTGAAGTCATAAAACCTTATAGTTCTGAAGAGAAAAAGGAATTCGAAGCTCTTGGCGAGTCTAAAGAAACAGAGATTTTGTCTGCTTATTCGCCAACGGCATTTCCTGTTTACGGTTTTAAATGTCCGGTCATGAAGTGATTGGAATTTTGATTAGCGGGACGCCTTCGGACGAACGTGGAATAATCATTATCTCGGCGACCGCCGGCGCCTTGAACTAAGGCGTTTTCACAGGCGTCGCCCTGATGGAACTGCGTCGTGCGGACGACACTAGTCCGTTCGTCGCAAGCGCGGTTTTGCCTGCGCCGGCAAAACCTTGGATCAAAATATAGCGCGTTGCGTTCTGCACCCCGTATCGGAAAAACGCCGGTCGCCGCGGCGGTTGGCCCAGAAACCGGCCCAGTCCATGAGGTGCGCAATGGCTTTCATGCTTTTGCGCCGCAGTAGCTATATTGCGGCGGCTGTAGTTGCGTGGGCATTTGCCCCGGTCACGGCCCAGGCGCGCGACGTCGAGCTGACCAGCGTGTCCATCGCGACGCTCAGCCCTGGCGACTTTCTGTGGGATGCCGCGGCCCCGGCCATACCGGGCGATGTCGGCATTATCGTCAGCATCACTGACCAGAAACTCTATGTGTATCGCGGCGAGGCGCTTGTGGCGGTATCGGCGGTGTCCACCGGCAAGCCCGGCTACGATACGCCAACCGGTGAGTTCACGATCCTGCAGAAGCAGGTCCAGCACGCCTCGAGCCTCTACGATGATGCGCCGATGCCCTATATGCAGCGCATCACATGGGACGGCGTCGCAATTCACGCGGGCCAGGACCCTGGTTATGCGGCGTCGCATGGCTGTGTCCGCGTGCCCATCGCGTTCGCGAAGCGCCTCTACGGCATCACGCGCCTGGGCGCGCGGGTGACGATAACCTATGAATCCTATGCAGATCGCGTACCGGACCCGCCCGAGGCTTCGGTCCCGACGGCGCCTGACGTGCAGTCGACCCCGCCAGACCCGGCGCCGGTTGCGACCACGATCGCCTATGCGCCGCAGCCGGACCAATAGGCGTTCGGCGACAGGTGCAATAACATCTTTTACCTGGGTGATCGTGGATGTCTGGAATTAGCGGGCTTTTTGCACGTGGCGCCGTAACCTCCGATGGGTCTTGGTAGCCACGCAGATCACTGAGGTGATGGCTAAGTAGGCGTCGAGCCGTCGCACTCTGCTCATGTGCACGTATACCTGAATTGAGGTGTCTTCGTACGCATCAATGTCAATGCGCCATTTCAGCCTGCGCCGAGCCGAATAGAGTGGCGTCGAGCATTTGGAGTGTGGAGCGAAAGCCTTCAAACTTATCTGGATCGCGCTCGCGGCAGATTGCGGCGCAAAAGGCTGGCTTGTTCAAAATCTTCTTACTGATGTGTGTAGTTCCTTGGATGTCAGAAGTATTAGAATAAAACTGTTCTTCAAATGCGCTGCTTGGAAGAAGGATTTCTACACCTCCCTTCACAACATTGTTTTCTGGATTATTGGGCATTGAGCGGATGTGGATTTTCCCGGAATCAGCGTCTTGTTTGCGGGCATCGTTGTCATAAAGAAGTACAATCTCGCGGGCTGCGAAGGCTGGATTATTTGTTAGGAATTTCCAGGCATCGTTGAGATTACTCTTACCACTACCTTGGGATCCGTCAGCAGTATTGCGACCAAGCCAATCTAAATCACAGTCTCTGACCAATCTGTCAAAGCCCAACAACTCAGCCGCTACCCGTAGGTACAGAGGATCGGTTTCGCCCTCACACAAAACGAGAGGGCGTGACGATTCTGAACTAACCTGCTCAATTGCACTTTCGAAATGTTGGGTGTTTCGGAAAGCTTCGAATGCCGCCAGAAAGTCATCATAGCGCTCGACCGGAATGTGATTTCCTGCAGGCATATCCAGTAGCGTAAAACCGTCTTCTCCAAATTCTCTAGCCATACCTAAAGCGAACAAAGGTGAGTGCGAACTCACGATGAATTGGACGCGGGGAAAGAGGGCGATTAGCTTTGGAAGAACGTCGTACTGAAGGGAGGGATGCAATTGAGCATCTATTTCGTCAATGCACACAATGCCTTCGATTGCGTTCAAAGGCGTGGATCGCCGCCCAACGTCGCCGTATCGCAGAATGGTACCGAATATTGCGAGAAGGGAAGCTTGGCCCCCCGAGAGAGATTCCAGACTGGGTATGATTGGTGTGCCGGTTCGCGCAATCATGATCTTACGGTTTTGCGATAGGCGTCCGGTTCTGACGAAATGCGCGTCGGGGTACCCGAGAATGGTCTGTATAACCGTATTCACATTTAATAAGGAAATCACGTTGTTCATTGATTCTGTAGCTTTTATCCGCACAGAAGCGTGATCTGCCATCTGTAAGATGGTAACAGAATCTATGGACGCATCTAAAATTAGGTCGATCAGCCACGGTTTCAGGCTATCGAAGCTTTGATCAACGACAACTGGCTTCCTTAGTTGGTTATCGATGATGGGGCTAAAGTTACCGGCTGAATCCATGCTTTCGGGCTGTGCCCAATGCGGAGTCTCGGTCCTGCCGCTCGGAAAGAAGGCGTATGCTCCATTTCGGAAAATATCTTGAACCCCGTCTCCGGCATGTGCCTTTTTGATCGAGACGCCATCGGTCAAGCTGGCGAGTTCGGGAAAGTCCTGGCTGTGCACGGCGATAACTGCAGGCGGAATGACGCCAGTTTTTGCGATTACTCTTCTAACGCTGGTGGCACATTGAAAACGCACTAAGTTGAGTTCGTAGGGTGTGCCGAGGCGCACCGTTGAAGATCCAATCATTCTGAAAAACTTGTGACCTGTACCTAAAGGGGGCGCCACATCGGAAAAATGCGTGGCGGCAATCAGGATCAACGCATCCGAAATAATCGAGAGAATGCTTGTTTTCCCGCCCCCATTCGAACCTACGAGAACAACAGGCTTTGGACTGCCATCGGGCCGAAGTTCAGGTAGAAAGTGAAAATCTTCGATTGGCCCACTATTTTTTATTACGATTTCACTTATGTGCATCTCTATTTCCTATCACAAAGGGTGCATTATCTAGCGCGCCACCCAAAGTGTTCGATTAATAGGCTTAGGTGTTCGGCGACGGGTACGAAACCCCTTTTATTCTGCCGGATGATCATCAGCGCTTAAATTACGGTTTTGGTACGTGTCACTATAATCGTCGCAATCACTGAGCGTCTATTTCAGCCGAGTCTGCGCAAACACCGCGCCGTTCATACCGCGCTCCTGTGCAGCCGCGGCCGCGATGAGGCTGCCCGGGAACGCTTCTCCCAGAAAACCCCTAGTGATGGAGCGCCGATGCTCAACGCTGTTTTTCTTGCGCAGCACCGTGTCAATTCCTGCGCTCTTACAGGCGATGATCAGCCCCTCGAACTCCTCGATCGAACATAGAAAATAGGGGTATATCTCAAGCATGGTCACATCGAGACCGCGCTTGGTAAACTCGGCCGGGAGCAGTGATTCAAGCGTCTGATAGAACCACGGTCCGAAGGCGAACCACTCGTAAAAGGTGACAACGCCCGGCCAAATCGGCCGCCCGTCCGGCTGCCAGTGCGGATATTTACCGGCAAGTGCCTCGCCGAGCGAAGTGTAGAGTTGACCTATAGCCCCTGCCAACCGCTCAAGGGCGGCAGCGAAAGGAGGTGTCGGCGAAATCTCGGTCTGAGACGCAATGTCGAGGCGCGCCAGCTTGCATTCCACAAACAACGTCGCGCTGTCGTCAACGATGATCCAGTCGACACTGCGCTTTTCGCTGCGGCCATATTTCGTCTCTCCGGTGATGCTAAGCGCGTCTCCGGCAAGCAGCTTCGTCACGTCCCCGACGTAGATTTCGAACGCCTCGCCAATAGCCTGTCCAAACCGGGCGTCCGCGCGAATTAGATCGAAATAGAGGCCATCCGTCAGACGCCGCAACAATAGCGGGGGTGCGGGGCACATCGTCGAGGCCCGGTTACCGGCGTGCACTAATGGGCAGGCCCGAAGCGGGTTGAAACTATAGGCCCAGTTGACGTCGAACGCCTGCAGAGAACGCGCCTGATCGCGCAAGTCCTTGGCCGACGCGGAGATACGATGCCTGAGCGCTTCGATCGGCGCGATGATCGACGGATGGGCCTCTTTCATGAACGCGAACGCCAGGATTGGACCGTGCTGTGCTTCCTCCAGCAGCAACATGACGAGTTGAAAGAGCTCATCGACGCTGATGCCAAGTTCGCTTTGCAGGATGCTGGCGACCGGCGGATGGGCATAAAGCCTGTAATAGCGCGCCAGCAAACTATTGGTGATTGGCACCTGCCAATGGAATTGCTGAAAGGCGATACGGGACAATTGCAGAAGGATGTCTTGTGGCCGGTTGTCGTGAAGTCCCCAGCTTTTGCCCTCGAGGTCGTGGATCATCCGCATCGACCGAAACGCGACCTCTGCGGTCGCGAAGGGCTTCCCGGACTTACCAAAGTCGGAATTGAGCAGCAGCTCACGGGCGAGCAGCTCGACGGTCCATTCATGAAGTCCGGCGCGGATCTTGGTGACACCGAGCGAGAGATTGAAGGTAAGGAGTTCGGCGGGCAACGGGCGCTTGAACTGGAGAAACTGCATGTAGGCGAAGGTCGCGCCGAAGCCCGACCATGCACTGAAGGGTCTGAGATAGTTCCGCAGCGGTTTGTACAGCTCGTACACGCACCAGCCTGCCACTGGCGGGAGGCGCCCGCAAGCGCATAGGTGACGACGATAGAATCCCGGTGGCGCTTTACTTGCATAGCAATTATATATTTGATTTGTAAGCGTAAATTAACAATCTGACCCCACGCAAACCTGTCAGAACCCTACTGACATTTTGCCGCCGCCCACCTTGATTCAACCCCAACCGCACCCGCGCTATCCACAGCGCCATGATCTACAAACCAGAATTCGTCGATCAGGCGCGCAAGATGTGCCAACTCGGCGCCACCGACGAGGAGCTCGCCGAGCATTTCGAGGTCTGCGTCCGCACCATCTATCGCTGGCGCAACACCCATGAGGAGTTCGCCGAGGCCGTGGTCGTCGGCAAGGAGCATGCCGATGCCCGGGTCGAGCGCGCGCTCTACTCCCGCGCAGTCGGGTGCAGCGTAGAGCGCACCAAGGTCTTCAAGCACGCCGGCGACGACAAGCCGGTCTACGCCACCTACACGCACCATTTCCCGCCCGATCCCAACGCCGCGCTGCACTGGCTGCGCGTGCGCCAGCCGAGGAAATGGCAGATCCATGAGGAGGTTAAGAGCGATCCCACCGCCAAGGAAATGATCGAAAAGGCGCTCGCCCGCGTCGCGGATCACCAGCCACCAGTCATACCGTCACGCCAGCCACCGCCAGAGGCCGCAGCGCCGGAGCCCCCGCCAGAGCCGCAGCCACCACCCGAGCCGGACCCCGCGCCGACGCCCGGGCCGGAGCCGGAGCGAGATCCGGAGCAGCCACCAACCCCGGACGCCCCACGGGAGTGGCCAAGCCGCGAATGGAATGGTCCAAGCCCCATATGGGATCCAAAGCCCATGGCGCAGCCATCGCGCTCGGCTTCTGAGGACAGCACGAATCGTCCGCCATGAACACCGCCCCGCACAACGTTGCGCTCGTGCAGCCGCTGGCGCATCATCGGGCATCGCGTCGCAACGCACGACAGCAAAAGGGGAAACCGGCATGAAGAAGCTTGGCATGTTGATGGCGGGCGCGTGCGCCCTCGCGCTCACCCAGACGGCGATCGCCGGCCAGGCCGCGCCGTCCGATCCCAAGGCGGTCGAGGCGGCGTTCGATGCCGGCGTCAGCTCGCAGGACCAGCTCGACTGGATGAAGCAGATGGCGTCCGCCCCCAACCATGTCGGCTCGCCGCACGACAAGGCCAATGCGGATTTCATGCTGGCGAAGTTCAAGGAATGGGGCTGGGACGCCCGCATCGAGACGTTCCAGGTGCTCTATCCGACCCCGATCTCCACAACGGTCGAGATGGTCGCGCCCGACAGGATCGTGCTGGGCGGACAGGAACCGGTGGTCCCCGGCGACGACACCTCCGGCAACACCGCCGGCGCGCTGCCGCCCTATGTCGCCTTCCAGGGCGACGGCGATGTCACCGGCGATCTCGTCTATGTGAATTACGGCATGCCCGATGATTACAAGGCGCTCGCGCGGCGCGGGATCGATGTGAAGGGCAAGATCGTCATCGCGCGCTACGGCGTCGGCTGGCGCGGGCTGAAGCCCAAGCTCGCCCAGGATCACGGCGCGATTGGCTGCATCATTTATTCCGATCCGGCCGATGACGGTTATGGCCAGAACGATGTCTATCCCAAAGGCGGCGCGCGGCCGGAATTCGGCGTGCAGCGCGGCTCGGTGGCGGACATGCCGCTCTATCCCGGCGATCCGCTGACGCCCGGCATCGGCGCGACCGAGAAAGCGAAGCGCCTCCGCCGCGAGGACGCGCCGACCATCCTCAAGATCCCCGTGCTGCCGATGTCCTATGGCGATGCGGTGAAACTGCTCTCGCGGCTCGGCGGCCCGGTGTCGCCGGGGCCCTGGCATGGCGCCCTGCCGATCTCCTATCATATCGGCGGCGACGCTGCGGTGAAGGTCCATCTCGCGGTCAAATCCGAATGGTCGCTAAAGCCCGTCTATGACGTGATCGCCATGCTGAAGGGCGCGCGCTATCCCGATCAATGGGTGGTGCGCGGCAACCATCATGACGGCTGGGTGTTCGGCGCATCCGATCCTCTGTCCGGCAATGTCGCGATGATGTCGGAGGCGAAGGCGCTGGGCGCCATGGTCAAGCAAGGCTGGCGGCCGGCGCGGACGATCGTCTATGCCGGATGGGATGCCGAGGAGCCGATGCTGCTCGGCTCGACCGAATGGGCCGAGGAACATGCCGCCGAGCTCAAGGCGAAGACGGTCATTTACATCAATACCGATGGCAATGGCCGCGGCTTTCTGAGCGCGCAGGGCAGCCATGATTTCCAGCATCTGGTGAACGGCGTCGCGGCCGACGTGATCGATCCCGAGACGGGCGCGACCGTCGCCGCGCGGGCGCGCGCCGCCGCCCGGGTCACGGCTTATGACAAGAGCGGCCGGGTCAGCGAGGCCGAGCTTGCGGCGGCGGAAAAGGGCGGCGACCTGCCGATCGGGCCGCTCGGTTCGGGCTCGGACTATTCAGCCTATCTCCAGCATCTCGGCCTGCCCTCGCTCAATATCGGCTTTGGCGGCGAGGACGAGAGCGGCGGCGTCTATCACTCGGTCTATGACAGCTATCACCACATGACGACCTTCGACGATCCGGGCCTGAAATATGGCGCGGCTTTGTCGAAGACCGTCGGGCGGCTGGTGCTGCGCGTCGCCGATTCGGATACCCCGCCGCAGCGCTTCGGCGACTTCGCCGACACCGTCTCGACCTATCTGACCGAGGTGAAGAAGCTCGCCGACGATCGCCGCGAGGAGGATCGCAAGCGCGAGAAGCTGCTGCGCGACGGCGCCTTCGCCCTCGCCAGCGATCCGCTCAAGCCGGTCGGCCCGGCCGCCATCGAGGCGCACACGCCGCATATCGAGCTGGCGGCGCTCGAGGATGCCGTGGATCGGCTGAAGGCGGCCGCCACGGCCTATGACGATGCCTATGCCGGCAAGGGCGGCAAACTGGCTCCCGCCACGCGCGAGAAGCTCAATGCGCAGTTGCGTGACATTGATCAGCTGCTCCTCGACGACCGCGGCCTGCCGGATCGCCCCTGGTACAAGAACCTCGTCTACGCCCCCGGCCGCTTCACCGGCTATGGCGCGAAGACCTTGCCGGGCGTCCGCGAGGCGATCGAGGAGCGGCGCTTCGAGGACGCGAACGTCTATGCGGTCAGGACCGCGAAGGTGCTGAACGACTATGCCGCACGGCTGGAATCAGCCCGCGCGACAATCGAGGGAAAATAGCATCGAGCGGGCCCCTTCTCTTCTCCCTCTCCCATCCTAGGCGATTCACACATCGCGTAAGGTTCGACCGTGGGCGATGGCTTTGAAGTATTCGAGGCCGTGTCGGAAGGTGATGGGACCGGGGGGTGCGGATTTGGGGTAGCCGTCCCAACCGCCGAGTTTG
>Ga0307508_10001607_pt1 | contig 25222 bp, 16 predicted proteins | sample 9_EM_MG_FD_203089 | JGI IMG/M metagenome (GOLD analysis project Ga0307508, IMG submission 203089) | Populus trichocarpa ectomycorrhiza microbial communities from riparian zone in the Pacific Northwest, United States - 9_EM | ecosystem: Host-associated > Plants > Roots > Unclassified | place... | reverse complement strand
CTCAATTTATTTCCCCCCCCCCCCCCCCCCCCCAAAAAGGGATAGTTAGAAGAGAATCCTCGCGCGCAGTGACGTAGCCGCCCAAGCCGGCATCTCGTCTGTGCTTATCATCTCTGCGCGTCACCAGCCGGGTTGGCGATCCATGGCATGACGCTCGATTCTGCCGGGGAGAGAGAGCAGCCCTGTATTCTCGAAGGTCTCCTGCCACTGATGGTGTGGCTGTCTGCTGTCTGCTGTCTCGCAGGAACGACCAGGACAGCAGACCACTACGATCAGCGGCAGGAACTCGCACTGCAAGCAAGTTTCGACGGCGAAAGAGAAGAGAAGAGCAGAGCGACGGCCGTGTATATAAGCGCCCTCCCATTCGATTTCTTCTCCGTCAACATCAGCTACCGAGTATCACCATCAGCCACCGAGTATCGCCATCAGCCACCGAGTATCAGCCACCGTATCAACAACAAACCCGACGCCACAGACAAGCCACAAAACAATGCGCCACTCCACCCACAAGCGCAAGCAGGGCCTGATCTCCCACCTGACGCGGCCGGGCAATGCGACGACGACACGGGCGCCGCGCACGCGCCGCACCCATGGCCGCAAGCCGCGCACCGTCGCCGCCAACGCGCCCGTCGCCGCCAACGCGCCCGTCGCCACCAACGCACCCGCCACGACCACTGCCCACCACCGCCGCAAGCCGTCGATGGGCGCCCGCATCTTCAGCGTCCTCCTCAAGCTCAAGGAGGTCCTCATCGGCCAGCCCCACCACCATCACCGCCACCACCCCCACCACCACCCCCACCACCACCAAGCGCATGAGGTAGCCACGGACCGGAGATAGGGGAGGACGGGCTGCACTACTTTGTGGCATGACGTGTAATTACTACTGCACTGTACCGTTAGTTCCTTTTTGATGGGCGGTTTCTTTTCTTCTCTTTTCTTCGAGTGATGGTCCGGTTCAGGAGGAATTCGAATCTTGGCACTGCTCCATTTTCACTCGCCTAGTCCCATCGTGTTAGTTACATAGATATCATCAGCTGTATCCTGCTATCTATCGTACTCTACCCTACACTGGTAGCAACTAGAAGTAGCCTAGCGCAGTACATACATACAATAGCAAAAAAAATGGGGTCTTATTCCAGCGACAGTGAGACTGTAATTGAGTAAATGTCGCGCTAGTGCTGTCAAGATGCACATAGAGGTTCGCACTCAAAAGAGTGGCGCAGTGATGCACACTTGTACGCAGTCAGTTAAATACCGTTTCGCTGTGGCATTTGACTGCAGTACATCTATCATCATTCAATCCGTATTTCATTGTATTACTGCATTACAGACGGATTTACACAGGATTACAGTGGTATGGACACAAATTCATATGACCTGCCACCTTCATGTCATGCTCTAACTCAAGAATTTGGCGAATGAGGTTCTTGTCGTCCGGTATCCATAGCATTCCCTTCCGGTATACACGCCCGTCCTTCAGTCCCAAAACTCCTTTTCCAAAACCTCGAGTGCCTTTCGGAACTCAGGATCCTTTTCTCCTGTACTCCGCACTAGAACCAGAAATTTTTTCGTCTATTTTCGGGTTGGGAGGGAGCCGAACCGCACAGCTGAGATTATGAACGCCGTGCCTTCTCGTAGGGTGTTGACGGCTCCCGCAAAATGGGTTTTGTGCAAGATCGTCGTTAACTATCGGCTGACTTTCATTTCCCCCTTTCTCAGGGCGGTACTCCGGACGCCTGGACAATGCATCGGGTTTGCCGTTTTTCTTGTCGGGACGTAGAAAATCTTGAAGTCAATGCCAGCAAGCTCCTGTGCCCGGCGAGCTTGCCGACGGTTGAGGACCTTCGTGGTGGAGTAACTCAAGGTTCTGGTGGTCGGAGAACACCTGCACCTGGTGGGTTGCTCCCTCGAGATAGCGCTACTAATGCTTCAACGAATCCACAATCGCGAGAAGTCCCCTGTCATGGATTTCGTAGTTGATCTCGGCAGGAATGAACTCCCTCGAGTGGAAGGCGACCGGGTGCAAGCGGTTCTCATCGTCGCGTTGGGAAAGGACTGATTCAAGAGCGAAGTCTGAGGCATCAGTTCCCACGATTACGGGCCGCTGCGGATCAAATTGAGCGAGGATTGGTGCCGTGGTGAACCGTGATTGAAGCTCGGTGAATTCTCGCTCCGCTTCGGCCGTCCAGTTCCAGTTCCAGCCATCGCCTTTTGTCAGCTCGGTCAATGGACGGGCCGCTCGTGAGTAGTCTTTGATGAATCGTCGATAGAAGTTAGCAAAGCTGTAAAGGCGGGTAGCGGGAGCGAGAAATCCAAAGTACTCAAGTGAGTTCGAGAACAGGGACGGGCGGCGCTGGACAAGCGGACACCAGACAGGGACGAGCACGAATGCCGGGCAGGGGCGAGCAAACGTTGGACGGACGAGCGCCGGACAGGGAGAACGGGGGAAATGGGGGAAATGGGGGAAAACAGGACGGGAGGAGACGAAGACATTGATTTTTAGGATATTAATACAAGAGTTTGCATGTGAGAGAAAGAAGAACAGACAACACGCAGAAGAAAGCCCTCCTTATATACATGTGTACTCATAATCATACTCGTACTCACTTCTCTCATGCAACCAAACCCAATATCCCTTTTCCGGTGGTCCAGCCTTCCAAACGCCGAGGCGTTCCCGAACGTTGCGCCGTTCCAGACCAAAACCTTCCAAACCAAAACCAAACGCCTGAGACTGCGCCGAGGCTTGCCCCGTGGAAAAGCCCAAAAACGCTTGAGTTTCCGTTAGAGATGTGGGGGGCTTCCATTCGAGGACCCCTTTGACTTTTTCCTCAGACATTTTGATCCCTTCTCTCCCAGGAATTCCACCTCCGGTCGTCCCCATGAGCACTTTTCTGCTGATACGGCCGACCTATTTGCCCGCAGCCTTTGCAGGACTTCCTTGACGGTTTTATCGTGTTCATCTCTCGTTTCGCATAAATGAGAAAGTCGTCGATATACGCAAGGAGCCCGAGGTCAATCAAATCCCGGAAGATGTGGTTGATCATGTCCTGGAAAGTCGCTGGAGCGTTGGTCAATCCGAATAACATAACCAGAAACTCATAGAGACCGTATCGGGTGCGGAAGGCATAGCAGCGAAGAGAAACGAGAAGTATTCCTGCTCATAAGCAGAAGCTAATTGTTATTTATCCTAACATGCTGTAGACACATTGATTACAACTTTTTCTTGGCATTTTTTAAGCATTCCCAACGGACATCAACGTTGGACCAGAGGTTACAGTGGTGGAACGTTGGTTCGCTTCTTCAAATTCAAATGGATTCACATTGGACTTGATGTTAGCATGTACGCTACTTCGATTTTGGACAAGCATATTGATATTCACACTAACCCCATCTACTACAGTGTCACATCCGCCACAAATACATATACCATCCTGATATTCTGACACCTTTCCTGCCCAAGTCCCTCGTTCGTAGGCCTACCGCAGCCTATCCCTGTGGGGGGGCAGCGGGGAGACGAGACAATAATCAGGTATGCGTGGCGGTGGTGAACGCTGAATCATATTACATCTGTCGGAATTATATCTGTCGGAAAAGATTACATTAGCAGATGTAAGAGAAGGTGGATGGATGGCAATCAGCTCACATTGGCTTAACGCGGAGAGGAGTGATATATCTGCAGAAGACAGCGTTAGCATCTGCGAAATGAAACTGCGTGGGAGTGAAGTGGACTGGCATTGGTATTATTCTAGCGCATCTGTCGAAAAAAGATTAAATTAACAGATGTAAAAAGAGGTGAATAAATGGCAACCGACTCACGTTGGTATAACGCGAAGAGTAGCGTACGGTATTTTATCTGCAGAAAGGTAGTATTAGCATATGCAAAGAAAAACTGAGTTGAAGTGAGGAGAACTGACATCGACATTATTCGATAGAACTCGATTTTTTACTGTATCCGGGCTATGCGGTCGGCGCATTCATAAGTCAGGTTAATGGACTTACTGGTCGAATCAGGCGATGAGACAACGACGACAGGGCTGGACAGCCACATAACCGAGAAAGAAAGAATCTGTCTATGGAGGTGGTGAGTAACATCAGACATAGATGCAAGAGGGATTTGTGACTTAGCGCTGTTATTACATATGTAGGGTAAAATCAGGAGTATGAGACCACTAAAACAGAGGGCTGTTGATATATCATTACTGTACAAAAAAGTCGAATTTTGTCTGGCATCAGGGGACTGATTGGAGGAGCGAGCGGGGTTCGGAGTTCGATGGCATGGCTTGTGTGATGCCGTGGCGTACCGGCTGGCAAAGTAAAGAGGCCTCGCTTTCTGCTTTTCTCTTGTATAACTTCTGAATCCAAGGAGTAGATACGCTCTTTGACCTCTCACCCCCCGTGTTCTTCGTTACCCGGCGCCCCACGCCCGAATGCTCGTTACCGGCACTATTTCTCGTTCGTTTGCTAATTCCTTGTTTGACTACCTTAGATCCGGACTAAACAGGTGATCCGCCGCCACAAAGTGGCTGCGGTGGGGCACCTATAGTTGGAAATAGAGCTTAGCAAACTTGAGGCAACCATAGTGGTACGATTCATAGTGGCATGGGGAAGAGGGAATTGATGAACAAATTAATAGATAATAAACTTATCTGCGGGTTCGGCTTCAGGTAGCAAGATGGCAGTGGCGGCTGGGCGGGCGGCGAGCGGCGAGAAGTCATGGAAGCAGTCAGAAGAGGACAAGAAAGAAGAGAAGCTATCTCTTTGCTGGTTGAACCTTATGTGAAGTCTCACGACATGCATTAGCGCGAAAGTTACTAACAAAGCCGAGTGATATCAAAAGCATTCCCCCGCACGCATACAGATTTTGCCACATAAGGGCTCCTGGCAGATAAAGCTCTTGGAAAGCTGTTGCAGACGTGAGGACAGTGGCTCAAGCTTCTTCCACCGTCTTTCTTCTCTAGTGGGGTCGTTAATGGTGAGGATATATGAAGGTACCGTTTGATCTGTTGGTATCGATCCTTAGACAGCGAGCCCTCAAGCAACGAGTTCCCATTACGACTTCCGCTTGGTGCTCGCGTACTTATTGGTGGGCTCGACTATTTTCTCGAGGACTTTGTCATACCAGTACAGCGAGAATATGCCAATGGGTGACCATGGAGTGCCTTCAGGAAGCCTTGCCTCAGCCATATGCTCTGGCTTACGATGTGCGAATGGGGTGAAAGGTGGTGCCATCTGACATCTTCCGGCGTTCGCCTGGGGCATCAGCTCCAGTTGGTTTCCGAGTCGGATGGTGGCTTGGTTGAAATCGATTTGCCGCCGGGGAAGAACGTGATGCCGAAGAGTAGGAGAGTTGATGTGCCCACTGCGGCTGAGAGTCCGTGATGTTGTGCCGTCGCGGAACCTGCTCGACTTTGGCGTTTGGTCACTTAATACGCTAACCCCTTTTAGGTGGTGCTAATGCAAGCCATGAGATTTCCCCCCCACAAAGGGATAGCTAGGACAAGACTGGAAGGGAATCCTCGTGCGCAGTGACGTAGCCGCCCAAGCCGGCATCTCGTCTATGCTTATCATCTCTGCGCGTCACCAGCCGGGCTGGCGATCCATGGCATGACGCTCGATTCTGCCGGGGAGAGAGAGCAGCCCTGTATTCTCGAAGGTCTCCTGCCACTGATGGCGTGGCTGTCTGCTGTCTGCTGTCTCGCAGGAACGACCAGGACGGCAGACCACTACGATCAGCGGCAGAACTCGCACTGCAAGGAAGTTTCGACGGCGAAAGAGAAGAGAAGAGCAGAGCGTCGGCCGTGTATATAACCGCCCTCCCATTCGATATCTTCTCCGTCAACACCAGCCACCGAGTATCAACATCAACATCAACATCAGCCACCGAGTATCAACATCAGCCACCGAGTATCAACATCAGCCACCGAGTATCAACATCAGCCACCGAGTATCAACATCAGCCACCGAGTATCAACATCAGCCACCGAGTATCAACATCAGCCACCGAGTATCAACATCAGCGACCCCACAGACAAGCCACAAAACAATGCGCCACTCAATTCACAAGCGCAAGCGGGGCCTGCTCTCTCGCCGCCGTCACCACGGCAAGCTGTCGATGGGCGCCCGCATCTTTGGCGCCCTCCTCCTTGGCGCCCTCTTCAAGTTCAAGGAGGCCCTCTCCGGCCACCACGGCCACCACAACCACCACAACCACCACAACCACCACAACCACCATGACCACCACGACCATGGCGACCACGGACACCACGACCACGGACACGGCCACCACCACTAAGCGCAGGAAGCGGCAGCCGCGGATCGGAGATAGGGGAGGGCGGGCTGCACTCTACTTCGCGACACGACGTGTATTACTACACTGTACCGTTAGTTTCTTTTTGATGGGCGGTTTTTTTCTTCTTTTTTCTTCGAGTGATGGTCCGGTTCGGGAGGAATTCGAATCTTGGCACTGCTCCATTTTACTCGTCTGGCCCCATCGTGTTAGTTACATATGTATCAGCTGTATCCTGCTATCTGCACTGGTAGCGGCTAGGAGTCGCATGGCGCAGTAGGCGGCGGTCGTTAGCTGCCGGAGTCCGAATAGAAAAAAAAAGGGTGTGGCATCCCGCAATCTGCGAGTGATGGTTTGGGATCCTGTCGCATTTCCACAAGCAGCGATGCAAAACCAACCAAGTTTTTTAATGGCACTCAGAGATGATAGACAACACCTTGGAGAATCACCTCCTTTTGTCTTCTACTCTATTGGAGCATTGGTTGTAGAGTTAACTATTCACAAAACACCGATGGCAGTGGTGGTCCGATACGCGAAGCGAATTGTCGGCTGAGGCGACTAGAGGGCAAGTGCTATTTGTTGACTCGAGTCATTCTGTTTATTTGATGTGAATAATTGCGTTTATTGACTCGAGTCGCGCTCGTATTGACTCAAGTTATTCGGCTTATAGTTATGGCAACCCGAGTGAGAAAATGTGCTGGGTGACCGCTCTGATCATTTCTTACACCAACATAGCGTAGATATAGCCCAAATCCACGGAGGGGCCAATACCCAGTGTGCTAATGGAGCATCTCAGGTGCGGGCGCGGTAGGTCGAGGCCTTACACAGCCGACGATGACTGCTTGACGTTGAAAGTATCGTACATAGTTTCCATCATCCGGTGACCACAAAGTTCAACATGCAAGAAACCTTGTATCGGTTCAAAGAAGGAGTCGGTTAATATACCTTGGGCGGTCTCGTCTTTTAAATTGGGCTTATCATACGGTGTGGCGGTGGAGTGAGGGACGGTCGCCCAGCATACTTTCTCACTCGGGTTATTACAATAACAAAACTGTTGCAATATCTCACTCGTTCAGCTTTGTCACGTGTAGAATCACGTCATATACGTGTATTCAGACTTTTCACTTTTCCTGCCTTTCTCTCTAAGACAAGACAATACACACAAGACTTCATCGTTCCATCAAACTTCCATCATAATCTTGACAAAAACGAATAACTCGCGTGAATAAATAGAGCGACCTGAGTCAATAAACAAGGAGACTCGACTCAATAAACGAAATCACGAGTCAATAAACAGAATGACTCGACTCAGTAAGATGAATTTAATCGAGTCAGTAGATAGTGAGGCTCGAGTCAATAAATCGAATGACTCCAGTCACTAATATCGAAGACGTAACACGAGCCCTCTGGTCGCCCTTCGGATTCGCTTTGCGTAGCAAACCAGCACCACCATCGGTGTTTTCTGAACATTCAACAGCCAATGCTCCGGTAGATAAGTAGACAAACGGAGGCGATTCTCGAAGGTGCTATCTGTCATCTCTGAGCACCATTAAGAAACTTAATTGGTTTTACATCGCTGGCTGTGGAATTGCGACAGGATACCAAACCATCACTCGTAGATTGCGGGGTGCCGCACAAGTTTTTTTTTTCTATTTGGACTTTGGTACCTGCCGCCGTAAGACTACGCTACTAATGTCGCGGGATAGCGTCCCAATTTTTGCTACTGTATCTAGACCTCCGGGTGGAGCGCCCACCATGCACATCTCCAAGTCCTGTGCATCATCCGAATCGACCATCCACATCCACCTCCCCGTTCGATGACCACGATGCTGCGGAACGGACGACCGGGCTGGCTGGCGGCGACGGCCTTCTCGGCCGCCGCGTGCACCGTCGGCCTCCTGATCTTGCATGTGTTCCGCTCGATTTCCGGCGCCGTCTACCCGCACGTGCCGTCGCCAGCGCCGCCGGCTGCGCGGGCCTGGGCGCGCGACCCGCGCGAGTATGTTCTCGACACCGCCGGGTGGGATGCGTGGGCGCCGCCGCAGCGCCGGTACCACAACTGGACGCTGACCGAGGTCGAGGCGAATCCGGACGGTTCGTGAGGCGCCGTGAACTCGCGGGGAGCCGCACGCTGACGGACGGGCCCCCATCTAGGCGTCTTCCGCACTGTCTTCGCCGTGAACGCGCAGTTCCCGGGCCCGCTCGTCGAGGCCAACGAGGGCGACACGATCGTCGTCGACGTGCACAACCGGCTCACCAACAGCACGTCGCTGCACTGGCACGGCTTTCCGCAGAACGGCACCAACTTCATGGATGGCACCGTCGGCGTCACCAGCTGCGCGATCCCGCCGGGCGCCAGCTTCCGCTACGAGTTCGCCGCCGCCGCCGGCCTCGCCGGGACGTACTGGTACCACGCGCACTTCTCGACCACACGCACGGACGGCCTCTTCGGGCCGCTGGTCGTGCACGCGCGCGCCGCACCCCGCGCCCCCGGCTCCGACCGGATCGTCATGGTGCAGGACTGGTACCACGACCTCTCCGCCGCGCTGCTGCCGCGCTACCTGGCGCCGGGCAACGAGAATGCCGAGCCGGTCCCGAACGGCGCGCTGATCAACGGCCGCGGCCGCGCCGACTGCGCGCGTGTCGGCACGGCGCACCGCTGCGACCCCGCGGGCGTCGCGCTCGAGGTGCTGCACCTCGACCCGGCCAAGCCGCACAAGCTGCGCTTCATCAACGTCGGCGCGCTCGCCGAGTTCGACGTCGACATCGACGAGCACGCCGTGTCGCTGGTCGAGGTCGACGGCGTAGCCGTGGTCCCGCACGCGATGCACCGTCTGCGCATCAGCGTGGCGCAGCGCTACTCGGTCGTCGTCCCCGCGCGGCCGGCGGCGGCGGCGGCGGCGGCGCGCGGCCGGTCCTCGTTCTGGCTGCGCGCGCGCATGCTGCCGCACTGCTTCGCCGCCGTCCCGGACGCGCTCCAGCTCGAGGCCAGGGCGGTCGTCAGCTACGCGCCGCCGTCGCTGGCGCCGATGCAGCCGGAGTCGCGCGCGTGGGACGACGCCGCCCCGCTCGAGTGTCTCGAGATGAACCTGACGTCCGTGGCGCCGCTGCACGCGCTCCCCGCCGCGCCGCCGACGGCCGACCTGCTCGTCCGGCTGCGCAGCAGCTTCGCGATCGGCGCGTACCAGCTCAGCCGCGGCTTCTTCAACGGCACGTCGTGGCGGCCGCAGCGCACGCCGACGCTGCTGCAGGCGATCGCGGGCCTCGCCGGCGCCAACGCCTCCCTCTTCTCCGCGCCGCCGCACGCGTCGCCGCCGGTGCTCGACCGGGCGTACGACGTCGCGCGCCAGCTCGTCGTCAAGCTCGACCGCGGCGCCGTCGTCGACCTCCTCATCGACAACTACGACGACGGCAGCCGTCGGTCCCCTCCCCCACCATCGTCGAAAAACTCCAGCTGACGGTCCGCACGCACCCAGACCCCTTCCACCTGCACGGCCACAAGTTCTGGGTCCTCGGCGCCGGCACCGGCTACCTCGACACTGCGGCGTACGCCCGCGTCGACGCCGTGGGCGCGCTGCGGCGCGACACCGTCACCGTCGAGGCCTTCGGCTGGGCGCTGCTGCGGTTCGTGGCCGACAATCCCGGGATGTGGGCTCTGCACTGTTGGCCCCCCCCCCCTCCCCCTCTCCTCCCTTCCCCCCTCCGTGTCGCTGACGTCGGGCACTGCCAACTAGGCCATCTGGCGTGGCACGCCGAGGCCGGCATGCTCATGCAGTTCCTGGTCGACGTCGAGACCGTCGGCGCGTGGAGCGTGCCCGCCCAGGTCGAGGAGCTGTGCAGCCACCCCGAGCGGCAGCGCGGCGGGCCCATCGCTGACGACGTCTTCTACTGGTAGGCGGGTGGGTGGGGAGTGTATGGTATAGCGCTCGCGGAGATGTCGTAATCTGGACGGACACCACCACGTACGCAATGGCGCGTCGGCCGAGTGACCGCACATGTCTCGCCCTCTCAGGGGGGTGGTTTACGTATTCAATCGCATTTTCCCCAACTCGGTAGAGACTGCCATTGGAGGCTATTACTACTAGCTACAAAAACGAAACAAACCAATAGGGAGCGTCTTATCATATCGTATCGTATCATATCATCTCGCCGATCACATATGCCTCCCGCCAAAAAAAAAAAAAAAAAAAAAAGAATAGAGAACTAAAACTCGTACATGCATACGCAAGCAAAAGCGAAAAGAAAAAAAGAAAAAGAAAACCCTTTTTTCCAAAGATTCATTCATAGTTTCATACAACAAGCCTCCCGCCGCGCAGACAGCAAGCCATCAGCCCGAATCGGAGCCCACTCCGCGGCGCGGCGGCTGCTCGCCAGAGTCCGACTGCGGCACGGGCGAGGTGTGGCCACCGCTGATTAAGGAGGCGGTCCTGGGGTCCCAGCCAGGAGTGGGGTTCCCGATCTCGACGGGGGGGCCGCCCGCGTTCGATTGTCTGTTGTACGACTTGTCGTCGGCGAGGACTCCCGGCGGGAAGGCGCGGGGGTCGTGCGGGTAGGCGCGGTAGCTCATCGCTTCGCCGTAGAGCGGCTGCTGCGGCGGCGGAGCCGTGATGTAACCTACCGGCGGTTGGCCCTTCTTGTAAGCCACCGAAGGCGGCGTTCCGTGCCCGGCGCTGCCGCTCCGGCGCCGGCGGCCGAGGAAGAAGAAGAGGCCGCAGATCAGCGCGACCACCGCCACGGAGCCGAGGACCACCCCCGCGATCCCGCCCACCGACATCGCCGCGCCGCTCGTAGCCGCCACCGCCGTCACCCCCGGAGCCGCCGCCGTCACTATCTGCACCGGCGGACCGGTGCTGCTACTGGGGAGCCCGCTGCCACCCGTCGGCACCGAGCTCGGCCCCAGCGGTGTCTGGCTATTTTCAGCTTCGGACGGCCAGTCCTCGCCCGGCTGCAGCACGAATGTGCCTGGCTTCTTCGCCTCCGCTTGGTACGCGGCTATCGGTGTGTCGTCGCGCGGATTGATTACGCCCGCCATGCCCCACTGCGCGCTGTCAGCTAGTTGTCTGCGAGCGACGAAGAATGGCACCGACCACATTGCAGGAATCTGCGGAGAACGGATGTTAGCGTAACGCCGCGACGGAGGGAAGAACATCTAACCTGGTGCCGAGCAGTAGAAGAACATCGGGTCCGTGTCGTTGACCAGAACTCTGAACTTCGGAGGCTAAATCGCGTCCGTGAGTACGGGATCCTCACTCACGGTCGGCAGGGAGAGAGGGGGGGACAAACGTCGCTCTCGATCGTCCGCACGGGCCGGAAGCCAGAGAAGAAGCCTCTGACCTGCGGTTCGAGCTTCTCGTAGGGTATGCATGGCTGCTCCCACGAGCCACGGACGACGGAATGGTTCTTCGGATAGAACTCGAAGACTTGACGGGACCCAAGATCGTCAGCGACCTCCGTGTATAACTCCGCAAGCCAGGACCAAAAAAAAAATCAAATAAAAGACTAACCGATGGTATCCCCGACCGCCGCTATCAACTCTTCGGGATCGAACCTATGTGCCGCCTATTATTTATTTATTTTAATTATTTTTTTTCTTTTTTAACAAGAGTCGCATCAGGCCGGCGAGACGGCTACATACTTTCCCGACGGTAACGATGTGATCGGCCGCACTGACGGCCAGGACCGCTATAGCGGCGAATATCAACAGCATCGCATTCTTCCTTCTGCCCGAGTTCCAGCTCGAGCTCCGAGTCGCCATGGTACGTAGTCAGTATAGGTAGTGGCGGCAGTGGTGGTATAGGTGGTAGGTGGTGGTAGGTGGTGGTAGGTGGTGGTAGGTGGTGTGATGGCGGGGACAGAGAGATATCCAAGAGGAGCGGGGGGTGGAATGGAATAAAAGCAGTCCAAGTGGGAGGTGGGGGGTGGGGGGATGGGGGGAGGGCAGACAGCGAGGGATGGGGGGAACATATGCAATCCGGCCTGTTCCCCCCTTTCCAGCCATCATCCATCCATCCATCCATCCATCCATCCATCCATCCATCCATCCATCGCAATTGGACCAAAACAAGTGCACAACCCATACGCATTTGCCATTAGCTCTAGGCCCCGATCCGTGAATCTCAGTGGTCCCACACGGACCGTCACGAGCATATTCCACCTTGCGTTGGATCTGCGAACTCAATGCAAAAACACCGGTCAGCCAGCCCGCCATCCGCCGTCCGCCATCCGCCATCCGTCCAGCCATATCTAAACACGGCGCTTTGGCTGGTGCAATTGCGAAGAAAAAGGAAAGCGACTTTTCGTGCTAGTTGGCAGCCCCAGTTGGCGCACTATGTAGAGTATGTAGGAGTCCAGGCAGAGAGCATAGATAGATACATACAGCCAGAGCGAAATGCGGTGGATAGCGTGCCAAGTTTCCCAGAGAGATTGGAAGCGGAGGCCTTCAACGAGCGAACGTGCGTGGTACAAGGAAGGGCTGTGCTGACCGGCTGCGCAGCATCGGGGTTGGGTTGGGCTAGACCGCGTTGGGTGGCGATGGGTGGTGTGGGGGAGCTGAAACGGATGCCGCTGCACACACTGGCCACGATGGCGATGGCTGCCTGTTGTCGGTCAGCTCCCGTCCACGCCGGACTCCCTCATTCCCTTGCGCTTTTCGAAGGAGCGTGCGAGAGAGGCAGGAATCGCTTCGGAATGGTTCGCGGAAAAGGTCGGAGTAAACTTGCGTGCGAGAGAGGCAGGAATCGCTTCGGAATGGTTCGCGGAAAAGGTCGGAGTAAACTTGCGTGCGAGAGAGGTATGTATGTAGGAATCGCTTCGCGGAATAAACTTGCGTGCTCACTCGCCGCAGCTGTCTGTCTGACTTGTCAGAAACTGGGAATTCGGTGACACATGGCGAAGGTCCTCCCACAGAAGAAAAAAAAAGGCCGTTCGCTGAGCGACAGAGTGTGAAACGCCAGCCCCGCGCAGCGGTAGCGATCATCGGTGGCAGAACTTCTCGAAAACGGGTAGATACATGCTGTGCTCTAGTTTGTGCTCCACATCGCCATGATCTACCTGATATCTGTCTAGAGCAGATACATATATACATATCTAGTTATACGATATATGTAAGTAGGTCGCATGCGCACAGAACCCGCGCTCGCATTGGTGTCTCCCAATATAATATGCTATTATTGATACGGGCGAACATCAACAACAATGCAATCTGTTCCCACCACGTCTTGGCGCGCTAGTGCTGCTCGCCGTCTTCTCGTATTTGAGATTTTGGTTCCTCTAATGTACTTACACTCTAACTGTAATTCGGGTACATCTACTCGACCGGGTTGGGTACCGAACACTGGGGCAGCATTAGCGCTGCGGATCTTGTCATCCATGCCGACTGCTTATTGGTCAATATTATGTAGATAGTCGTGGCTCCAGCCCCGTGGATACGTATGCGCGCACAGCGGTGACCCCTCGAGAGAGAGAGAGAGAGAGAGAGAGCCAAGCGAATGCGGACACTGCGATGAGACACTGAAGACTATGTTATGAGTGTCTTGTGCTGACTAACCCCTCAACTCCGAGATGGACATTCCCAGAACGAAACAACACTCACGAGTGACAACCATGTTAAAAAACAGAGCGCTGTCAGTGGGATATGTATATAGAGTAGATTAGATATGTACTGTGCATACGTATGCATGTATATATGTATGTGGTGGCACGGAGGAACTCATGGTGGTACCACACCGGCGCGGTGCAACCCAGCGTGCGTACATAACTATGTATCGGAGGAATATGTAACCACACCGACATGTACTCTATAGGTAGCCTAGCATTCTTTATTCTGATGTACAGAAAAGTAGCATAGCACACATATCATATGTACACAGTCTTCGCTCCCAAGCAAATCAATACATACCTCAGTCACGCGTCCAATCCCCGCATCGAACCTTCTAGTCTCCAAACGACCCCGCTTCCGCATGCGACTCCTCGCCACCCCAGTTCGTGCCAAGCTTCGTGACTCGTGGGGGGAATGGAATGGAATGGAATGGCTGGAGTTGCCGCACCAGCTTAGTCAGCCCACCGGAAGAGTATCTACATACTTACATACGGCTTGCCTGGCGTTGATCCTGAATTTCGGGCGCCGCACGGGGGAGGGATGGAGATACACACATGCATACGGGGTTACGGAGAGAATACGTATGTTCTACGGGGCTATGTACGGAGCGAATACGGGCACATGCTGCGCATCCAACTCGTGCTGACAATTCGCTTGCATTGCTCACCGGTAAATATGTGGTTGCTATGCATAGTTTAGCGGACAGATATCTAGGAGACTAGGAAGGGCATTGGACCATCGACTGTCACTCGCCGTCCCTATTTCCGTCCGGTGAGATTAGTTTGTCCTGCGGTTCCGTTTGGCGAGGACGGGCGTCGACTCGACTGCGCACGGCCGCTACGGGCAGAGGGATGGACTTCCTCGGTGCGCCATTTCTGCTTCCTGGCGGTGGACGGCGGGGTGCACGAATCTATCCCGGCGGAGTGACTGGGCCACGAATACTTTCCGGCGGGCTGGGCTAGCGGCAGACGTTTTCTCTGCGCGCCCGGCCCACTCGTATAGCAGACTGCTTATAGACATATGACATCATTCGTAACATTGCTCCCGTCTGTGGCTTAAGGAACAGCAGAAAGAAAGCTTGGATTTCCGCGATCACACGAAAGCAGCATGTATGGTTACAAGAGAAAAGAAATCGCGAATGTCAAACCGATCGTTGCGTCGTGGATAGGTACACATCAGGACGGAAAACGAAACAGCTGTGTGCGCTTAGAACTCGGGCGTATCGTAGGTCCCCTCTGCGTCCTCTCCGTTCTCCATGATGTATTCCCGCGTCTCGTCGACCTTGTCCCGCAGCTGCTTCAGCAGGGCATCCTTCCGCTCGGTCGCGACACCGGCCTTCTCGACCGCGCGCATGGCGACGTGGTAGCGGCTGACGCTGTTGACGAGCATCATGTCGAACGGCGTCGTCGTCGTTCCTTCGGCGCCGGTTTCGTCAGTTGGTTCCGTCATCCAAAAGTGGAGAGGGCGCGGATCGAACCTTCTTCCTTGTACCCGGCCACGACCATCCTCTCCGCTACCTTGCGCCGTCCAAACACCAGTCCGGCGACATCGTTTACGTAGCCGTGATAGTTCACCACGATCCCCTTGTCGCTCGTGAAGAGCTCGTCGAACCCCGCGTCCGACAGCGCGTGCGGATGGCTGCCGGTCGGCCCGAGGATCATCAGATCGGTGACGTTGACCACGCGCACCCCGATCACCGGCGCCATCTTCCTCAGCAGCGCGGCGGCTGCGACGACTTCGAACGTCACCTCCGTTCCGATCCCGACCAGGACCACGTCGGGTGAGTCCGCAGAGGCGAATCTCCACACCGACGCGCCGGCACGGCAGTGTGCGTCCGCTTCTTCCGGCGAGAGCCAGACCGGTGTCGGCTGCTTACTCCCGACCACGAGGTTGGTGTAGTTCTTGCTGTCGAGGCAGTGGCGCATGGTCGAGAGGAAGCAGTTTGCGTCCGGGGGCAGGTACACGCGCGCCATCTCCGGCTTGAGGTTCAGCACCGCGCCGATGAACGACGGGTTCTGGTGCGAGAACCCGTTGTGCTCCTGCCGCGCCCAGGTCGACGTCTCGAGGTAGTTTATGCTGGCGTTCTGGCTGCGCCAGGGGACTTCCTTCGCCAGCTTGACGAACTTGGAGTACTGCACCATCATCGTGTGCACTATCCCCAGGAAGCTCTCGTAGCTGGGGAAGAGCGCGGTGCGGCCGGTGAGGGTGTAGCCTTGCAGCAGGCCCTGGCACGTGTGTTCGCTCAGGATCTCGATGACCCGTCCGCCTTTGGCGCGCGAGTAGTCGTCCCACTGGAAGTTGCGGCCGGTGTGGGAGAGGACGGCGGAGAGCTTGTTGCTTTCCAGCTCGTCGGGGGAGAAGAGGCGGATTCCCTTCGGATTGGCGGTGAAGACTGCATCTAGGTACTCGCCGACGGCTTTCATGGACGACACCTGGTTGCCCTTCTCGACGCCGAAAGGCCGCCAGTCCGGCGCGCTGATCGGATTGTGGCCGTTGTAGGTTTCTTTCAGTTGGCCGACCGGCTTGTCGGGGATGAGGTCCAGGATTTCCTGAACGGGTGCTCCGGAGTCGTCGAATAACGTGGCAGGATCGTACGACCGCAGCCACTGCTGAAGCGCAATCCGTCCTTCGTCGTCCTTCTTCGCGTCTGGGATTGGGACTTGATGGCTGTGGAAGCTGCCCTCGACGAACTCCCCCTTGTACGTCTTTGGCCCCGTCCACCCCTTCGGCGTCCGCAAGATCAACACCGGCCACCGCGGCTTCACGATCGGGCTCCCCTCCCTGGCCGCCTTTTGGATCTTCCTGATCTCGCCAACCGCCCAATCCATACTCGCCGCCATATCGGCATCGATCTCGCCCAGCACCTCGCCCACAAACCTGACCTGATACCCGTACCCGGTAAACAGCGCGACGAGCTCTAGTTCATCCATGCACCCGTAGATCGTCCTCTCGCTGATCTTGAACCCATTGACATGCACGATCGGAATCACACCGCCACTTTCCTTGGGGTCGAGGTATTTGGCCGCATGCCACGCCGTCGCTGTCGGCCCCGTCTCCGCCTCTCCGTCGCCCACGACCACAGTGACCAGCAGGTCGGGCTTGTCCATCACCGCGCCGAAAGCGACCGCAAGCGCATATCCCAGCTCTCCGCCCTCGTGGATACTCCCCGGCACGAGCGCATTGATGTGGCTAGGGAACCCCGCCGGCGTGGAGAATCCCGCGATCAGTGCCTCCAGCCCCTTCCTATCCCGCGAGTATTGGGGATAGAAGCGTTCCAGCGACCCCTCCAGCCACAGCGAGGACAAGATCCCGGGGGCGCCGTGACCGGGGCCGACGACGAAGATCATGTCGCAACCCGTGTTCCTGACCACTCGGTTGATATGCGCGTACACAAGCGTCAACCCGGGACAGGTTCCCCAGTGCCCGAGAAGGCGCGGTTTGATGTCGTCGGAGGTCAGATCGGAGGCGACAAGAACGTTGCGTCGGAGAAATATCATCGCCGCCGCGATGTAGTTCGCTGCGCGGCGGAAGCTGCGCAGAGACTGGGCTTCCGACGCAGTAAGGGCGTTTTCTAGAGGAAGTCTGACTGAGAGCTCCGTGAGGGAGGAGGGAAGGGAGGAGGCCAGGGGCGCCGGGTCGGCGTGGTCGATTATTTCGCCGGGCATGTTTTTGTTTTGCAAGTACAGTACTGGTTACTGGGTGTCCGTGAATTGTTTGTCTCTTAGTAGAGGGTACGGCCTATTTACAGACTTGCGGTGGGATGATCCGGAAGGATTTCTACCCTGAAGTTTTTGATACCTATGACGTTTTGTCTGGGATCGACATAGTGATCTTCGTGGTCCAGCGCCAGCAGGCCTGGAATCCTAGTCGCAACACAGTATGGTACTCGCCATGTATACCAAACTGACGTCATTTGAGGTTGCACCAAGAATACATACAGTGCAGTTGCTCCATCATCAGTTTGGATGCTGGGGGAGGGGACAGCCTTAAAATTGCCTCTTTGTCGCTGGGCGTTGGCATAAGACAACTCCTGACAAATCGACACGGTATCGAAGCATGGCCGACGACGCAAAATACGGCGGAAAACCGCGCCTTATCCTCTCCATCAATGCTGGAAGCAGCAGCGTAAAGCTTTCCCTATACTCAGCGACCTTCAGAAGCGAGCCGGTTCCGCTGGTCTCGTCCTCTATATCGGGGCTTACTTCTCCACCAGCGACCTTCTCGTACGCCCACATCTCGTCGCCCGATTCCCCCTCGAACGTCCAGAAGCAAGAGCTCAAGGACGCCACCACGCAAGATGCTGCGCTGCGACACTTCCTCAGGCACATGGCGGCGGACGGGTCGCTCAAGGAGTTCGAAAGCGGGTGTGATATCGATCTCGTCTGCCACCGTATCGTGCACGGCGGTGACTTCGACAGGGCGATGGTTCTGAGCAACGAGACGATCCAGGAGATCGAAGACCTCGCCGAGCTTGCTCCGCTGTAAATACCACGCCCTCCTGCTTCCCTGCTCCTCGTAGCCGTAGCTGATGACAACCCGAAGCCACAATGCGCCGGCTCTCGGCCTCGTCCACATCGCCATATCCCAGCTCCCGCGCGCACAGAACATCGCCTACTTCGATACTACGTTCCACTCCACGCTCCCCCCGGCAGCGCGCACGTACATGGTTGCCCCTAGAAATCCGAAGGTGCGCAGATACGGCTTCCACGGGATCAGCTACGCGTTCATCCTGCACTCGGTAGCCGGGTATCTCGGCCAGCCCGTCGAGGAGACGTCGCTAATCGTCCTGCACCTCGGCTCCGGCGCAAGCGCGTGCGCGATCCGGAACGGCTTGAGCATCGATACCTCGATGGGACTTACACCGGCGGAGGGCCTGCCGGGTGCGACGCGCAGCGGAACGGTAGATCCGACGCTAGTCTTCCACACCACCTCCTCGGCGTCGTCGCTATCCAGGGCGGGCACGAAGGACATGCACATCACCAAGGCGGAGGACGTGCTGAACAGGCACTCGGGCTGGTCCTCTCTCGCGGAGACGACGGATTTCGCGGCAATTGCCGAAGGCTGGGAGCAAGCCAGCGAGAAGGAGACCCTGGCGTTCGAGATCATGGTGGACAGGATCGTTGGATACGTTGGCAGCTACTGGACGAAGCTGGGCGGCGAGTGTGATGCGCTGGTGTTCTCCGGAGGCATAGGCGAGAAGAGCTGGCAGCTGCGCAGGGCAGTCGCGCAAAGGTGCGCCTGCCTGGGGTTCAAGATCGAGGAGAGGAGGAATATAAAGGCTGCGGAGAGTGCGGGAGTGGTCGTGGGTATCAGCGGTGAGAGGACGACGGACGGTGGAGGGAAATTGCTGGTCTGTAGGACGGACGAGGAAGGGTGGATGGCGAGGGAGTGTGCGATGGACAAGAGGTTTTGGTAGCTGAATAATGTTCCCAGATACCGAGGATTATTTTTTTTGGCAGACGCTGTTCGAGTGCGTCATTCCATGCTAAGCATGCTAAGAAGGAGATGGATATACGCCCGCGGTAAAAATGGAAGAACGTTCCATACAGTGGCCGACCTCGGAAACCACAAACCACAGAATGTCACTCAACCACAGTATTGCTAGTACACCATTCACACCTGGTGACATGAATTGTTATTCCCACATACCTCTGTTGCATGCAATCTATAATCAAACAAAAAAGAAACCCTCCCGATCGTCTTGATGGAAAGTGAATAGTTGGATAGTGAATTGCGTACAACGGCTCGAGGTGGTGATACGCACTGCTACTAAATCCTGACTGGATGCAGTTCTGGTGAACAACCCCCTCCGCCACAACAAAAAAAAAACACAGCAGGGAACATAAGCGAGGTTATCGAGAGAAGGAGTACTCACAATGGTAATTTCAAAGCCCTAGTTGCAAACTCGTGTATCCGGTCGGAACCCGCTAATCACGAGTGATAGTAGTGAATGGACAACCCTAAGGACAATTGAATACACTCTCGTGATCCCCTTCAGCTGGCCCTACTGGACTCCAACCTCAGCTGTTCTTAACTCACAACTCGGCGGAACTACCTTCGCGATTCAACCTCTTCTCCACCGATTCACCGCGGCGTCTTCTACCTCCCTAACAACATTCATCACCCGCCGACCACCCGACCTACCCTACCCACGATAGACCCTCGCCACTCACTACCGCCGCAGACAGGGATGGAATCTTCCAACCGTCTCTTGCGCTCGACGAGCGACAAGATGCAGAACTTCCGCGTAAGCTTCCTTCGTAACGATGGCTGTCGGGGTTACCAAGCTGAACCTTTCGACCAGCGTCGCCTCTCGGACAAGTTTGGGAAGCCGCTGCCAGCGGGAAAGGAGGGAGAATACTCAAACTCTTCACAGTGCAGCGGTTCCATAACGTCTCTCGGGAGAACCGACCAAGACCGCATCCAGAAAACGCTGGACGACTGGCTGATCTCGCCGTCTGAGCACGACCCGCTCTCACCAGTCAGATCCCTTTCCAGCGGCCACCCCTCGCTCAATGACCGCCCTAGTAGCGGTTACACTGCGTCTGAAATCCGCAGACGTAGCGATCACTCCGCATCTACCAGGAACAGCTACAAGAATTCGTCCTTTCGCAACAGTGACCTGAGCAGCAGCGATTGCACCGCATCTACCACGGACAGCAACAAGAATTCGTCCTTTCGCAACAGCGACCCGAGCAGCAGCAGCTCGTACAGTCTGTTCCCGAAGCCGTCCGCGCCGACATCCACCGCTCAGAGCATCCCGTACCAGCAGCTCCTGCACCAGTGCCGATTCCTTGCGCTGGAGTGGGCCACCACTCTCGGAAACCTCGTTATGATCGCCGAGATTGGCGCCACCAGTCTCGAGATCCTGATGTCGCGCGCCATCTCGACCGGCGGCACGATCGCCTACGAACTCAACGAGCTGGTGCACAAGTTTCGGGTCGTGCACACGGCCATACCAAAACCGAGATCCGTCGCCAGGCTTCATCTGCCACTTATGCTTACCGCCACCAGAGCCTACTCGCTCGTCGAGTGCTGCCGCGCCTGGGAGCAGATAACCACAACCCTTAACGACGATTTCGACGACTGGCTCAAATTCTCGCCGGAGGCGGCTGTCGACGGCGCCAAAGGCTGTCTCGGCCGGTTAGTCGCTATCCGTGCCGCCATCAGGAGGCTCGCCCCGAAGACCGCCGGCGGTCCGGGTGTCAAGGACGCCGAGCACGATGCCGAGCTCCTCCTCCAGAAGGGGGCCGTCGCCGATCTCAAGAAGAAGGTCGAGATGGCCGGCGCAGAGTTTATGATGAGCATCCAGCCTGGCGATTTCTCGGCCGACGAGCAGGTGGTCATCATGTGATGGACACGGGGGGAACATCGAATCTGCGGTTGTAAGCAGCCCGCACGGTCACATACACCTGTAATCTGCTCTTTGTCATGTATCTCATCAAATGGAAGTCTTCACATCACAATACCCTACAACATAGAAAAAGAAGGGAAATTGCACGGTGCTGTAGCGCGATGGAATCTCGTATCTAACGCGTTCCTACTACACCGTGAACGCCTCTGGTTGGGTTGATTGTGTATATTCACAGGACCATCGTTGGAACCTTGCAGTGGAGTAATTGTATCCTCTAGCCCGTCCGTAGGAAACGGGTTCCGACACATAGTGTGGACGGTGCCGTTATTGCCCGCTTAGGTAGACATGGGGTACAGAGTGCTGGGGAGGGTTTGGGTAAAGCTATTGGAGTAGTTGCGGGCGGCTAGCGGTGTCCCTCGAGCCCGGCTCTACGTCGCCGTGGGTTGGGAGTAGGTAGGCGCCCCGAATTAGGCGGATGAGGTCGAAGGGACGAGCACCGGACCGCGTCTACTCCCTTTCCGATGAAGCAGTCGCCACACCCGCCAACGACGGGAAATATGTACATAGGGGCCACGGCTGCTCTTCCAGGGAACGGCAGATGAACCAGGGTTGATCGAGGCTGACCGCTAGTCTTGCCCACCATACGCGGGTACATAATAACTACTTAGCTGGTCACTTCCTATGCAGGCCAATATGCAGTTACTTACATACGGTTAGATATGCACCTCCTCGTATACGTGACTTGTTAGGCACAGTGAGTACCTGTGTAGTCAGTTGAGAAAGAATGGCCGTAAAGCCCTGCCGGAGAGGCTCCTAAGATTCCAATCTCAAAGCTCCGGACTCGAACTTGAAGCCTGCCTCGGACGGGGTTTTTCTTTATTTAGTCGCTAATCGCATGCGACCTAGATATCCAGATCATAGCGATGTACACACCAGCACCCGTCTACTGTCCAACCCAAAGGGGGCTCGTTGTGGCTTCCCTTACCCACTGTCCTGGTCTATCCCTAACATATGAATCCTACCTCCCTCCTCACTCTTAACCTCGCTCCTAACCACACTCCCTCCTACAGAAAACTCATCCCCCAGCTCCTCCGCCTTGTGACTCCTCTCCTCTGCCTTCTCTTCCCGTTCCCTGAGCTGGCGCTCGGACAATCTCGCTCTAGGTATCCTCCTCAGCCATGTCTGGGTCCGGTACGGGCACCACCAACACTTGGCCATGGGCCTGCTCTTCGTCCACTTGAGGCACTGGCCAGTGAGGCAGTGACTGGGCTTCAACTGGTAAAATCTCGCCGCTTGCCGCTCTTCGCTGGGACTGAGTCAGGTTTCTGGCACACCTTTCCCTGCCGGCAGTACTGGTATTTCTTCCCAGTGACCCGCGAATCCGCCCACATCTTGGCTTCCTGTCATTTCTCTTCCGAGATCTCCCGCTTGAGATGTGCAAGGGACCTCGGGAGGGGAATCGGCCGCCTGCCATACCGGTTTGTGAATGCTTCCATTCTACCCCGCAAGCGTCAGGTTCTCTGCCGCGAGCTTGGCCCACTCGTCAGCCTTCTCGTCCCCTGGAACGCCCTTGTGGGCTGGGCGCCACCGGATCTCAATGGTGATGTCCGGTCTGGTTCTCCGAAGCGTCGTAATGCAGCCAGACTGGACTGGTTGGCCGGCGGGCCAGGCAGACGAGTGAGAATCCGTGATTCGGAACAGCCCTGCTAGCTTTTGCGAGGAACGATCAGCCACCGTCACAACAAGAGACAGCGAATCGTACTCACGCGGGGGAAAATCGGAAAGAGAAGAGGAACAACAATATCTAAAAATTCCGTTGGTCGGAGAACATATGGTGGAGCTGTAAGCGAAATCATGGGGACATTTCTTGGGTTGTGAGTGGATTTCCGCGTCTTGGGTTACAACTATACTGTTGTAGGGAGCTTTCGGCCACGACCAAAACAACGGATAGAATATCGTACATACAGAGGAGAGCACCGGGAAGAGAAGAGGAACAAGATTACACAAAAATTCTGTTGATCGGAGAAGAGATGGTGAACCGTAAGTGAAATCCGGCAGGCATTACTTGGGGTTGTGAGTTAGTCTCCAGTGTTCTCACATGTAGAATCTCTCAGAAGCCAAAGCCGGAAATAGACGACAAGGGGCTTGGGAGGTGAGGAATAGCCTGGGTGACGGTAAAGCTAGTTGTGGTTGGCCAGGCATTTGCGAAACAGTCGGAATACTGTCTAGAGTCCTCGTTCCGAGGCGACGTGCAGTGACGTCAGCCCGACTTTGTCGGCGGCAGAGACGTCGGCTCCCCGGTCGATGAGCAACCGGGCCATCCCTTCGTGCCCTTTAAACGAGGCGACGTGTGGCATGGTGTCCTCGTGGGAAATTTCTCCTAGATGGCCAATCTCCGCCGTGATTGCGTCAAGCAAGGTTTGTGTTCGTATTGGTTCGTATGAGCATTGGATCCAACGGAAAGCGTTGAGTGCTAGTCGAGGAGCACTCCCTTTTTGGGCAACGATATGCTTGTATATTTCGCCGTAAACCTCTGTGAGCATTCCCGGTAGGACTTCCAGACTGCGTCTTACATCTCCTGGAGTATACATCTCGCAGAGAAAAGCGATCTGAAGTGCGGCTAGTTGGAACCCAGCACTCAGCCTTCAGCTGCGTTCATTGATTGTTATAGTGGGCGTGGTGAACTTACATTGCCTTGGATCTGAAACGAAGAACACCGCACATTTCGACTCCGAGGTCGCAGGGGACATCACCGTGAAGAAGTCGTGAGTTGTCAATAGCGCTCTGAACGCTACTTTCAACGAACCGGTTGATGTCGCTGACATTGTCACCAGGTTGCAACTCAAATCTTGGGAATTGTCTCCAAGTTTATGAGGATGTCGGTATCCATTCGAGCAGTCGTAAAAAACTTGACTACACTCGTTGATCTCTTCACGATGTACTTCAGCGCGTTCAATAACTTCAAGTTTGTGTGATCGACTTCGTCCAAGGCATCTGTCGTTTGCGGATATATATTTGTGAGTTGGATGAGTAGCTCTTGACTTTCTGCCAAGCTAAGTCACGACGACTTTTGACCTTTTTGCCGCCCTTCATACATATTGAAGACCGGCTTCAGAAGCTTGTTCTCTTCAGACGTTTTCGCAAGCCGCTGAACTAGCGCGTTCAGTATTCCCCCCGGAGTTGGATGATTTTCTTCCGCTCGATTATAGTAGAAGTACGCGAAACCGCCTGGAGTCTGATCTGCAAGGAAAAAATCGGTGACCCTTGGTGTGATGCAGGTTTTGCCGGCTAAAGGATACATAGAAAGCATAGTGTTAACCGATCACGTGTCAAAAAATATTCGCACGGTGGGAAGAATTTATTCATTAGAGATATCTACCTCAAGTCACGTGTCCAATCCCCCGCACCGAATATTCGATGTAGGTAGTTTCCAGGCGACCCCACTTCCGCAATTGGCTCAACTTCGGTTTTTACATGTGAAAACATCGGAGACCAACTCACAACCCCAAGAAATGCCCCCCCGGATTTCGCTTACGGCTCCACCATTTTTCCTCCGATCAACAGAATTTCTGTGTAATCATGATCCTCCACTCTTTCCTCAGTGTGTACGATTTTCTGTCTGTTGTTGTGGTGGTGGCTGAAAGTTCCCTGCAACTGCGGAGTTATAGCCCAAAACCCAAGAAATGTCCACATGTTTTCGCTTACAGCTCCACCATGTTGCTCCTCTTCTCTTCCGATGTTCTCCTCAGTGTGTACGATTCTCTGTCTCTTGTTGTGATGGTGGCCGATCGCTCCCGGCAAAAGCCAACAGGACAATAATGAATCATAATGCCTCACTCGTCTGCGCGGCCCGAGTCCCTGTTGTAATATCTCACTCGTTGCTTAGTCATGGCGGGCAGGCATGGACCTGCCCCTATATTCTCCTTTCTCTCGAGGCTTCAGCCTTACTTAGACAATACACACGTTCATCACTTTCAACAGGTTA
>Ga0307508_10001606_pt1 | contig 25224 bp, 18 predicted proteins | sample 9_EM_MG_FD_203089 | JGI IMG/M metagenome (GOLD analysis project Ga0307508, IMG submission 203089) | Populus trichocarpa ectomycorrhiza microbial communities from riparian zone in the Pacific Northwest, United States - 9_EM | ecosystem: Host-associated > Plants > Roots > Unclassified | place... | reverse complement strand
TCTTTTTTGTGCTGAACCCGTTGTTTTTGTACATGGCCAATTATGTGAGCAGCGATGGTTTTTTTCTGGCGCTGAGCCTTACCTGGTTTGCGTGGCTGCTTTGGATTATGTATAAGCCGACCAAGAAATTGATTATATGGCATGCGGTGTTGTTGTTTGTGACCTTTACGGTAAGGTATAATGCGTTGATATATCCCCTTATTGCCGTACTGGCTTTTGCATTGAGTCCTTTATCGTTGAGGCGGAAAATTATGGGGGCAGGATTAGCGATTTCACTGGTGGGTTGTTTTGTGTTATATACGTGCTATAGGTACAAGCAGATAACGGGGTATTGGCAGTATGCGCCTTTTAGTGGTTGGCAACTTGCCAACAATGCAATGTACACCTACCGTTATGTTGCCAATGAAAATCGTAAACCCGTACCAAAACGTCTCAAATCTCTAAACGACATGGTCAATAAATATTTTGACACAACGAGAAACATTGAAAAATATCCTGTTGAAACTTTACAGGCGAGCACTGTATATATGTGGGACATACGTATATCTCCGCTTTATAAGTATAGAGAAAAGATATTTAAAAATGACTCAACAGCTACTGAGTTAAAAAAATGGGCTTCCATGGGGCCGTTATATAAAGAATATGGCATCTATACTATTAAGCAATACCCATTAAAATATCTAAAGTATTTTGTTTGGCCCAATGCAAGGAAATATTATGCCCCACCAGTTGAATTTCTGGCGGCATACAATTCCGGGAAAGATAGCACCGCCAAAATAGGGCAAATTTGGTTTAAATATAACAGTACTAAACTCGCAGTCCGAACAAAAAATAAAAGTGTCAAAATTCTTGATTTCTATCCAATTTTATCTGGTATCACTAATTTGGCAATTCTCTTTATGCTTGTTTGCTTCAAAGTATTAAAAGCAATCGACACCACAAATGTATTTAGAAAAGGAATAGTACTTGGATCTTCGCTTTGGCTTATTAATGCTGTATTTACAATTTTTGCTTCTTCAGCAGCCTTACGCTTTCAAGCTTTCCCAGTCGCCTTATCATTTATTTTCATGTTATTACTAGTTGACTGGCTATCAAACATTGCATTTAGAACAAAAAATAATATAGGAAGTCTAGAGTCTATATCTAAGGGGGCATCAATTGAAAATGTCATTTGTTAGCATTGCAAACTTTTAATAATATCAAATCTATAACCGTTTACCCAGCAACAGTCTACTCATATTTATAATATTGATAGCCATATTAATAATGGCATCTAATTACTGAATAGTACGTTTTAAATAAATTCAAAATCATGTAATACCTATCAATGATAAATATGAAAAAGTTAATTTCATTATACTTGCTTGTTTATCTTGCAGCATGCTCTGAAAACAAATCTATCCGCAGAGACTTAATAGGTAAGCCTATGCCGTCCATTCGCATATTACTTTTAGACAGTTCAAGTCATTTTGATACAAAAAACATACAAGAAGGCCAATGGAGCGTATTCTTTTACTTTAGTTCGGAGTGCCCATATTGCCGAGCACAAATGAAGGAAATGACTGACAAAATTAATCAGATAAAAAACGCAAGAATTTACGCTGTTACCTTTGGCAGTTTCAATGATCTAAAATCATTTTCCACAGAATTCAACCTGAACAAATATTCAAATATTATTACAGGATTAGATTACTCAAATTCGCTAGTTCGATTCTTTAATTTAAAAACCGTTCCATTTACGGCTATCTACAATCCGAAAAACAAAATCATATGGACATCTTCTGGCAAAACGTCTGTTAACCAAATAAAAAACGAAATAGAGAGTGTAGAAACAAATTAAAAGGTAAGCATCAAATAACCGAGCTGTTAAAATAAGTTATTGCGCAGTAGTTAACCTTGCCTTGATCACGCAAGGTAAATGGAGTAGCCGAAAACCATTATAATAGAGTAGGCAGATTATTATTACAAATAAAGTTTAGCTTTTTGATTTAAAAAGCGCTTATTGTTATGAAAAAAGCAAAAGTTATGTTCACTGCTCTTACAGTATTAGCAGTAGTAGGTGGTGCTTTAGCATTTAAAGCAAAAACTCTAAATAACACATTCCTATACACTTCAAGTGCAAACGGAGAATGTGTAATCTCTTTGGATGGCCGCAGTGCTATTTTCCAGGCTGATGGAACAGTTGTAACGCAAGGTACTATCGCTAACAGTACACCGTCTGACTGCAGCCAGCCTACTAGCTATGTACTGGAATAATCGCTATACAATTGACAATATGTAATCATAAGCAACTTCGATAACATAATGTCAAGTATGAAGATCTAATAAAGGCTATTCAATTTGAATAGCCTTTATTAGTAAAAGTTAAGATTTGATCTGAACAATTGGGATTAACTTTAAGTAACCACACATATTAATTGTATGATACACCTGGTCGCCGGTAAATGGTTTGCCAGCTCCATACCCGCATCAGCCGCCGTTTGTAATATAGCCCACTGCGATGAAGACCCAGCAATCTACACTGCCGGAGCACACTAAACTGCGGATGACTTTTATCCCCCATAGTTTTGCGTTCTGCGACCGATTTGGTTACTGTAATTTTTTTTGAGCCAGTCATTCTCCATTTTTTGCTGCCCGATCGCGGCTTCAAAAACAGCGGCTGCCTTGCTTAAAAACTCCTTCTTCCAGGTATTAATCTGCGTGGGATGCAGTTCATGTTTGCGGGCCAGCTCTTCCACGGTGTGGCGCTCCCGGATGGCTTCCAAGGCCACTTTGGCCTTGAAGTCTGCACTGAATTTGCGTCTGCTTTTCTTTTCCATTTCAGGTAATTTAAAAATTTTTTTAATTCTTAACTACCTGTCCTTTTTTAGGGGTGTATCATAGAGTAAGGGTATTTGTTGCTCTTCGAAAAAAGGCAGAACGCGGTCGTCGAGAATATCAGCGGAGATGATGGCATGCTTGCTTTCATAGAGTTTGGTAAAAGCCACTCGGCTATAGATATCAATAAAGGTCTGCGGATAAATCCGGCCTACTCCTTTGATGTTACTTATGTAATATGTGTCCTGAGAGCCGAGGTAACCGGGGTCCGTTTCTATCTCCACCGGTGTCATACAGCTGTTTGAGGCGGTAAAAGCTGTCCCGGCTATAACTCATTACTTTACATGCACGGGAGACATTTCCAAATTGTTCTGCTAAATGCAGGAGACCTAACTTGGTTTTGATTAACTTCGATGCTTGATTCATGATCTGACATTTTGGGGTTGATTGAACGTGTGGTTACTTAAAATTAGTTCCATTTGCCAGATTAAATCTTGACTACTTCACAGTAGCATTCAATTAAGGTATAGCCCCTGTTGTATCAAACTCATACCCGGTATCGATACCCTTTTTTGATGCCGGAATACCTTGTGTCATCCATTTTGGAGGCAAGGCATCTTTTAAATAATAGTTAAAAAATTGGGTCAGCCTAATCGTATAATCTACTGCATTCTTCCCATGTACGCCATGGTATTCGTTATCATATTGCAACATCCAAACTTTTTTCCCAAGTCGACGTAAAGCCATATACAATTCAACGCCTTGTCTCCATTGAATGTTGTTATCCTGCATATTATGCATAATCAGCAGCGGTGTAGTAACTTTGTCCGCATTTAACACTGCCGAATTTTTCCTATACAAATCTGGTCTTTCCCAAGGCGTTGCACCATATAACTCATGTCCATCTTCAATCAAACTTTGTTTATTATAATGTTCAATAGAAGCAATGCCAGGAACCAAAGTTAAATACGCACTTATTGGGTCACTTGATCCTGCAGCTTCTGCAGCCGCTGTGAAAATATTAGTGTGAGTAACTAGGTAATTGGTTTCTAATCCTCCAAAACTATGTCCTTGTAACCCCATTTTATTTGCTTTAACAAACGATCTTCTTGCCAGGTATTTCGCAGCAGAAACGATTGAATTATATGCCCATTCACCGACAGGCTTTCCCGACAGCTTTCCCACTTTATAATGAATGTCCGGGGTAAAAACCAAAAAACCATTACTAACAAACCAGGGGATATTAATATTATCACCGGTAAATTCTGGAATTGGAAATTGATATAACCTATGAGAAAGCTGCTCGTAATAATTGAAAATTACCGGATACTTCTTTCGGGGATCAAAGTTCTCAGGTTTATATAATATACCCTGACTAATCGTTCCATCCAATTGTCTCCAATGTACAAGCTCTGATCTAAGCCAATTAAATTTTCGTTCGGGATATAATTCTGTCAACGGCGTAAAAATATCAAAATCCTTTGTCATAAAATAATTGGGGGATTCACTGGCAGTTTGCCTACTTAATATCCAAACATTAGCATTCTTCGATTTTATTGGCTGTAATCCTAAATCATAAGAGTGGTGCTGAATTGGAATCTGTGACTCCTTGCAATAAAACGTATATGGTCCCATAACTAAACACTTGGGATTTCCTAACCCTGATATTCTGGTTTTAAAAAAACCATTATATTTTGTGTCAGGAGAAAAGGCAGTTAAAAGCAACTCTTCATCAGTTGTATAAGCTATGTTTTCATATATTAGCCTTAATTTCAATCGATGTGCCCTACCAAATCCATTTGTGATATTCCTAGGAGGAGTCCTATTGGCTAAGTCAACTAACCAAATATCATAATTATCATAAACAATTACTCCCGAATCATTCTTTAACCAAGCAACAATTGGTGCAATAACGTAAGGCAAAACAGTACTAGAGTATTCATTATTAATCCCACCAGGAATAGATTTTGTTATATTAAACACTTTATGCTCACTTACTGAATAACTACAATAAGATCCATTATTTCTATCATAAAATGCTAACCATTTTCCACTTTCAGAAAACCATAAATTATACAATCTATTAACACCCTTTCTAATCAAATATCTGGCGCTATCTTTTAAAGAAACTAAATAAAATGATTTTTTATACGCAATTTTGATATCTGAATCTTCGAAGGTTTGCTCCAAAACAACAAAATCCTCAAAGTCCCCAACAATTTCTTCGTCATCTTTTTGAAATGTAAGAACATGCCGGTTTAGTACATTCACTACAGAAGTTAGAATTTTAGGCCCAGAGGCAAGCACTCGCATTTGTTCCGGCTGTATATGTTTATCTTTATAACTCCAGACATCCACATTTATAGCGCGGGGATTGGGTTTTGACGCAACAGATTGTAAATATCCTTGAAAAAAAAGCCAGTTGCCATTACTGCTAAATCTCATCGAGCCGTTTATTTCAGAAACAGGGCCAAAGACATCTGATGCTCTATTTATGAGTTCTATAGCTCCATAACTACCAACCTTGTAATACCAAATAGAATTAGATTTCGTGCGCTCCTTTCCATTACTGCCATCTGTATCTCCCTCAGACCTAAATTTTACAATAAAAGCTAACTGTTTGACTTGTCGGTCATAGCTAATATGGCTAAAATCTATTTCTTGATCGGTTATATTCCCAGAGGACCATATTTCCAGTAATTGTTTCGTTTGCAAATCTAAATACTTGAGAGTTTGGCCATTCTCACCATTTCTATTAACCTTATTTACAAACAATAGTACCTTACCATTATTATCGAACCTATAGTCAGTAACTGACGAATATTTTATCTCGCTACCAGTAATTAAGTTATATATTATCAAATCCTCAGGCCGATTTTTAACTTGGTAAGCAATCCACTCTTCTTTTTTATTGCGGGGTTGCCTATAAGACTTTATTGGGGTTATTATATTTTGTTCATTTGTCCCTAAGGTCGTCAGAAATAAAGTATCAGCTTTCTGAAAAAAAACCTTTTTACTATCGCCCGAAAAAAAACCGCTTGAAACCCCTTTATATTCACGTTTCCATTGATTATCTGTAGAAACGACAACTAAAGTATGAGAACCCTCAGGTATATTATTAATTATATATAAAAAATAAGAACCGTCATTTGTAATCTCAACATGCTTATCAAGAGAAGGCCATTGCACTATCGAAAAACTATCAATTGCATTTTTGTTCTGTTCTTGCTCAACAGTCTTTATATTTTGACAGAAACCGGTGAATACTATAAATAAAAAGCAATATAGATACAATAATTTTTTCATATCAATTAAGGGTTAACAAAAGACTGCATTGTCAGATGTTGACCTTCCTTAAATTACAAAAAAATATAACTCAAGCAAAGTCTCACATTTAAATATTAATACTGGGGCCAAGTCGGCTCACCTTTTTTGAATTTTAGAAGAGTTTCTTGATATAAAGCTGTGACCTTTTGACCTTTTTTTTTGGCACTCTCCCGATCAATATTAATAATATTCTCTTCAAGAGAAATAGCCAGTTTCTTTTTACCTAATTTATATAATATATTAGCTTTAGTGTCCATATTATTGGTCAACAGATAGGAAGAATCTATCATTATTGCATAATTACTCCAGGACAATGCCTTTCGTAAGTCCATCTTATTGTCGCTATACATAAACACTTCCCATGCATTATTATTTAAATATAGTGCTCCCCACATATTACGGGGCAATTCTTTAATACCCAAATAATCAACTTGTCTAGTTAACAACCTAGCATACTTTCTCCAGTTTTTACAGTTTTTATAAAATAAAACTTTCGATTTTAATATATTCCTTTCAGCATACTCATAATTATATTTAGATTTAACAACATTAAATATTTCTTTCCAGTGAGGAGGTTTATTGCACCCCTGGCACAAAATCTTTGGCTCTATTTCCTCTTTTGTTATAACATAGTCAAGTATACGAGTTGAAAAGCTTTTATTATACATTATTGAATCTATCTTCAATCCCTTTAAATAAAATAAAGTGAAAATTCTATCGCTTGATCTAAGTACTGTTTTAACTGAATTAATGAACTTTAAATTCTCTGATTGCATTAATTCATCCTCATTCAAAACATTTAAATACATATGTATATACTTATCTGCTATTTCGATTGACTTTTCCGGTTCATTATACTGCTTTGCCAAATCAACCAACCTCGGCATTTCCGCAAAGCCCACTAGCCCTTTATTATATTTATCAATTAAGCTGTAATACTGTTTTTCAGGAATCAAAGCGTCACCAGCAATATTAATAAATTCCTGAGCAGTTTTTAAGCCCTTTTCTCGATGCACGATTTCGCCAGATGGTGCAAAAAAAAGATATGTCGGAAACGCATTTATCTTATATCTATTTTGAAATAAATGAGCAAGTCCATACCACTCTTTAATTCTATCGGAATCTTTCTTTGAAGAATCCATCTGAATTTTTATTGAAATAAATTTAGAATTTATATACCTACCGACCGTACTATCTTTATAAATATCTCTCTCCATTAACTTGCATGGCCCGCACCAAGTAGTATAACAGTCAATAAAAACAAACTTGCCTTCATAGTATGCCTTTTCTTTAATCTGCTCCCATGTTAAGGTTGAATCAAATCTGATTCCATCATAAGATAAATTTACCACTTGAGCAACCGAGTTTAATGGGATAAAAAAGAAAAATAAAAATAATCTACTCACGCCTTTTATTTAAGTATGTTTAATGAATTGCTTTTATGCTCCTAATTCATAAGTTCTGCAATTTTATTATCTTACTAATTCTACAATAAAATTGCTTACCCTTAGTAGGGGGTACTCATTTAATAATTGCCAATTAATTAATACCCCGCATTTTGAGTCAAATACGGATCTTTTTGTAGATCGCCCAAAGGAAGAGGAAACAATTGCTGATGGGAATTCCAAACACTCGAGTTTTTCATAGGCGTGACTACAGTCATTACCGAGTCAATTATCGCTTTTCGCTTCAAATCCATCCATCTTTGTCCCATTTCAGTAAATAATTCAACTTGACGCTCATTAAGTATAGCATTTAATAAAGTCGCTTTATCATTTGACGTTGTATTTGATAAGCCAGCGCGAGTTCTAATCATATTCAAATCAGCTTGAGATCCGGCAATATTACCTTGTTCTGCTCTCGCTTCAGCCCTTATTAAATATTGCTCACCTAACCTTAGCATCATTCGATATTCGGTTGCATTGGAACTGGTCAAATTAACTTTATACTTAAATGGAAATGAATATGTATTGCCACCAACAGTTACAGTATTAATCCAATTACCATTTATCTTACGTTGATCGTTCACTTCAAAACTAGTTAACAGTCGAGAACTAAGATATACAGGATTTCCAGGTTGATTATTGTTAGGACCATTGGTAGGTACAATAAACCAAGCTGCCTCTGGTGTTATATTTAATAACGTTCCGCCTAGTACAGGTTGCAGTTGCCAAATTGCCTCATTACTATTTTTTAGAAATACACTATTTAGCGGGGCTAAATTATAAAGGGAAGTATAATTTATGATAGCAGTCGATTGCGCTTCTGCACTTAAAAGGTCGCCCAAATATAAATATGTTCTAGCAAGTAACGCAGTAGCTGCCCATTTATTTGGCCTGACTCGTTCAAGTGTGCTATTAGACGCGCTGCCATCGACATAACCTGATGTCAGCAACTCTTTAGCATCCTTCAAATCGGAAACAATCTGTTGATATATCTGACTCTTAGAGAAACGTGGAAGGGTAGAATTTTGGGAATAATCAGATGTCAAGACCAAAGGAATATCTCCGAATAAGTTGACTAGGTAAAAATAAAAAAAAGCTCTCATAAACTTGGCCTCTCCTAAAAGTTGTTGTTTGACAGCTGGGGACAATTCGGTTGAAATTGACAAGCCTTCAATAGCCGAATTACATACAAAAATTAAAGGATACATATTGACCCAAAACTCAGACCCTATATTGCTGCTATTTGATGTTAGCATATTTTGATAATATGCAGCCATGGCTAAATTATTATTGCCACTCCACAGAGTAAACTCATCTGCCGATAGTCCCAGCCATAAAGATATAGTAGGTAAGCTCGGGGTAGAATTATAATTACTTGAACTCAATAACGTGTATAAATTCGTCATAACAGCAGCTGCAGTGGCATCTGTCTTAAACACATTTGAACTCGTAATTTTAGTTATGGGAGGATCAACATGAACCAGCTTAGAGCAACCACAAACTATAAGCAAAACAAACAGAATACCTATATAAGCGGCAAGCTTTATGTAACATGCCTGTATCCCTTTTATATTGTTTCTCATTATCATTATTTTTTTGTTTTTTAAATAAAACAACTCCCCAAGCATTAAAAACCGATTTGGATTCCTGCAGTTATAGTTCTAAGTGGAGGTAGTGTATATACTTGTGTCTCAGGATCGAGTCCTGGATATTTAGTTATTGTCAATAAGTTTTGACACTGAACATACACTCGACAACTAGATAAGACACCCTTAGTCGTAGACTCTTTAACTAAATCATACGAAATTGACAAGGTCTTAAGTCTAATAAAAGAGGCATCAACGTAGGCTATATCACTTGAGTTTGCGTTGTTAAATTGATTAAAAATACTAACGCCGGAACCAGAACTGAATTTTTGTAGGTCGGTATTTTGACCTGGATTTGGCCACCGATTCAATGCATATAATGGTTGATTATTTCTATTACCATTTCCGGGATAACTACCTAATCCAAATAATATATTACTAGGCGCAATTTGTTTTACAAATTGAAAAAGGAAATCTAGTTGAAACCTATTAAAAATAAATGCATTTTGCAACCCACCATAAATAGTGGGATTTTTGTTGATAAATACGGTTTTATCAGTAATTGAATTGGGGGTAGTAGTAGGATTGCCACGGCTATCAGCTACCATATATAGGCCCGTCGCGGGATCAACCCCCAAAAAATGATATGTCTTTACTACATTTGCGGGTTGTCCAATGACAAGTTGATTAGCATATGTCGATGTTGATAGCGTCGGGAAAGATATGAGTTTGTTTTGGGACGATGTAATATTGAAAGTGGTATTCCATGTAAAATGTTTTCTTTTAATATTAGAGGTATTTAATGAAAACTCAAGAGTCCGATTTTGCACCGTGGCAGGGAAATTGTCAACAATACTGTTCACGCCTGTTATTATTGGCAGGGCATATTGTAATAATTGATTAGAAGAACGATTGAGGTTATAACTGAAGCTTATAAGTATTCTATCTTTTATTGCGGACAAATCAATTCCAAAAGACATTTTTTTTGTCTCTTCCCACTGTAAATATGGATTCGGTAATCCGTTAAGGCTTAAACCAATTGTATTTTGATAGGGGACAGTAGGGCTATTGGGATTGTATAGATTCATAAAACGATAATCATCAATCTGATCATTTCCTGTTGTACCATAGCTAACCTTTAACTTCCCAAAACTTATAATATTTGACAGTCTTTCAAAGAAAGATTCTTTACTAAATATCCATGCAATTCCGACTGATCCGAAATCATGAAATTGATTCTGGGCCCCAAATCGACTGCTTCCGTCCCTCCTTGCGGTTAAATTCAAAATATATTTATCATTCCAATTAAAATTAACCCTTCCAAATGCTGCGGCATACTTATAAATTGACGATATGCTGTTAAGTATTGTTAGTGATGAAGCTTGCCGTATGTCTTCTACAACAACATCACTGTTATAACCGGAACCAAATAGATATAGACCTTCGTTAGAATTACGCTGTATTGTTGCTCCCACCAAAGCTTCAATTCGAGCTTTTGACATTGATGTTTTATAAATCAATTGAGGCTCTATAATCCAAGAATTCAATGTGCTATTAGAGAGATATACTTGTCGATTAGAACTCGTTCTACTTTCAGGAGGTTTTGAGACCGCAACAATCGGCAAAGACTCCTTCGTACCCAAATTCGAGTACCCAATATTAGCCAACAACTCAAGTCCTGGTAAAACTTTGTAATTCAAAATAAGACTACTAATTAGATTGTTTGTCCTATTTTTATATCGATTCAAATTAATACTTAACGGATTGGTCCAAGTGGATGTTCCTAAAGCATTAGGTGCCCAGTTTAGACTTCCATCTGGATTAAGTAAGGATGGAGCATTGGGTGGCAAGAAATAAGACGAAACTGTCAAGTCAGTTTGAGGTAGTTGGTTGTTGTCATAACCATAACTTCCAGATAATTGCAAATGAAATTTTTTATTTATTGAAACGTTATTAATATTAAAATGAACAAATGCTTTTTCATCGGAGAAGTCCCCAGGAAATACAGTTGTTTCCCTGTGATAAGTACCTCCAACTAAATATTGAATAGCAGCATTACCACCTGAAACAGTCGAATTAATATTTGCATATTTTGCAACTCCACCAATCAGAACTTTCCTCCAGTCTGTAAATCGTGTAGTATCCCATATCGTCAAATCTGGAGCATATACAAACGGTAATACCGCAGACGGATTTGCTGAAGGGAATAAATTATCATTTCTGAATGCCTCTTTACGCATTAATATGTATTGCTGGGTATTCATCATGTCGGTTGAACGCGAAACCTTTCCTTCACCATACTGAAAATTGGAATTAATTTTTATTGGTCCTATTTTCCCTTTTTTTGTTGTAACCAAAATGGCACCATTGGCTGCCCGGGAACCATAAATTGATGTTGCATCAGCATCTTTTAAGACCTCGACACTTTCAATATCAGAAGGGTTAATGTAGCTTAATGGGCTTCCGTTCCCGCCAGGCGAATAAACATTATCGCCAGACTTTCCTAAAATACCGCCATTTCCACCTGCAGTTGTTGGTAGCATCTGAGAAGAATATGGCACTCCATCAATTACATATAAAGGATCATTTCCACCGAAAATGCTATTTTGCCCCTGAAGCCTTACAGTAACTCCAGTTCCCGACAATCCGGTCGACTGGGAAATAAATAACCCAGGCACTCGTCCCTCTAATGCTAATAAAAAATTGTTTATTGGTTGCTTTTGTATTTCTTCACCCTTAATTGAATTAATATTACCTGTACTTAGGCGCTGTGTAGTAGTACCATAGGCAATAACTTGTACTTCATCTAGTTTACTTACCTTCATTACAAGCTTAACCATTACTTCAGTTCGACCTGCTACTTTCACTTCAAATGTTTCCACAGTTGAACCGCTAAAAATCAATATCGCTTCCTTATCTGTATTCGCTATAAAAAAGTCTCCTTGGCTGTTTGTAGAAGTAGCCTGCTTACTTCCTTTTACTGTAACTGTCACTCCAGCTATTGGTTCTCCATTTTCATTTGTCACCCTCCCCCTCACATCAATAAAAGCCAATCCCTTATCCGTATTCTGCACCACCTCACCCACCGCACGCGCCTTCCCCTTCACCACCACAATAATCGTATTCCCCACAATCTGGTAATTCAACGGCATATCCTTCAAACAAGCCTGCATCACCTGCTCCACAGACCCATTCTTAATATTCACATCCACCTTTTTAGCATTCTGCAGTATATGGTCGTCATAAAAGAAGACATAAGAAGTCTGCTTCTCTATCTGCTTAAATATCTTATCCAGCGGCGCATTCTTCTCCACAATGGTCACCGACTGTGCGATACCATTTGCGCTCATCTGGAGGCAGCCTACCATCAGTAAAAAAGCCGTAAGCCTCATAACCAGCACAATTTTGTTGTACAGCCGCCCGGTTCCGGCACGGGGGGCATTTTCAATTAAATACATAACTTTGTTCTGTTTAGGTTTAAACATTCAGTCTGTCCAAGATTCGATTCTTTAACCTGAACTATGGCAGGGAGGTGGTTGCAACACCTTCCTGTTTTTGTTTGGGTTAATAATTGTTGACCCTGAGCACCCCGGGCGCATTCGTCCCCGTCCCTCCTTTCATCCCCTTCCATACCAGGGTACAATTGAAGAAACGCGGTGTGGTGAGCGTATACGTGGCCAGCACCGTATCGGGGACCGCGTCGCGCACCTGGAACACATACGTGCCATTGGTGGATAAAGCCGGATAAGTTTTAAAGGCGCTGATTTGCCTATAGGACAAGCTGGAAAACTCCGTGACCGTAGGACTGGTCGATCGGGTAACCTTAATAGGATTGCTGTTATACACCAGGTTGATAAACCGCACCCCGCAGGAACTATCCGTATACACCGGGATAGATTCCTTCACCAGCATCGTGTCGACCTTCGTGGCCACATTGCCCGAAAGAAAAAGGGAATAGACGCCCCCGCTGCTGGTAGGCACCGTGCTGGTGAAATAAGGGTGTGCTGAATCGCCCGTGGGATACACATAGATATTCGTGTTCCCGGCATTAAGGCCAAAGGCCTTGAAGTTGTAGTTGGTAGCGCTGTCTACCAGGTTACTGTTCAGCTTAACCGTCTTCCCTCCTACCACCACATTGGTAACGTTAAGGGAAGCCAGGGGGGACGTTTCCACCGTGCTTTTTTTACAGGAGCCTGCCAGAAATGCCACCAAAGCCATCATAAACAAATGGTTCAGGTATCTCATTTTGTTGGTTTTTAAAAATCAGGACAGCGAAAAGGTTTGAATGGCTGATACCAAAACGTAGGCAGGTTAAATGGCAATCGTAGAGGCGATAAGGCTGTTGACAGATAGGAGAAAAAAGGAGGGTTGTAGAAACAACCTCCCGGTAACTCAAAAGTCAACATGAGAAAAAACGGACACTAATGCACGCGAATCAGAGCGAATGAGCGCTAATATCGCGGCGGCGTAAATAATTTTTTAAGGTTTAACAGTTAATGTTCGACCGTCAAGGCTATAATGTATATCGTTGACATCAAGAATGGTCAACAGCTGTTGTATGCTGGCATCGTTCGGAAACTTTCCACTGAAAGATCGACCAGGTATCTTTCCATCGTACTTCACATCAATATCGTACCAGCGCTCTACGGCGCGCATCACGCTTTTAAGATCGGCATGATCAAAAGAAAGCAGGCCGTTTTTCCAGGCGATGGCCTGGTCGAGGTCGATATTGTCTGTAACCGTTATTTCTTTCGAAGCACCCTTCGACAGGCTCAGGGTGACAGTAGACTGCTGACCGGGCCTGAGGAGCGTAGGCCGTTGATCGTTGACCGTTGGTCGTTGGTCGTTGTTCGTTGTCCGGATGGCCACGCGGCCTTCGAGCAGGGTGGTTTTCATGGCGTCTTCGGTATTATACGCCATGACATTAAAATGGGTGCCGAGCACCTGTACTTCGGCACCGGTGTTGTTGGGTAAAGCCGTCTGAACAATAAAAGGTTTATGTGGATTGGGCGCTATTTCGAAGTACGCTTCGCCGGTGATTTGCACCCTGCGCTCGTTGCCGGCAAACTGTACCGGGTAGCGCAAAGACGATACCGCATTGAGCCATACTTTGCTGCCATCGGGAAGCGTGATACTAAATTTGCGGCCACGGGGCGTGGCCAGCTGGTTATAATAAACTATATCCGTAGAAGGGTTAGCGGGATTCTTTTTAGCAGTGGCATACGTGAGCTTGCCCTGGGCCAGCACTACACGCGTATTGCCCTGTGTAGCCAGTGTGCCGGCAGCAGCGCTGTCGAGCACCACGGTTTTACCATCGGCGAGTGTAAGAATGGCGCCGTCATGACCGGGATGGATAGCTGCCCTGGGGACAGTAGCAGTAGTAGCAACGGCCGGGATGGCGATGCGAGAGCGATTAAAGAAGTAAGCACCTGCAAGGACGACAACGATGGATACCGAGGCTGCTACGGCGATGTATTTTCGCCAGGGGCGCATGCCCACTACTTTTGCTTCGGAAGATAGTTCTGCAAGGGTACGATGGAATGCCTTGTCATCGGGCGCCGCGGCGGTAAACTGCTGTAGATCCGCCAGCAGGGATTGCTCATCGGTGGCCTGCTGAAAGAAACGCCTGTTGCCGTCGCTTTTATTAGCCCAGGCCTGCAATTCCTGCTGTTCGGCCGTAGACAATTGTCCTCTCAAATGCTTAACTATCAGATTAGGGATATGCTCCAATTCTTCCATTCGTTCGTTATTAGGGTGATACTGGGGATAGGTCGAATGATCCTTCCGGCTTAACCTCCGGGCAATGATTCCTTAACAATTACTTAATAGAAACGACGCCCCTAACGTAAACGCCCGAAAAAAGCCTATGTTTTTTTAAATTATTTTTTTGCACAGGGTTAACCTGCGCAGCAGCAACCCGTAATAACCGCGGCCAGCGAGAGCAGGCGGCGTTGCAGAAAAACGGCCTGGATTTCTTTTACGGCCAGGGCTTTGATATTCCGGACTGTTTTGACAGAAATGTTCAGCCTGCCGGCTATTTCATCATTCGACAGCCCTTCGAAGAAACTCAATTTACATACCGCCTGGTATTGCGGCGGCAGCTTTTCTATTTCATTGGTAATTTCCTGCAGCAGCTCCGAGCGGAGCATGAGATGGAGGATCTCTTCTTCCTTATCATCAATCCAGTAGGCGTAATCTTTTTTATTGCCTGTGAGGCGGCGCGCCGATTTAAGAAAATCAAAGGCGGCATTGCGGGCGGCTATATACAGGAACGCCTTTATATTAAGGAGGGTATCAAAATCGGCATGCCGCTGCCAAAGCTTGATAAATACGTTTGCAACAATGTCTTCCGCATCGGCAGGATCGCCCACCAATGCCCGGGCAAAAAATACCAGCCGGCTATAGTACAGCTTATATATATAGGCAAATGCCTGTGTATCGCCTTTTTTAAACCCAGGGATGATATTACTCTCCGATGATGTCATGGCCGCAGTGCTGCGCTCGTTTATATTTAGTAAAAAATCGTTTGAACCGGTACAGAAAACATCCGTCGGAAAATATAGCTATGCTGCACTGCAGCAGGTCATTATTAATTAAGGCAAAGTTTAATGGCTGGCAATCCTGAATGATGGACTTAAATAATGATGCCAGACAGGCATCGTGCTCCAAAGAAAAGTAAAAATGCGGGAAATACCTATTACGGCCCGTACTTGTACCTGTGGCTATCATTCGGAATTTCACGAATTTATGTTTTGCGTAATACATTTCCGGCTGTAGGCCTGTAAGGATATGCCTTGCAGGGCGATTGTTTCAGCGGGAAGGATAGCCGGAGCTGATGGTATACATGACTGGCGTCAATGATAAAGGGCAGAACGAATGTAATGCCTTTTTTGGGAAAGGGGGACGATGTGAGGCGTTTTGAATGACAGAATGGATAATGGAGTGGATGAAAAAATATTACCAGTTGATGAAACCGATGATTTGATGGATGGGCTTAGTAGCTGATAGCACCCATATACACGCTGTCTGACTGCGTGGTACGATCGAACCCGTTAAAGGCCATGTAAATATGCAAGGTAGCGCCTTTGATCGGTGGCATGGGCAATGTATCCGAACCGGTACTGCGCAGCTGGCCGGTGCTGACGCCTAATGCCTGCCCTTTTTCTATATCGTACGCCAGCATCATCACCTGGTCGAACCTGCTGCCGCCGGGTACCGCTTCCGTGCTCCAGGTAAAGAGCAGGCTGCCATCCTCCTTTTTTTCCACGGCTATATCGTTGGATAGCGGCAGCTTGCCCACGCTTACTTTCATCAGCGCCGGGTTAATGCGCATATCCGCGCCCGTTCCTTCCCAGGCATATTTGGAGAGGTAAGACTTGGCTGCAAGAAAACCCTCTATTCTTTCTGTATAGCCCCTGAAGCCTGTCCGCACGAAGTCGGTAATGGGCTGCAGCCAGCGCTGTCCTTCGCCAAACTTGCTGCGGTTGCCCAGTTCCGTTTTCGTTACATCTTTCTTGCGCTTCTTATATTTCTTCTTTATATGCGGCTCGCCCTTCCAGGAGGAGCCAACTACGCTGCCTACTCCGCCTACGATAGGTCCGTTGATACCATATGGGATTTTGGCCATCGATAAGATTTTTAGTGGTTTGCAATATAGTAAAATAGAACTAAATGATTTATAAAAACGAATTAAAATAGAATTAAAAAGGGGTAATATCCCTCTTTGGTCCCTTATTAGTCCCTCTTTTGTCCTTTTTTGGTCCCTTATTTTTACGGTGAAAACCTGCAGCTGGGATAGTTAATACAAGACCTGGGCTGTAACTCTAAAACGAGTATTTCAGCCAGGTTTTTTCACCCGCCTTTTTTCTTGGATAGGTTTCGGATATCTCCAGCATTTCGAATTTGCCTTTGCCGGTTTTACGAACATACTGCCGGAAACCTTTTTCGGGGTTCATGTAGAAGATGTCGAAAGTTGAATGGCCTACTTCTTTCCATGCGTTGTTGTGGAGGGTATACACGTACAGTGATTTATAATGGCCTGCACAGGAAGAGTTGTATTGGCCTATTTCGGCAATGCCGTCTTCGTCTATATCGCCTACGGGGAACAATGATTGGGGGTGACAGCACACGGATTCCGTTTCCATCCTGGGCAGTGTAGTATCGGTAAAATAGTAGGCATCGCCTTGCGGGTTGCACCAGTTGAGCTGCGGCCATACAAAAACGGATACGGGTGGTTTGCTGCGACGAATGCGGCCGATAGATTGTACGCCTTCGAAATCTATAAAACCGGCAGAATCCAATAAAACGGCGCCGCAGGTATCCTGCCGGTATTTTTGAAAATAGTATCTCACCAGGTCTTTGTGCCGGGGCATAATGCTGTCGGTTATCAGCCGGGTGTTGCGCGCCCATATGGAGTCGATGGAGAGGGTATCTGTCCGCTTAGCTGTGCCGGCGGCGGTTGAATCCTGTATAGCGGGAGTAGCTTGAGCCGCAGGGCGCTTTTCTTTGCAGGTGGTAAAAGCCAGCAAGAGCAGGGATAGCAGGATGCAAAAAGGGATGCATTTCATGGTAAAGCGCTGACGGGTTGTATTGATATTACAAGATAGGTATAACTACTTAGCCGGGCAGGTATTCCTACGGAATCTTGTCCAATCCTCTCCAAAGCCCACACTTTATAGATAAATTAGATACCAGAAAGGTTGTATTGTCATTTGTAAAAACCCCACTTCATATATGCCTAGACCGAGTTGCTTTACGGAGCCGGGATGCCGGTGTCATGCGGTTACTACTCTGTCACTGAGTCGTAGCAGTCTTCAAAAAAATATTGAGGGAATAAATACGGGTTAAAGATTGGACAAGCATAGCTGGCGCTCGTTGGCAAGCTATTAAGTTTGCGCCGGCTCGGGCTTTGATAATTTCTATCATTTTACAGCAGTTAATGGTGGTTTTCAGAAGTCCTATTCAAAAAGACCAGATAAATAGAAGAATGAGTAAGTAATTTTTTAAAAATAACTCTAAGTTTTAAAATTACAATTAATATGGATTTTTTTTTGGCAGTTTTGGGTGTTCTTATTGGTATAGCTGGGTTGTTGATTGCATGGTTTCAATATAATGATAAGCTCAGGCTAGAGCGATTTTCTAAGGCTACGTTGCAGGGAATGGCTGGAGATATTGCGAAAATTCATCAGAGTGCTTCTTGGGCAAGGGCTAATTTAAGAGATGCGCATAACACAGCGATACAACTTGCAGAGTCAGAATTAAAACAGCCATTATTAACTTTTATCTCAAATGGCCTTGGTGATGCTAGTGCCGCGGATCAGTTATTAGTTAACTTGTTTAATAGCGTACTTAATATTCAGAAGGGCGAATTCGATACAAGAATAGTTACTCATCCAGAAAGAAATGAACTCTATCTATATAATAAAGAACAAGCCCAGAATAAAGCTTAGTTTACTTCCTTGACAGGTGCCCATTGGCCAGGCTATGAAACCTGCACCAATTCGGGGATGCCGGTGTAATGCGGTTACTACTGTGGTACTGAGTGGTAATGAATTTAAAAAAATATTGAAAGAGTAAATACTTGTCTGATAGAATGGGCACAAACTTGGCAGGCGCCCATTGGCCGAGCTACCAAGCTTGCGCCAGTTTTAAACGCAAACTTAAACCAGCGATGGACTGCAAGCTACAATGAATATCTACTCATAGTAAACTTCTTAATGTAATAACCCGAAATTAATTAATCTGAAAACATAAAGATATAATGAACATCGAAAAACCTAACTGTTTTATCATAATGCCAATTTCAGATCAAGATGGATATGAAAAGGGGCACTTTTCTAGAGTTTATGAATATTTAATAAAACCAGCCTGTGAGAAAGCTGGCTTTAATGTAATTAGGGCAGATGATGAAGTCAAAACAAATTATATTGTAATTGATATAATAAAAAAAATATTGGAGAGTCAGATTGTTATTTGTGATTTAAGTGGAAAAAACCCAAATGTGCTTTATGAGCTTGGGCTGAGACAAGCATTCAACAAAAAGTCACTTCTAATAAAAGATATCAAAACTTCTCGCATATTTGATATTCAAGGATTAAGGACTATCGAATACGATGAATCTCTTAGGATTGACTCAGTCCAAAAGAATATTATTTCCATTTCAAATAGTCTCAAAGAGACATACGAGTTGAAAGAAGGTGAGATTAACTCATTGATTCAATTATTATCAATAAAGCCAGCTACATTAACGGATTCGTTCGAGCTTTCAAATGAAACTAGTTTAATTTTAAAAACTATAAAAGACATGAGCAGCAGAATTGATACACTTAGTAATAATAACTCATTATTATCTAGGGATAGTGGTGTTAAAAGCATAAATATTGATGGAATAGATTTCCAAATCGACTTTGAATTATATTTGGAAGATAAGCATGTTGGGACCATTGTAGATATTCACCCAGATAAAGTTTTTGCATTAGATAAGAAAAATCACGTCCTTGTATTTACTAAAAATAACCCTGATTTTAAAAGTTTAAAATCCTATCCTTTTTAATAAGTCCTACGAAATTCGATTTGCGACAAGCTTCACGAGTGATTAAAAATCCAGAGGCGTAATGCGGTTACCACTGTGGTACTGAGTGGCAATGAATTTCAAAAAACTGTTGAAAGATAGAATGGGCACAAGCTTGGCAGGCGCCCATTGGCCGAGCTATCAAGCTTGCGCCAGTTTTAAACGTAAACTTAAACCAGCGAGGGGGAGATAGTTCAAGGCTACGCCCGTTGGCTGGGCTATCAAGCTTGCGCCAGTTCTTTGAAATAAACTTAAGCCAGGGAGGGGTGGCTATCAGGTTTATTTTAAGAAATTATGCTGTATAAAAATTAGGGAATAATGTTGTATTAAAACTAGGGAATTGTGTTGTGTGTAAATTAGGGAATGATCTTGTTTTGATATTAAATATTTAATATCAACTGTTTAAGTTTTGTTGACCTACTGCAAAAACAAGCTTTGACGATGGCAAAATGATGCGAAATGAAACCACTGGTTACTAAAAATATACTGACTTCGTTGGCTAATTAATTTAACATTTTGTAGAAAAGTGGCTGTCTGATTGTATATAACGCGGAGCTGATAAGACTGAAAGGATTGCCTGAACAGGTCATGTATAATATCGCACCTTCTGGCGTGGGTATGCAGGGGTGCAATGCGGAGGGTGTATTCGTGCGTAATAAAATAAGTATGCTGAAAAGGCGCAAGTATGGCTGGCGCTCATTGACAAGGCACCAAGCTTGCGCTAGTTCAGGGGCTTGCGCCAGTTCTTCGAGGTAAACTTAAGCCATCGAAGGAGTTCTTCAAAATAAACTTAAACCAATAAAAGGCAACTATTATTAACACCCAAAAACATATTATGGCACCAAGAAAAAAAACAGAACCGCATAAAGTGATACAAACTTCTGATGAAGTAATAGGCTCAAAGTCAAAACAATCGCTTGTCTTTATTAGCCATGATACAAAGGATGCAGAAATTGCTGAGGCTTTTAGTAAAATATTAAGCTCTGTAAGTGCTGGAGTTCTTAAATCTTTTAGGTCGTCCGACAAAAAGGGAACACAGGGAATTGAATACGGAGTGGAATGGTTTCCAGAGGTAATGAAAAAGTTAGACGAGGCTTCTGATATAGTCTGCTTATTAACACAGACAAGCGTTGATCGACCATGGATATTATACGAAGCAGGAGTAGCAAAAGGAAAGCTAAGTACAACAGTTTTAGGAGTTGCCTTAGGAATTCCATTAAACAAAGCTAATAATGGGCCATTTGCACAATTTCAAAATTGTTCTGACGATGAGGAAAGTTTGACAAAGCTTGTATTACAATTGGTACGCAGAATACCCAATGCAGAACCAGATGAAGAAGTAGTGAAAGATCAAGTAAAACTTTTTAAACAGAAATTGGCTGAACTTTTAAAAGTCAAACCTAAGGCCGAAAAGCATACCGATGAATTAAAAGAGGATACTTCTATAGCAAAATTATTTGAAGAAGTTAAGATAATGTTCCAAGACTTGCCTTATCGAATTGATAAACGTCTTGATCCTGAAATAATGATGAGAAAAAGAAGAAAATTTCATCCAAAAATGATGGACGAACTTCTTCATACTGCAATGAAGTTTGAAGACCCAAACATTTCATTTCTAATGATGATTTCAATTTTCAAAGACGAATTGCCTTGGTTTTATGAAATAGGACTTGACACTTATAGAACTTTAAAAAATGCCAAAGGCAAAATCGAAAAACAAAAAGCAATTTCCTCGTTTAATAGAGCATCAGAAATGATGGGACACCCAATGATATTGGAAATGTATGCGAGAAATGAAGACACTTACATTCTGATGAAAGAAATGCGTCATTTTATACATCATTTCATTGAAAGGTTACCTAGATGATAATCGGCAAAAGCTTACCGTTGACAGTTTTTCTACCTGAACGAATACGTCAGTTATAGTGATGATAAATTCGGCTTCGGCTTTATAGGGCTTTTGGACATAAATAGTTTTTTGAAGAACCCTATAAAATATGAATAGATTCTAAATTTAGTCACTAGTCGTCAACAAAAGAGTGTTTGAAATTACATACGTCTCCAAGGTAAATACCTAAGCCAGAAACCAATTTTATCAATGTATCAATCTCAAAATTCGCCCCCTGGCGCGGGTATGCAGGGTTGCCATGCGGGCTGCGTACCCGTGCCTGGTAAAGGGTTGATAGTAAATATGCTTACGCGCGCACCCTTCGACAAGCTCAGGGTGACAGCCAACGCTGCAATGCAGTCCCACAACGGCCAGCAACCATCAACTATAAACTCTTTCGGAGGCTGCCGCAGGGTGAGGCTCATCCGCCTACGCTGAAGCTACAGCAGACAAAACGGCACTCACCGAATACCGGAGAGTTATATATACAGCCAGGCTTTCTTTTTAATGGAAAGAGCGGTGTACCCATACCTGTATTGTCGGTGTATGATTCGTCGGACAGTGTCTGACGAATTCCATTTAATTGAAAATGAGTTAACTAGCTTTAGTGGAGGCACAAGCACATCATCACACCGAGCAATCTGCATACCCAATTGGCGAAACTAGCGCCCGCTGAGGAGGAAATTACGGGCAAAGCGATGTTGATTTCCGGTTCAACCATATGAATGCCGACGAAGAAAATGGAAGTTCTTGCCTCCACTGCTCACCGATAGATTCGCGATATGCCCGCATCCCCCCTTCAAAAGTGATCTTTAGCCTGGTTTCCCGCGGAATCGTCAGCATATATTCAACCGACGGAATTGAGTCCATCGATTGGCAAATTACTATCTGTGTTTGTCTTTCCATCTTATATAACAATCAAATCCAATATACTCTTTTCCTTATTAACAAAAATAGCCCTTACTAAATAATACACTTACAAGACAAATTATATCGTCTTTAAGACGTATTTTTACTGCATCCTTAACCACTTAAACCTTTCTTATGAATTTTAACACCCTTGTCACCAGCATTACACAAACACACAGCGTTCTTCAGCAAGCTACCATTAGCGCTATCAACCAGCATCTGACTATCCGCAATTGGCTGATTGGATTTTATATTGTTCATTTTGAGCAGAAGGGGGAAGACAGGGCGAAGTATGGGGATCTCCTATTAAAAAAACTAGCTGTTTCGATAAAGATTAAGGGACTATCAGAGACAACCCTTCGCTTAAACAGGCAGTTTTACCTATTCTATCCGCAGGTGTATGAAGCACTTCCTAACGAATTAAAAAAACAGCTAACGCAAATTCATCAGACAGTGTCTGATGAATTTCATTTAATTGAAAATGAATCAATTGGCCTTAAGCATCGCGAAATAACCGAGACAAATTATATTCCAGCTACCAAGCTATTGAGTAAGTTATCCTTTTCCCATATTGTAGAGCTCATGCAGATAAAAGATAATCTGAAAAGGCTTTTTTATGAGATCGAATGTATAAAAGGGAATTGGGGCGTACGCGAGCTTAGCCGGCAAATCAATAGCCTGTATTTTGAAAGATGCGGAATGAGTCAACGGCCGGATAAATTATCGGCGCTGGTAGCACAAAAAGCAGAAACCTTACAACCGGAAGATGTCATTAAATCAGTATACGCTTTTGAATTCCTGGGATTACACCCAAAAGAGGTAGTAGAAGAGAGTAAGGTAGAAACGGCCTTACTCGACCATCTGCAGGAGTTCATGCTGGAAATGGGACATGGATTTTGCCTGGAAGCCCGCCAAAAGAAAATCCTTATCGGGGATGAACACTATTTTGTCGATATCGTTTTTTATCACCGTATCCTCAAATGCCATGTGCTGCTGGAATTGAAAATGGAGAAATTTCAACATTGGAGCGCCGGCCAATTGCACACCTATCTGAATTATTATAAAAAAGAAGTGATGCAGCCCGATGACAATCCGCCTGTAGGCATCCTCCTCGTTACCAATAAAAATGAAACGCTGGTAGAATACGCTACCGCCGGCATGGACAACAAACTATTCGTATCCAAATACCTGGCTGCGCTGCCCGATAAAAAACAGCTGGAAAAATTAGTGGCCGAAGAACTGAGGAAGCTATAATTATCACTCCTCCCCTATTACCTGCCATCCACCACCGGCCAGCCATCCTTATCCCAATACAACTCCAGGGGTAGCGACCGATATTGGGTTAGCGCTTAGCCAAATTTTACGTAAGTTGCCTGCCCGGGAAAAAGCACAAAAACCCGTTAGAGAAGACAACCTTATGCCCAACAATTATACTATCAGCAAAGCCGCCAAAGAACAGGCCGCCGCCATCGCCCGGCTGATTAACCTGGCCTATGAAGGCATGCCCGACAGCCGCGGCTGGACCTCGGAAGGCGCATTTATGGACGGCGACCGCATACCCGAAACAGCTGTGGCGCAGCTGCTCGAACAGCCCGGCACAGATGGGTTTACCTGCCAGGCGCCCGGCGGCGACATAATAGGCTTTATGTCGCTTGAAAAACGCGAAGACCATGTGTACCTGGGCCTGCTAAGCGTATCGCCCGAAGTGCAGGCCGGCGGGATGGGCAAGCACCTGCTGGAATTTTCCGAGGCCTATGCCCTTGACCGTGGCATTACCATCATCCGGCTTACCGTGGTCAATATCCGGCCTGAGCTGATAGCGTGGTATGAACGAAAAGGCTTTACCGCCACGGGCCAAACGTTTCCTTTTCCGGTGGCAGGGCGGCCCAAGGTGCCGCTTCATTTAATGGAGATGGAAAAACGATTGTATTTGTAGCGCATACAGGATTAAATTCTTAATTACTCCTTCTCTATTTCCGGCCAGCCATCCTTATCCCAATGCAACTGTTTGATGCGGAGCTTTGACCTACCATTTTCATGCGCGTCGTATGCATGAAAAATAAGATAGTCTTTGCCGTCGAAACTGGCCGTAGCATTGTGGCCGGCGCCATACCAGTCTTTATCGCCTTCCAGTAATAAAGTGCCGCCATTAAGGCGCATATCGGTACCGGCTTTATCATAATAGGGGCCCGTCAGCTTTTTACTGCGGCCTACCACTACCTTATAGGTGCTTTTCTCCGCCCGGCAGCAATAGTCCCACGATACAAACAGGTAATAGTAGCCGTTCTTCTTGAAAATAAATGGCGCTTCGATGGCAGCATTGCCGGCATCGGCATCAGGGATGGAAGGATCGCGCGGGCGGGCGGCAATGGTATACCACTCCTGCGGTTCGGCAGGCGCGCTGCCTTCCTGGTTAAGTTTTACCAGCTTGATGCCGTTCCAAAACGAACCAAAGCTGAGCCAGGGCGTACCGGAGCTGTCGATAATCAAATTGGGATCGATGGCGTTCCACATATCGCGGCCGGGAACGGATTGGATGACCTTACCGTGGTCCTGCCATTTGTAACCGGGCGAGGTAGGGTTGAGTGTTGTATTGGTGGCGAGGCCGATGGCGGAAGTGTTCTTGCCGAAGGCGGAGACGGCATAGTATAAATAATAGCGGCCATTATAATAACTGATATC
>Ga0307508_10001605_pt1 | contig 25228 bp, 37 predicted proteins | sample 9_EM_MG_FD_203089 | JGI IMG/M metagenome (GOLD analysis project Ga0307508, IMG submission 203089) | Populus trichocarpa ectomycorrhiza microbial communities from riparian zone in the Pacific Northwest, United States - 9_EM | ecosystem: Host-associated > Plants > Roots > Unclassified | place... | reverse complement strand
CACTCTGACTACCATCTGACCAGATTTCGCCAACCCCTCTGCTCCCCCCGCTGGAAATTACAAAAAAAAAGCAAAATCAAGGAAAAAAAGAAACCAAGCCAGACAAGATTTTCACCATAGCCAAGACTACACTCTGAGTGACACAAGGCTACATTTCACTACACTTTGACTATGGTTTGACTATGATCAGCCAAGATTTTCGCCATAGCCAAGCAACCAAAAAAGAAAATAGCAAGCCAACCCCCCACTCCTGGTCCACTCCCACTCACCAAAATGAAATCAAGCAAAATAGCAAATAAACAGCAAATAACCCACTACCATTTGACAAGATTTTTGCCATAGCTAACGCTACACTGTGAGTAATCCAGGGATATTTTGACTATGCTTTGACTACTGTCAAGTGAGATCTTTTACTTCACTTCGAGTCACTGCCCACCTGTGGGGTTGACGTGCCAGTAATTCACCTACCAGATTGGGTCAGTCTGGTAGTGCTGTATACTGAGTTCCATTTGCGCTCCATTCCTTCCAGCTGTATGGCAGAGAGGCTGGCAACAGGATGGGAGAGCGAGCGACCGAACAAGCACCTGCATGCAGGCAGGCACAGCGGTCTGCATGGGCGGGTGTGCCTGTGTGCCCATGCGGGAGTTAAATGCAGGGTGAGGGCGGGTGAGTGAGTGAGCTTGTATACTCATGTGGTGGTGGGGTGCACAAGGGCGGTGGGCAGGGTGGCACGACCTGGACGTGCAAAGCGCACGATGTGCGACAGTGGGGTGGGGGCGGGCAAGTGAGCACGCATGCGTGTCACTTTGGCCCTTATGGTACCGGTCCCGGTTGCCTCGGTTGCCCGGTGGGCCATCGTAAGCGGTTGGAGGTTCAAACTGGCCCCGAATCTAGACCGAACTTAGTAGATAAAAGCTTTTTCTTGACTCGATGCCCTAAATGATAAGCAGATGTGATATTTTTGATGTGCTTCAACATGAATTCGACATCAATCATGTTAACAGTGGAGTCGGGGATTGGCGACTTCCATGTGTTGTCATGGGTGCGGCACGCGCTGCATTATCTAATCATTGGCTTGGTTGATCTCAAATAATGTATTACATACTTAAATTGTGCCACCATACTGAGCCTTCCGTTCAAAATTTGCCCCTGTGCCTTGAAGAAATTCATGCTACACCCCACTTTCACGGCCTTGGAGAGAACCATTTGGGAGGAATCACTGCCCAAGGTCGCCTGGTATCAGCTCCCTGTGGAGCAGGAGTATGAACACCCCAGCGGGGGCAAGTACATGTGATGTTGGGTCGAGGCATTCGACTCTCAGAAGAACTCCCTCGGCTTCCTTCCTCTCCCCCTTCAATACCATGACCATTGGATCCAGCTATGCTACGCCATCGTGCACACGCGTTGCGAGTGGGATGCCTGGGTTGTGGCTGTTCCATCTGGCCACAACGTTGTTGGGTTTGACCAGAATCTCATCCAGCATGCCACAAAGCAAAACGGCGCTTGGTTGCTGCATCACCTTGTGGTTCAGTGTCAGATCGTTGATGAGCTCCTCTCCCATATGATGGCTGTCAATGGTGCCAACCACCTCGAGGTCTTCGATGAGTTCTTGATTCGGGATGCCAAGGGGTGGCTCTGGAAGGAGTACAAAGAGCTTGCGTCCAGCGAGCATGTCTGGATGAAGGCCGACCCCGCCCACCTGCACAATGCAGCTCATTTTGGTAAGACCAGTCTCTGGCCACAAGGCGCACCCGCCAACACTGTCACTTTGCAGATTGGCACTTGCAAGGGCACCTTGCCCCCAAACTCCTTCCTCCCAAGGACGACAGCAGCTGGGTACACAGGAAAATCACCCACTACGACTTCCAGCAGTCCTGGAATAAAAGGGTGAAAAATGTTGCCGGGTTTTACTGCAACAAGGTGCTTCAAAAGCAGCTGGGGGAGTCCATCTTCCGCTCTGGCGTCCTCCGCTATCCTGATACTTGGCATGAGGGCCATGCACCGAAGGTTCAGTTCCTCACTGTGGAGCAGGACCTCGTCTTTAACCACCCGCAGAAGTGAGCTCAAATTTTTTACCCCATGACACCTTCCCTCCCAACTCACACCTGCCGAAGGCCCCCACCAGCTGCACCCCGTCCTTCGGGCACTGCCAACCCCCCTCTAGACTGCCCTGAAGCCAGGGCCCTCATAGATGCCTTCACAGACCACTCCCGCACAGTGGAAATCCCCCCCACAATTCTGGCCCTTGAGCGGCTGTTTGGAGAGCATTTTGACCAGGCGCTGTGGTCCAAGGTCCTCAACTCACTTGCATTTAATGGCGGCGACAAGCCTCAAATGACGGCCAACCAAGCATGAAGCCTTGTCATAGCTGCCCAGCAGGCTGCTGATGCGTCGTCCTCCGCCCTGTTGGCTCCAGACACCAGGGGCCAGAATCAGGAGGTCGATGCCCTGGGACCAGATGCTGAGGGCAGGAATCTCGAGGTAAATGCGCTGGGTTCTAAAGCTGGGGGCGGGAAACATGAGGCTAGGATGCAAGAATTTCTGTCTCAAGACATGCAAATGCTGTAACCGTACCTGCATCCATCCATCCTCTCATTTCGCACAGTATATAAGGTCGTTCTGATTCTGTACTTTAGCCACATGCCACATTGGAAACGGCAGATATACGGCATACATTTTCTCACGAATTGTCACCGATAGTCACAGTCCTAGATTCAAGCTCACAAGAATGTAAATATTGGACTCCGCCTCGGCAAACATTTTACAAGCAGCCACATCGGCATGACAGGGGTCAACTTCACGGCCCAATCAGCGACCAAGCTGCTATTTTCATCCGTTCAAGCTCAGAAGCAACTATGGCGCCAGAACTTGAATATATGAAGTAAAATCATGACAGCACCGCATATTTAATAGAGTGGGCGGGTGCTGGTTAGTACCCCGGGACTTCACGATTCACACTTCACGATTTTGTACTGTATTATTGGCTGGCGATCCTGTGCTTATAAAGTGTACACCTGGTCCTTGTCCCGTTCCATCAAGGGCAACCCCGGTTGCAAGGAAGAAAAGTAGTTGGTTGAGACTGATGGTGTGGAGGACAATGGAGGCGAGCTGTGCAAGAAGAGATTCAAGTTGGCTCACCAACATTGGTGGGCATCTTGGTGATGAGCTGGCGGCTAGTTCCACAATGTCGGTCACCAGGAGCAGGCAGCTGATGCATCGGCACTGACAGCTGTTTGTGTCTATTTGTATCAAAGGTGCTGGATAGGGTTGCTTCGCTCCCCTAGGTGTTAGTCTGTGTGCGAGAGAGGGGACAACCTGGGAAATCGAGCCTGTTTGCTACGTCCATCAGTCACCCCTCTCAGGGCCGTGTACAGTATGCATAGGGACAGGTAGAGGGACGGTGCGGGTGCGCGCGGTTCCGAGCCTGCGAAAGCTCTCATCAGAGGGCTTGGACCACTACCCCAACCATCGCCCATCCAGGGCCAAGTAGGCAAACTACCGACTATAACGACTAGTGGAAGTGGGCAAAGCACCTAGTGAGTGCTCCAAGTGGTGACCGAAGAAGGGAACAGCGCCGGGCACGACCCACCGAGCGGTTGGCATCGTAAGTTGGGTGAAGGTGGGTGGGGATAAAGGAGGCTTTTTATCAGTGAGAGCCATCAGAGACCTTCGAAAAGGCGTGATCCCACAGGCCAGCCGACCAGAGGGGACTGTTTCCAGTCACTGCCAGGATTTGAACGTTCCCGTTCGGTACCATACCGGTACTAGCCAGTATGGATTCCTCGAGGTGGGGTATGATGATTAAGCGACACAGAATGTGGACTTTCGGATGTGCTCAGATGTTCGGACATCCGGAAACTCCATTTCCCCATGGGAATCCTGGGAATCCTCGGCAGAAGAATCATCACGTGCAACGAAAATGATTACCCAATGTTTTTGTTGCTGTTTGCATTGAGTTTGTTTTTGTTTTCTTTGTGCCTCTCTTTCAGTAACTGCCCAACCCATGCCTAGCAAGATTGACGCGCTGACGACGCGCATTCCGAAGCGCATCCACCTTAGCAGAGGTTGGCTGCTACTGCGTCCCATGCCCTCGAGCCATATAGCTGAGGCTGGAGTGCCTTTTCAACAGGCCTCACGGCGCCCGTCCTGAGGGACCACTGCTGGATATACCACTTTCGGGAATTGTCAACTATGCAACCATATGAAATAGTCAAGGAGATGCTACAATTGAGATCGAGATCGACTTACTAGGCAGAAGAGGACAAGAGGCATTGGAAAGTGGTGGAGGTGGCTTGACGACAATGTGAACAAATTTATATTCTTGGGTTTGGACATTGGAGAAAATATTGGTTAGTTTCTTCCACGGAGGAAGCAGTTGTTTGTCATGAAACATCAAAGACTCGAGGTTTCATGGAAGATCTTCGTCACATGGAAGACAGGCTTTGTAAAGGACAAGGGTATCCGCGTCTACATCATGAAAGTCAACCGGTTTCATGTCCTTGATGGCTACTCTGAGGGCACTGACAGTCTTCGTGCTCGAAATTTCCACAGTGAATATGCGACCAATGTCATGGCCATGCACCCAACAGTTGAGGGTCAAATCAGGGACAGAGGAAGACGTAACCTTGCTGGGTGAATCTAGTGATCCGTCAAAATCACGAAGGAGTACTACGATAAACACACATATGGACGACAACATGAAGCTGCTCATTAGGAGAAAGTGGCACGAAAATAGCCGATAGCTTCTGTGAACTACGCAAAGGCTTCCCGAAGCTGACAACTGGGCGAGCCTTCAGGGTGCCTTCAAGGTCATCGCCTTCACCACATGAAAGACAGGCTTTGTAAAGGACAAGGGTATCTGCATCGACATCATGAAAGTCAACCTTCTGAATTTTTGCCAGTACCTGAGCTGCAAAAGTTGTTGAATGACAAGTTAGGTATGGAGGTACAGATTCTTGACTATGTAAGGGAGGACCTACATGCTATCAGGTCAGGGAAGTTGGTGTTCCCCAAGGACTTGTAGTGTTATATGTTTTCTCATGCAACTTGTATTTCCTTCTCATGCAAGAGTATTGTTCTGAAGTTGGTTGGGCTGCCTGGGAGACCCTGAAATGCCGAAAATGCTGAATCTCACAGAACCTTGACCGGTTGACTCAGAACATGATGTCTGAACTTCCACAAGTCAAATTATATAGTTTTTATTGAATTCCGGTAGCTAGTTGAGGAGCTATGTATTGACTGGGCCAGGGTGCTGTTTATTACATAATTTCCCACATGGCCAAGTTGCCTGAAAAAGACAGTAAGGTCATAATCTTATAGAGTATTTAATAGTTTATTATTCAAAAGCTAATGGTGAAGGTCCCCATTGGCTCTATCATTGATAATAACAGCATAGGAAGCTCCCTGCCAAGCCATACACCTTTATATCATCCACTCTTTCTTTTACTAGGCTATTACTAAACCACTGGCTTGCCCTTGTTACATCCATTTATGCTCATCTGACTCTGGTTGGTGTGTGTTTGTGTCCTATTAGACCATACTATGTTCTGTCAATCCTCCATAGTGCAACCCATATGATCATAGATATCATTTAGACACACTTTGTAACATTGCATTCAAGGAGGAATTGTTTGGACCTGATTATAACCTTTATACAGGTCTCATTCAAGTCCTGGCACATTGTGCTAGTACATAGGGCTTCTTGACAACATTTGTAGATGTTTTGGACATCTGGACAGCATTCTGTGTCTTGCCAAAAGCAATAGAAAAATTGAAATAGTGAATATTCATAGAGTAATGTTTGGGTAAATAACCTCCATCAGCTTTGGAATCAAAATGCTCTTTGTAGTAGTTCCTGGATATGGTGGACACACAAAAGCCAGTAGTAGCAGCAATGGTGTGTGCAGAGTGGCCTGCATTAGCCAAAAAAAAGAATAATGTTTTTATGATGAGTAAAAACATATTTTACAATAGTTATAATGGGAATAAAGAAGTATGTGACCTTTTTCAAACTCAGAAATAATGTTTACATGTATATTTTGGTCTGCCCTTACTGCATTCAGGCACCTCTTTTCTTTTATGGTAACTTGTTATCATATATGGTTATTCCTTTTCTCTTTGGAATGCTCTCTTCTCCTGCTTGGCTTTTTCACAATTTTGTTTCCTATTTGGGACTCTCAATAAGGCACCTCTTGTACTAGATTGTTCCTTAGTTAGTCCTATGCAATCCAGTGTTGTATCTAGTCCAATCCTTGAAGGGAACTACCCATTGAAAGACTCTTCTTGCTCCCATTCATGCTTTACTTTGTTCTTTCCTCTCACTCATATGTGATGGGACCTTGAACTTAGTAGCATTCACATTTAGAACTTGAGTGTCCTTTGTTATCAAACTCTTGCTTTGTCATCTCACTTGCACCCAAAGGCTAGGTTCAATGCTCAGCATTAACACTTGTCCAGTGTATCCTCAGCATTGTGGTAAATCCAAGACACCATGGCTGCAAACAACAACATTCACTGGCTGCCTTGACTGATGCTGACAATAACAAACAGCCTGTTGCTATCATCGATAAATCAGAATCTGCATGGCTTGACACCACAAACAGATGAGCTTCTTGAGGAGTGCAAAAAGGAGCTCAATATCTGGGGCACATTCAAGGAGGAACACCACAAAGGTTTATTTTCAATGCATTCTCAATGCATGTACACACCAACTTCTCTTGTGTTTATGTAGTTCTCCAACAGCTCCCATTGTCATTGCATCACCAGTTCAAGCTGATGTGTGAACTGGACTTGCAGGGTGAGGTGCATTTGAGGAGTTTCTTTGGTCACTTTTAGTGGTGTCTCTAACATGTTGGCTTTGTGTAGTTTTCCATGCAGATCTCTTGCTGTTAGTTCAGCAGTACACACACCTGCAAGAGAGTTTGGCAGCACAAAATGCTCAAAGCAATTCCTTTCACACAGAGGGTGACCAGCCCAGTTTGACAGGCATGAGAAATATCAAGACAATAAAATCCCAATTACACAGGGGCAAGAAGGATAATAAGTATCAGTGGGAGATACACACTGATAGATTGATGGTTGGTAACAAAGATACCTCAAGATAGAGATAGCTTCCTCAAGGTAGGCTTCAGGGGTAGAGACAATAGATGGAAGTGCTAAAGTCTTTTAGAGTTCTGAATGAGGGAATGGAGTGAAGGACAATAAGAAAATCATTATTGAGACAGGCATAAGGCCATGTCTTATATATATAGTTCCCAGTGATGAAACATGTAAGAGATGTACAGTAAGGATTAAAATGCATATTAGGTATGAAACATGTTAGAGAATGTGAAACTATCTTATGATACAATGATGTCATATGTAGTATAGACCAAAGATAAGAATCTGGTGAGTAATATGGATAGCATAAAAGATAAGGCCATAGACTGATCTAGAATCTGATATTAGGAAATAAATATTAAAATAAGAAATATCAGATTTCCACAAAGAAATGCTAATGCTAATCAGAAAGGCAAGATGTTTCCAGATGCAATGCAGGTCAGCTCTGGTGATCTGCCTGTTGATGCCTTCCCTCCCCCCATCCTTGTCAGTACTTTATTTCATTGTAGATTTCAGTTGGATGACCATATTCACACTCTTAAACAATGCATTGCTGCCCTAAATGCTGTCAAAGAAAAAGACAAGCAACCTCTTTGATCATTCCTGGCTCTCCTTTTCATATTGCCTTGTACAAGCACCACCTCCAACTCCATCAAACAACTCAATACTAGACACACCCCATCCCCATCTATGGCTATTTTGAACACATCCATCACAACACTTACAGTAACACCATCGCCTAGGGTTCTGCATGGATATACCCACAGGTATGTGCATGCATGTGCATGGTGGGTGAGGCAGCGAGGTGGGCCAAGGGCTAGTGAGCAGGCAAGTATGTGTGCAGACACAACAGTCTGCATGCATGTACATGCTCACATGCTCATGCAGTGGTGAGAGCAGTTGTGGGGAGATGACAAGGTGGGCCAGTGTTCATGGGCACATATCAAGGCAAGTGAAGGCAAGCAGGCAGGCAAGCACATGTGTGCACACAGACATAACAGTCTATGCACACACATGTGCTCATACACTTGTGCAGTGATAGATGAGGATAGTAGGTGAGGTGGTGAGGTGCGTCGACAAGTGTGCACTGTTACTGTGGTGGGTGAGGGTCACAGTGGTGGAGGAGATGTTAAAGTGGGCAAGGGCAGGTGGGCAAACATGTGCTTGTGCAGTCATGGGTGAGGATAGTGGGGAAGATGGTAAATGTTATGATTCACACCTATTTTGTGACTAACTCTATCTTTCTCTCTCCTCGTTATCCCTTGTCCCTCACTCCTTGTCCCTGCTCGATCCTTCACAGATCACCAAGGCCCTCGGAACCCTTCTAGGAATTCCCCATAGACTTATGTACCACAATATATGATACCCTTCCCTTCATATGTATGCTTCTCTTCTTTAATCTTCTTTTTTGATCTCCATCTCTTCTCTGACTTCTTCAGACATCTTTGTATCTTCTTAACTTCCCTTCAACCTCTCTTGATCCACATGTAATTCTAGAACATTCTCTTGTCTCATTTCCTTGATTCCCACATCCTTGTGTATTTCTTCCCAGACATCTCTATTCCCTTTGATTCCTTATCTTTGTATTACCTTTCTTGACCTTGGTCTGTGTGCTGCCACCACATCTATTTAGACCTTAGTCTCTCATATCTTGTACTTTAATCTCAACCTCCCAGGCATACCCCCTTCCAGGCACTCCCTCTTGTATATCTTGTATCATCTATGAAACTGCTTTCTTTATATTAAGAATCTTTCTCATCTTGACCTAGCTCTTTATTGAGTCTAGTCTGTTCTAAGTCTTAGTCCTACTTCCGAATGAACTTCTCCAACTACCTCAAGGTTCTTTCTTTACATGCATGGCAGTGGGTGAGGGTGGTGGAAAAAAAGGCAAGGTGGGCAGGCAAGCACAGGCATGTGCAGTGATAGATGGGGGTAGTGGGGGAGCAAGCAAGATGGGCAAGGGGAGTGGAGAGATGGTGAGGTGGATGAGGCAGACCATGGCATGCAGACGAGGATGTGCATGCATGATGGAGGGTGAGTGTGGTGGAGACAATGATATGGGTGGGGGCTAGCAGGTAAACAAGCACATGCAGATATGGTAGTGGATCACCATGGGTGGGGGTGGTGGGAAAGATGATAAGGTGGGTGAGCACACAGGCATGCATGTGCATACACATACAAATATTGCTATCTGTGGTGTGTACATGTGCTCATGAATGTGCAACACAGTGAAGGTGGGTGGGTGAGACGAGAACAAGAGTGGGGGGCACACATGCACATATGTGTGCACATAGATGCAGGCAATGTGTGGTAAAGAACTACAAATAGTATAGCAATAAGTGTACAACAGACTACCAAACCCACAGGTACCGATATCCACCACCCAGTGTGAGTTGCCCATACCCATGCATATTATGTCAATCAATGTTGCTTCCACCATGACTGAGGACACTTTTATGGCAATTGAATCACCAGACATCACTGAACTTGATTCAGACATATGTGCAAGAATGCATGTTGTTGGTGAGAATAATGAAGCATATTTGAGTCAATCCTAGACAAGTTGGCCATCTTCAATAAGGATAAGTCTAAAGGGATCTTGTGACCCATGCCACTTGTGTCATCCCAGAATGCCTTCTTTGCTCCCATACTGTTCAAGATGAGATGAATTATGGCAAGATTGACCAACCTGGACATTGTTGGATGCCTGTACATCCATTAGCACAATGTCTTTCATAGATAATGATTGCAAATTTGTGGATGAGCAGGTCATTACAGGGGCATGCAAATGTGAAAAAGATGCAAAGCCAAATATGAGGTGAAACTCATTGAGGTTAGCCAAAGAGAGGTTTTGTATGAGCTTGTGGAATGACCACACATGTTGTCTTTCTGAAAGATAGAAGATATCAAAAAGGGAGTACTGCTTTGGTAGCTTGGTGGAACAAACAGGGGCACTATGAGAGATGGTGGAGGTGAAAGGCAGAGATATTGTGAAGACATGGTAACATAGATTTCTCCAAGCCCACTCCTTGGAGTATTGGTTGGAGTTAAGTCCCTTTGCGGAACCTGGTGGAACGACCGGAGTTAGGCCTCTTTGGAGGTGTGGGAATAACTCTGTTAGTGGGATGCTAGTGTAGTTCGACTCTCTCAGTTGGCTCTGGCAATTAGCCAGACATGTTTGAACTCTGGAATGTCCACAATGAAAATTTCCTAATGTGGAACAGGCACACCCAGTGGGCCCAGCGTAAAGCAGTTCTATGTTGGTGAGATGGCTTAGTGGCTGGGTTACAGTAACGATGGGGTTCTAGGGTGTGTGCCCTAGCTGATGAGTCAGAAATGACGAAACCCCCTAATATGCCGGATAGTCCCGGATGCGCTTTGTTAAGGCATACTTGATAGTCCCCCTTAAATCAGGGTTAACCCCAGACCTGTTATGGCCATAGTGGTCCAGGTTGGAAAGGAGTCGAGTTTGTCCTCCGGCCGGAGTTTGCTACTCTCCGGAGCCGAGTTAGGATAAACTTAGCCCATGCGTTATATGGTACTTCTTCGCCGAGAGAGGTGGTAGGATCCATGCTTAGCTTGCAGTCCTGAATAAGGACACAGTCCGACCTCACCTTGCCCCCTTTGGGGGCTCGGTTCGGTCTTCCTAACAAGATCTGTTTTGGCTTGTGGTGTGAGAGAAATTCTGAGGATAGCCAAGAGCAGTGAATAGGAGCTAATCTCAATGTTAGGCAACTGATACAAGTGTGAATCATTCAATTCTGTTTTCTTCTCAAATGCTTCCAATGACATTATAGTCTATGGTTGTGTACAATACATGTTGAATAAGATCTAGAATAGCTACCAGTCGAAGGTAGCATCACCAATTCCCATCAATCTTGCAGGATGTAGAGCATGTTTGAAGGGGCTCAATGTGAATCTGAATGACCATGGAAGTGATGCTGTCGAAGCACAGTGCAAAGTGTGTCATGTGGCGTTGTATGTGAGTCATGAGGCCAACTGTGGGCAGTGTGTCTCAGAGATGAACAAGAGGACTGTGACAACCTAGTGAATAACTGGGATTGAACAAAGGAATGAGAACACTGAGCCATGACAAAGTATACAAGGTTTTGAAATTGTACAACTGGTATGAACATACATATGCTATACATTCCGTGTAAGGATCCACAGGCCAGGAGTGCATTGTGGCCATATAGCAATGAAGCGCCAATTTAGCGAAGTGTATCTGTGAGGACATGAAATGCACCACTGGTGCAAGTTGCGATGTCACTGAGTGTAAACTGAGATAACGCATCGGCACATCTGTGATGGGTGTGTGTTCATAGTGTAAAATCGCTCAGATTCACCATGGAGCATGTGTTGAATCTCTATGTTTGCACAGTAAATATATGTGCACATGTGCCATTAGCGCATGTGTGAATGTTTCATGTTTGTGTGTGATTTATTGTATTGAAAATTAGAGAAGTGCACATGCGCCAATGGTGCATGTGCAGAGGTTGCATGCATGGGTATGATTGACAGATCATTTAAGCTCGTGGTGGTGGTCTATACTGTACAATTTTGTGGTTTTCTCTGGTGTGGAAGTGTTGGATATGCATGAGTGTGGTGTCTTGAGGTGCCCATAACTCATCCTAAACCCTACCCAATTAGATCAGAGAGCTTAAATATCTTGAGAGTGAAAAGAACACACATGTGCCAATGAAGCATATGCAAATGTTTTATGCACATGGTTTACTGTGTGTACAATGGCAGATGTGCACATGCACCATCAGCGCATGTGCAAAGGTTGCATGTGCAGTTGTTGTTGAGGAATTATTTTAGATCATGGTAGTCTATGGTACATGTGCTGGTTGCATCCTGTGCAAATGCTCACTTGTGCTATGGTGCATGTGCGGAATCTTTGTGTCTGTAGAGTAGAGATATGTGCACATGCACTGATAGCGCATGTGTGCTGGTAGAATGTACATGTGTGGTTTGCAGGTTATTGGATATTATGGTGGTGTATCTTCGGTGTGAAAGGGTTGGGCGTGCTTCAGTGTGGTATATCGAGGTGCCTGTACCCCATTCTAACCCCAACCCAATTAGATTAGACCCCCTTAAATAGCCTAGATTGCCACACGTAACTCTGATTGGCAGCCTAACCCTAACCGGGCTAACCTAACGGGGCTGCGGAGTTTCAATTACATGAGCATCTAGATGTTCCAAAGGCTAACTCCATCTAGCTCCAGCCCAAACTACCCCCGGACCGGACCGGAGATGTCACATGCTTGAAACACTCTGACACCAGACCGGACTTCAACCTGACACTGGATCAAACCGTTCCATCCCCTTCCAACCCACCCTCGGCCGACCCCCAGAGGAAACTGGAGTGGCACGTAAGAATCACACCATAGCACGACATGTGTTATGATTGGACCGGGCAGTCCCAATCATACAATTTTCCTTTTATCTCACATTATTATGGATGGTCCATGCACAGAATCTATCCTATTTATACCAGGTAAGATTCTCATGCATAACTTTTCCATTCATCGCCAGAGGTCTGGTGAGTCGCTCGACGAAATAGGTGGCAATGGCACTTGTGGGGCCAACGCCTATAACCTATCTGGCACCCATCCCAAACGTACTATCTCACTTGCCATTCCCCCACACCCTCAACCATCCACTCCTACTCCTCCTTCTACCTTTTTTTTCTATTCCTTTCTTTCTTCAATATTACACTTCTCTCAACCCCTCAACTCCCCCCCCCTCCCAATCCTTCCTCTTACTCTATTTTTTCAACCACCATTTTCTTTCCCATTTTCTTTCCCATTATCTCTATTCCAACAATTTCATTCTATTCAATATACTACTTATTTCTCTTGCCACACTTCTACAAACCACAACAATACATTCATCCCCTTGCTATAATGTCCGTCTTCCGGTCCTATCATCAACCAACTCCCCAACTCTTCCAAGTCATTCCAATCCACCATGAAATACTCTTCACCTGCCAACTGCACCTCCAACTTATGCCATATCATATATATCATCGGAATCACTATATCTTCCCATTCACATTCCATTCCTCCATCAAATGCTCCATGCAGTTAGTCCTGACATGACAGCACATGGCATTTCCAACACATCCCCTTGTGTTTTCTTCCATACTTGATTCCTTGTTTCCATCTCATCACATCTCCAAACGTTCGTTCAACCTTCCTCAAGCTTCCGCATTGAAACACTGTATGTTTCACCTTCGCAGCTTCACCTGTTAGCACTTGACACATCACACACCCTTTATCCTTCATTCCATTCAGTGCTTTTTTCATCCGTTCCACTTTTTTAAATTTCTTGCTCTCTTCATCAACTTGTTGTTTCTTTGCCAATCGAGCAGCAGTCGTAAATCCATTCTCTATTCCCACCTTCTTCTCCTTTCTTGATTCATCATTCAATTTTACCATTTCCTCCAACCTTTGTTTCCCCAACAATGTTGATCCTTCATGCATCCCACCAGCTCTTCTTCTCATTTCCTCTGATGCTCCTTTTCCTACACACTTTCGTTATCCATATATATCCTTTTCCAATATTCTCAACTCACCTGCTATCATCCCCATCTCAATTCCTCGTGCTTTCTTGCTTCTGCAACCTGAGCACAACATGTTTTTCGTGTCTTCTGTGCATCGCATTCCTTCTCCATCAATGTAAGACGTCGATCCAAATCGGAGACAGCGAGAGTTGCCATGAGCATACACATGATCATGCACAAACCACATTCCTTTGTGATCCAACATTGTCCTCGAGATCGTTATTGTCAGTGGATATGAGGATGGTATAATGTAACATTTTGCTGCTTGTCCATCCTGTCCTGCACGACCTTGAGCTTGAATCAGTTCACTCATCTCCATGGGCATTTTGATGTGAACTGTAAGGCAAACATGAGGGTAGTCATTGCCTGTCGTAAATGCACTTGTGCAAATCATTATTGGCATTAAACCTGAACGCCAGCTATGATATGCTGTCAAGCATTCCTCGTCACTCATTGTTTCATTGCCATGATAAAATGGCCACTTTGTCTATGAATTAAACATAATGTAGTAAACACGTTCATTACAATGATTACACAACTAACCTTTGCAGCTAGGTTCTGACCATCTTCCAAATAGGTCACAAACACTAGTCCACGATCTTGCACAGTCCATGTTTGTCTTTCTTGATTGATCAAATGAGTTGCCTTTGCAAGCAATAACTTTGAATCACATCGCTGCTCTAGAATGAACTCTAGTTCTGGACAATTGGTGTTTTGTCGAATAGCAACAGTATCCGAAAGAAGACCAAAGCTTTCACGAATGACTCCTTCACTGAAAGGAGGAATGGTACCACTTAGCAAAATTAATTGCATGTCATCTCCTCGTAGGTTGGTAATCCGATCCATCGACTGTCTGAAATGTTGACCAAGTAATACCAGATGTGCTTCATCAAAAACCAGACGTGTGATTCTTAGTGTTTCGTTTAGCTCTGCCAATGCTGTCCTCCAGCTTGCAAATCTGGCCTTGTCCACTGTCGTTAAAATCAGATTGATGTCCATTCGAAGACGTCCTTGATTGACACTTGGGTTGAAAACTTGATATGCCACTTTCATAGACTCTAGCTTGCATTGCCAGTCTGTCATCAATGATTTCAATGGCAGCACAAGCACCAATCCTTCCTTGGACTGTAACAAGGTGGTGGATATTATTGCCAGCATTGATTTTCCACCACCAGTCTTCAACATCACAAGTACATCGGTTTGTCGTTGCATGATGGCCATGATTGCTTCCTCTTGCTGAACAGACATCCAATTCGCGCAAGGATTTTGTAGAATTTGGTGTAAGCTTCGAAGGCAATTGGCTTTCAAATTTCTTGTTTGAACCAGTTGGTTTGCTGGTAGAAAAGAGCAATCATTGTTCGATTGAGATGTCAAATCCCCTTGAATCCAATGAAATGTCATTGATGCATGTATAAATGTGCTCATGTAAAACACTTACGAGCTCTTTCACTTTCTTGATGCTTATTGGATTGTGATGGTTTTTTATATAGACCATCTGACGATTTTAGCATACATGTACATTAAATAATTATGTAAGATGCTTACCAGATGCTCTGCATGGTCTTGGTAATGATTCATATAGATCATCCATGCTCATATCTTCCAAGTTGGTTGGAATCTCATTTGTAACAGTGGTGACCATAGATGTCGCCATAACATCTTGTTCAACTTCTGAAAAGGGAATAACTGCTGCATGATTATCCATCGATGTTTTGATGGCTGATTGAATCATAGGGCCAATGGTTGAAACAAGCTTGGCTACCAAACAATCCTCCAAATTGTTGAACAGTTTCTCTTCCAACCTTTTTGATACTTGCTCTACAATTCTTTCTTCAGAGGCCGTCATAAGATTGGCTGTGGGCTGATCCATGAGATTTGTTGGTTTATTTGGTACCAATCGACCAGATTTGAGTAAATCATGAAAAGCTGCAGATTTGGCAGAACCATAGGGCAACCCAAGACCACCTGGTACTGTGTGCATGCTCACTTGCCATTTGGTGTTGACTTCCAGAAAAAGTGGCAAAACATCCTCGGCAGCACCAGCAAGCGCATCGGGGCTAAGACCATAGATTTGATTTTTGGTTGCTCGAGAATGTCCTGCCTGAAGAGCATCTATTGTGTCATGTTCGTCCAAGTCAAAAAGGTCTTCATCATAATGTGCAAGCTTGCATTTAAATGCAATGCTAATGTGACACCATGGATTGACTGTCAATTTGACATTCGTATGCAAAAGGCTGCTCCTTGCCATGACATTGCTGAGATCGTCTGTAGAAAATAGCCTTGTCATGTTGACAAATATTTGTGTTTGATAGAGTTGAGCAATGGCACTATTGTTTGGATAGCAGAGGTGGATTGCAAGCTCAGCAAAAGGTCATGCCAGAGCAAGCGATTGAATCATGAGATCTCCTGTTATTGCATCAAGTGCATGAGGAATGAGTTTGTCCTGTCCTGTGATAGCACCCGCCTTGCTGTATCGCTGTAGAATAGTGATGTGATGACCTAAAATGACCAGATTGCGTTGAGATCGATGTTGAGTATTGCAAAATGTCATTGGTGTGAGTTCTGTTCCCTGGCCTGGTGCTCCACTAAGCATCTCACAATGCATCAAGAGATGCAGCTGAAACACTGTATAGTCTCGAAGCCATTGCATAAGTGCTGATCGGTTTCAAACCATGTTTCCATCACGAAGGTCACCAAACATTGTTTTGGTCTTGGAATCAGCCATGAAAGTATGTGCCAAGGCATCACGATTTTGAAAGCAGCTGTTGTGAGGATCGGTCAAGAATGAATAGCCCAGATCATGATTTCCTAGTGAATCTGCAAGGTCCTGATAGTCAACGTGTATGCTAATGCCCTTCAAGATTTTTTGCTCCCAAAGATTGATGATGGTTTCTTCACTGGCAGCAAACATGTTGTGAAGTTGATCAATGTGAATCTTGTCTCCATTATATAACAGCTCTTTCCAGCATATTTGATCAGTCCACCAGATGCGGGGCATGCCCATCATTGTAAATGCAATCGATGATGCATGGTGTTGAAGTGACCGTATGCGAGCAAATGGAGAGTTGGTCTTCTCTGTAAACCAAGGGAGAAGAGAATCACAGGAAGCTTCATCATCATTGTCAAATATGTTGGATGATCGTAGCTTGAGTTCTTTTAGGCATGTTAAACGTATACAATACTCCAGCTGGGCTAAAAGGCCAGTGACATTGTGTGGCTGCTGATGCTTGCCATCTTTGTCTAGGGTAGTCAAAGCGAGCAGTCGCTCAGTTGGACATGGAAATAGATTGGTGGATGTTCTTGTCCACTTTGTCATCCAAACACCAGTTAGGACTCGATGAATTGCCTGAGAGATGTTGTGCTCCTTTGCTAATGCCACGCTCAACATTGCAATATCATCTTGCAATGCAGTGGGCAGGACAAGATCATAATTGTCCGTCTTTTGTACTCGAACTAGCAAGCATAACAGGGCGATGACAGGAAGACATATTTTGTCATTGTGCTAGAATCCTGATGACGATGGAACGGTGTGTTGTTAATGCCACTGATTAAACAATGAGGGTTTGTATTAATGCACATGTCCATCGATGAATGGACGTACAATTTGAGTGGATCAGCAGAGTTTAGCTTTTGCAACACCAATTCATCAGTAAGTGGCAACCAAGCCAATGCTTCATCAAAATAGACCTTGACAGCTTGTTTGATTCCTGGTAACTCTGTATTGTTGTTGTCACGTCCAGGTATTTCCACTAATCGACGTAGTGGTTGAATGTCGTAATTTTCCACATGCTCATGCCATCTGGTAGTACGAAGCCAGGGAGAGATGATTCGTTCATCTTGAGGTGCCAAAGTCTTCTGGTCCTGTAATGACATCTCTTGACGTAGATTTTTGATAATGTCATTTGAGGAGATGTTGGCAATATTATCAGAGTATGAACCAGCATCCAAAACACGCCATAAGGTCCGAAGTCCAGAACCACCGCTGTTGAACTGTTGCATCTTGCAAAATTGCCACATGCTTGGACATGGTATGTCCATATGGCTTTGAAGATGATGTGTGCGCATGGATTTGGAGGCCGTGTAAACCCTAGGACAGTGGTCACAGGCAAAACCATTTAGAACTTTTAGTCCTTTGAATGCCATAACTCCCTTGTTGGTAATGGAAGGCATGGGCAAATCATCTGATATGTGCAAATAATGCACCACCCTTGCGAAATGTTTTTTATCCAATTGTAATCCTGGATGTTTGTTGGAAAGATGATGTAGTACTTGTTGTGGTGTCAAAGCCACCATGCAAACATTGCAACACAGTGCTTGCAAGTTTGGATCGATCACAAGATCAATGCTTTCCAAATAAGGATGATGCATGAGTTCATCATGAGGATTGTATTGCTAGATTAATATGATTAATAACAAATGCAAGCTGAAGAATAATCACTTACTGCAGCTGTATTATCGTCCATGCTCATATTTGTGTTGGACATCCATGTAGGATTGTGGATTGATTCAGCCTATAATGCCATCAAATGGTGTCATTTTAGTGTACGTGTACACTATTAGCTTACCTCATCAACGACATTCATAGTGGATGTTTGTTTGGGATGGTTGATCAATTGAATCTATAATGCCATTAATGATGTCATTTTAATGTACATGTACACTCTTGGCTTACCTCATCCATATCTGTACCACCATTGATTGCTGTCATGACATTGTTTCCTGATTGACTCTATAGTGTGTTTGTAAATAACCCTCTATTGGAATGGTATAATATCATGCTGTTCACTTGCCTTGTTCTGGGATCGTAATGAGATTGGAGTTTGCATGTTGTTTGATGGTAACTATCACAATCATAACAAGTTATTGTATGTATTAGTGAACATGTTCGCTAACAGCTTACATCATTCTGTGGCTGTGGTGATGTTCTTGTTCCCTCATGAGCCACATTTGATGTTTGCTTGGGTATTGTAAGCAAATCTGTTCATATGTTTGTTTGTTTATCATGCTGGCCTACCTGATCGTGTGAATGTGATGAAGCTGGAGTGTTAACACTGAGCGTCGAACCTAGCCTGAACGCGAGAGAGGAGCTAGCCGCAGGACGCTACTGCAGTGACGACACATGAGTACGATGACGAAGGGTGCTTGAACCCTGAATACGAGTGCTACTAGGTTCAAGGTCCCGTCGCACGCGAGTGAGAGGGATGAACGAAGTGAAGCACAAGCGGAATGAGAAGTCTCTCAAGGGGTTCCCTTCGAGGAGTGAGGATAGATACAACGCTGGATTGCATAGAACTAACTAAAGAGACATTACAGTGAGAGGTGCTGTATATATAGTGTGGTTAGAACTCCGCAGCAGAGTCCATAATGGAATAAGGGCAGGCTCGAGAGGACGAGAGCCAATCGGAGAATAGCGTCTGCAGTAAACGCAGCAATGCGCAGTAAGAAGAGAAGCATACGTAATCAGGTACCGGAACAGTCGGAGGTCCGATGGGGCCGAATGACATGAGGCAACAACGAGGCAATCTGCAGTAGAAGAGCAGAACCGACAAGGCGGAATGCCGAGGAGAACATGGAGTGAAACTAAGAGGAGAAGAAGACAGCGTCGGAAGGAGAAGAAGAGAAAAGGGACTCAATGCTTTCGGGCTCGTACCAGTCGCCTAACAACGAGAACAACTCCCGTTCGGTGTCCTCGTCCACAAAGGGGATTTCTGTAACATGGAGTGTTTGTGGTCATAGCATCAGATTTCTATAATAATTAACAAGTGTTGAATGTACATTATTAGTGTACACGTTCACTATCAGCTGACCTTGCTTGTTGCTTTGGATTCCAACCATCGAGATTTGATTTTACGCATATGTTTTTTAAGACCTTCTATGGTCGTATACCCTTTTCCGGTGGGACAAGCTGGATGAGTACAATAGCAGTCATACAAACCATGTTTGTTGTGTTCTATTGTGATGGTTTGTTGTGTTTCCTGAAAGAAAAATGTGAATTTTCCATTCGTGACGTTGCCATCACATTTCTTTTGATGACCACTATGCTCCATTTTGGTTATAAAAGAGGTGCCACATTTGCCACAAACAAACATTGTGATGATGATGTAATGGATAGGGGTTGTCCTGTTAAGGAAGGATGTTTCAAGGAAGCAAGAGAGATTAATCACAGTCACAGGTTCAATGATTCAATATAACTCAGTTTGAAACTCAATTTTTTTTGTGATGGATAACATAATTATTAATTATTATGATTGTCAGTTAAATAATTAAATAATTAAATAATAGATAGTGTATGGCAACCTTATGATATAAAAAGCCAATCAAATATTGGACAATACTTGTAAGTACTTACAGACTAAAGTATATATATAAGGCCATCCCAATTGGGAATTAGAACCACTCTTGTCTTTCTACCATCACCATCTAAAATCATTCTAAAAGCTATGCCACAAACAAACAAGAATAAGCAAGGACAAATGTCCACCAACAAAGTTAGTATACATGTTTACTAAAACTTAACTTGCTAATGAATATACTTGCAACAGTCCAGCAGAAAACAGGACGTTGCAAACAAACCCACTCAAAAAGTAAGTGACTGCAGTTTGATTCAATGTATTCATTGTTTGTCTGTTGCTTTTAATTAATCAATGTAAGCAATATTAGTGTACATGCACACTAACATTGTTGAACATGATGGGCTCAAAATTTGTCTTTAAATCTTTAAAATCTAGTATTTTTAGTGAACGTGTATGCTAATAATTGAGTTTATCATAGGAATCATTAGAGCTTGAAACACAGCTTAGAAATGATGTGATTGGAGCTGCCATCAAAAAGACCCAACTTGGGTATGGCCTCATCTGTGTCGCAAACAAGAATGACTTGGGACGTGGACTGACCATGCTCGTACAACAGTTCAATCCTCGCCCTCTGGATTCATGCTTGTTAAAAAGGATCAGCAATGAGAAGAACACCAATGGTCTTTGGAATCAACAAGAGCACGAGAGTATCAAGATTGCCATCGATCCAACTTTGATTAAAGGAGGGCTTGTCCTGGAAAAGAAAAGCTCAGATTACACCAACCACATTCAGTGGTCGTCTGACTTGTCATCGTCATCAATTTTCAACCCAGCCCCCTCTGTTATGTATTTGCTCAATGGCAACCACCGCACCACTTGGATGCATACAGAGTATGCTCTTGAGACATACCAATTCGAGCATGTGCAAGCCCAGCATGCCAAGGCCGAAGTTGGTAGTTGTGATAGAAAGGATGCAGAAGAAACAATGAACAGGCTTGGCACACATCTGGAACAGAATGCAGTTTGGCTCGCAGAGTTCTTTGACTATAGTAAGTGATATCAACAATATCAGTGTACATGTTCACTAAAATTTTCATTAGATGCCATGAAAGAGCTACCAAATAGCAGCCTCCTGTTCCACGCACTATCAACCAACCACACGTGCCCAGCCAAGGAAGACACGGACACAGACAAGCTGAAGAACTTGTTTCGTTTGATGAAAGACAAGACCAAGGAGGAGCAGGCAGAACTTAAGGCCACGATCACGGCACAGTGGGAACGCACCAAGGACAAGAATAGCACTCATCCAGCAACGCTTGTTTATCACTCTGGTCTTGTCTCTACATTGACAAGAGCGTTCGTATTCGACAGATTCGAAAATTCCTTGTTGTTTTCAGTTTCTTTCTTCTATCAAAATCTTTATTCAAACTTCTGTGGAGTAAGCATGAGTGAAATCATTATATTAGTGAACATGTATGCTAATGTTACATTTCTTTCTTTCTTTCTTTCTTTTGCAGTTTTTCTGTGCTACTGTTGATCCCATCTTCAGTGTACTCGAGTATCTGTGCCTGCCGGTACAGTTGCCATCAATTCAAGCAATGGCTGAGAAGGTGTTAGGAGCAAACAGCAACATCGACGACAATGCCAACCAGCTCAAGCTTATCGAGGTGATGGAAAAGGAGTACCATTCACAGCTTGCTGAGTGTCCCTATGGACCCTATCATGAGGTTTTGGAAGCGTTTGCCCAACCATTGCTCATGGAATGGGACAATGTATTCTCCAGCAACCTGTCAGCATTCATGCACTTGCTTGGAAGAGCAGAGGAAGCAGAATCCAGCCTTTACATGCATCACTATGATGCATACTCAAAGGAGATTGTCAGACAGACGGAACGAATAGTCGAGCAAGGCATTGCTGATCTAACCCCTGGCGATATCACAAGTCCCGTGTTAAAGAACATGATTGTAAAGTTGCACTGGTTCTTCCTAGGGTTTCACCCCACAAATGAGCCTCGTGTGGCACTTGCGATGCCCTATCCAATCTTCACTGAGTTGGTCATGCAAACAATAATGAGCAACTGGAACACCACGGCGGTACGTGTCAGTCAACGGTCAAATGGTGAAGAAATAAACTTTGGGGAGACATTGATCGAGGTGAGCGATTGACCTGCTATGTTAGTGAACGCGTACACTAATAATCCCTAATTTGCTAGATAATCACTTGGATATTTCCTCTGGTCATGTATCCTCTGAAGCATCAACGTGGAGCAAGTCGTGCATGGCGATGCATCTGGGAGAGGATGACGGCATTCCTGGCAAATCGATTAGGCATCACAGACACTGTAACACAACAGGCATGCATTTGCAAGGTGAGTACAGTGCTGTTTGTTTGTAAATCATAATTCTTTTGTTGATGATCGAAATGTAGCTCATCGAGCTGCTGTATCAACACCGCCGCACCACCCTTCCACAGCTCAAGCTTGCTCTGACACAACAATACATGTCCACTTGGATGGAGGAGACTGAAAAGCAAATTGAAGAGTGGCATGAGCCAGTAGCAGAGGCCGTATGGATGAAAGACTGGAAGACATTCTTGAGAGCCTGGAAGGCCACGCTGAAGGAGGCCAAATTCACCATGGGCTATCGTCCCCTTGCGAGCAATACAGACTATGCTAAAATGAAGTCTGTGAGCATGTTTGTTGATCGCACTGAAGCTTTCGAGCTCGCCTACAAAGTGCTGCATGCAACTCCCTTTGAATGGCACTTTCAGAGCACGTTTGGCAAGACCCTCATAAACGCAGCAATCATGGCAGGCCAACGCATCGCTCTGTTGGACGACGTGATTCAGCTTCCCACCATCTGGGCTCTACGCCAAGAGGTTTTTGCATTGTTCAGCTCTTTCGTACCCTCTGGCTCAAGTGGAGAGCACATCAAAGTGTGGGATGGCCACAAGGATGCTCGTGAAATCAATCCATCCAACACTCTATTGGAATACATGCCGATAACACACAACAATAAAAGCTTGGGTACTAGCACTGCTCGTGCCATCAATGCACCAATTGCAGAGACTGCAAACATCAAGAAGATGCAGCAAATCATTGATATTGTTTGTTCTGACGGTCTGGGATGCATCAAGGTTGGCTCTGATCAGAAGCTCGATCCATCTTTGGCATACACACTCAAACCCTTTCTGACGGTACATTGCAACTTATTTAGTGAACATGTTCACTAATATTGTTGAATTTCCTATACATTTATTATTTGTTCCTAGTCACTGGCGGCCTTATCACACAAGCACGTGACACGCATTCGAAATCCCACTAAGCCTCTGGATCTTGCTTTGCAGCCAGAGGAAATCAAAGCTGCCATTGGAAAGCTCAACCTAGGTCTCAACTTCGAGAGCCTTCAGTTCACCACAGACAAGGAATTGAACGACTTCTGGTGTGCACAAACTGACAAGGAGCGTTTGAATGAAGGTTTGGGTCCATCTGTCATCTCCTCTACGATGTCCTACATGACCAAGTTGAACCAAATGCGTGTTCAACAAGCCAAGTTGATGAGCAGGCGACTCAGCCAGTTGCAAAAGGCCAAGATTCGCTTGCCAGCACCGAGCAAGGCCATCATTGACGATGCTAGGGACAATGAGATGGACTGTGATGCAAGCACCTCCTCTGCCATGATTGGTATGTACAGATCAATATTATTAGTGTACACGTGCACTAATACTCACATTTTAAAGGCAAAGGAAAATACAAAGCTGTTTCCTTTACCATGGCATCCACTAGTGGCATGCACACACCACTCTCTGGTACGTTGACATGGTTTTGTAAGTTGACATGCCATGCATACTGACTGACTGTCGGTGGGACTATGAACAGAGAAACGCAGTGCTCCTGAGGACAGATTTAGCAGTGATGAAGGTCCAGCACTGAAACGGATGCAATCAGTTCCTTTCGAGACAGTTTTCAAAAAACTCCACATTATTCAGAATTTTTCCAGTTTGCAAGAAATGGATGATCAATGGTTGAAGATGAAGAACGCCCTCATGACAGGGGAGTATCCTGATGCACCAAACGAGTTGTTTGGCATTCTTGTCGACATGCTAAGCAAGCTCTCCAAGGACGAGGCATGCACAGCGAGCATCAAGTCATACTTGAATGATCTGGAGTGTTGTCCCCATCCGGATACCATGGTCAACTGGCTGAGAAAAGAATGGTCCAATGATGTGATTGTAGGAACGATGGTGACTCTAAGTTTGAAGAAGTGGAAGGAGGACATGCTGACATTGATCAAAGAAAGCACAGCGAAGGAGAAGGAGGCTGAAATGGACACATGACCTGATCTTTTCTTCTGAATGTAATGGTAGTATGCTCAGACCTTCTGGAGGCAGTAGCACGATGCCAACGATCTATGTTTTCTTTACATATTATGAACATATTTGTCTCTGAGTTATGGATGACATTACAAGAAAATCATGATATGTACATGATTGGATGAACATGCATACTGCTCAATAGAGGCATGACATGATCCAAAGAGACTGTGCTGGCAGTCTGGGCAAACAAGTGTACTGTACTGACTGCTGTGCTCATTGGACGGTGTGCACTGTCCTTGCTTGTCAGTGAACATGTATGCTAAATGGCCTCTGTTGAGCATGCACATGGTTGGGTGGCATAGTGCTACCAAGCTAGAGCATCAAACATGCCAGGAGGGGTGGCACGCCTTGTGGTGGTGGTGATGGTGATGGTGATGGTGATGGTGATGGTAATGGTGGTGTGCTCTGAATTTGGGTGACGCACCCATTTAGGATACATGTGTTGAGCATAGTGATTGCTGACTGTATGAGTGACTGACAGTTGTAGTCAGTCACGCTTATTAGGTCGAGTGACTGACACAGTCAGCCACTGTGCTGGTCAGCCATATTGTGGCGCCTTTGTTGTTATGTATGGCTGTTATTCCATAGTACATAGAACCTTCAAGTCCAATGTATGTCGTCTCTTTAGTTCCTTACATCGGACTCTAGGTATGTCATGTACTCTCCCATAGAGTGCAATTATAGTTCCTTACATCGGACTCTAGCTGCACAGTTCAGCTCCTTAACAGGTTATGAGCCCTGCGCCCTGAAGCCTCGCTTCATTCCTCACTTCTAGGCGACCTTATTTTCGTTCGTTGCAACTCCGCTACATCCACTCTGTCCATCGCGCTTTCGTGTGTTTTTCACCCCATTGTATCACAATGGTGTCAGAATCACAAAGCCATCGCATTCAGCC
>Ga0307508_10001604_pt1 | contig 25228 bp, 22 predicted proteins | sample 9_EM_MG_FD_203089 | JGI IMG/M metagenome (GOLD analysis project Ga0307508, IMG submission 203089) | Populus trichocarpa ectomycorrhiza microbial communities from riparian zone in the Pacific Northwest, United States - 9_EM | ecosystem: Host-associated > Plants > Roots > Unclassified | place... | reverse complement strand
GACCGCCTGGTTAAAGGCGGTCTTTTTATAATGGGTTGGTAGTATGAATAACTAATAAACGGTCTGTTTATTTTTTAGCGCTACCGCCACCGTTGCCCAGGTGAACCTGGAAGCCGATTTTCAGGCCAAACGTGCTCATGCGATCATCGCCATAAGCCTTACCACCGGCAGAGCCGTAGGCGAGTGCAAACTCAAGTGCAGTGTTGGGCGAAAGAAAGATGGCCGGACCTGCTGAAAAAGTGAACTCATTCAGGCTTGCAGAAGAGCCGCCGGCGGCTTTGTAAGAGCCAAAGCCATATTCGCCGTCTGCAAAAATGTTTACTTTCTGTTCTGAGGGCAGGAAGTAGTAACGCACAAACGGGGCAATGGTATAAAGCGAAGAAGCGCTAACGCCATCGGGCTTAGTTGACTGAAAATTTACACGGAGACCACCGGCAAAATGGTCAATGAAGAAGTAGCCTGCATTAGGGCTGAAGGTAATGGTGGTTGATTTGTCATCCCCTTGTTTCTCAGAAGCAAAGCCTGCATTACCGCCTACAAGCCATTGGCCTTTGCTAATCTGGGAGAAACCTGCCTGTGCGCTTAAGAGTACAATTGCTGCCAATAAAACTTTTTTCATGTTCGTTGGTTTTTTTAAGATGAATAGAATTTGCGTGTAAAAGTAATAGTTAGAATGAAAAAACAAAAGTTTTATAGGCATGAAGGGTAGTTTTTTTTATTGTGTACCACGTTAAGTTTTTTTGATTTAGAAGGTAAACACTTATATAAAGCACCGTCTCCTGTACGTAAGAACGATAAAAAGAGGTATGAACGGTATATATTAAAGGATAAAGCCGTTTAACTTATCAACATCAATGGTAATGTGTCACTATTACATTTTTGTGTAACTTTTTTTTATGACATAATTGCATTTCTTTCGTTTGGATGAAATCCGATAACAGGGTAGTGGTTTATGGAGGAAATGGTGGTATATACTCTTTATTTCACGATTTAACCGTTTGCGCTTATTTTTATAAAAATTATGGCTTGAAAACGATTCTCAACGAACAGCAGCTGGCGCTTACCATCAAAAGACTAAGTCACCAGGTACTGGAAAACCATCTTGACCTGGATAATACGGTGCTTATTGGCATGCAGCCGCGCGGTATTTATGTATCCGACCGCATCGTGGCCGCCATCAAAGAGGAAATAGCCCCCGAAAAAGTGCTTTACGGCAAGCTTGATATCACCTTTTACCGCGACGATGTACGCAGCGCCCTGCACCTGGCCAATAAAACCGAAATACCGTTTTCGGTGGAAGGCCGCAAAGTGGTGCTGATTGACGATGTATTATATACCGGCCGCACCATCCGGGCCGCGCTGGATGCCCTGCTGGGCTTTGGCAGACCGGAAAAGGTAGAGCTGTGCATACTGGTAGACCGGCGCTTTAACCGCCAGTTGCCCATACAGCCCGACTATGTCGGCAAATCAATCGACACAATTACTTCGCAGCGGGTAAAAGTATTGCCCGACAAACACGAAGTTGTTATGTATTAAGACGTATTAATTTCCCTGTACCACAAATTTGCCCTAAATTCGCCCGCTAAGATGAGCCTTTCAACCAAACATCTTTTAGGTATACGCGACCTCACCAGGGAAGATATTCACCTTATTTTAGATACCGCTTCCCAGTTCAAAGAAGTATTACAACGGCCGATCAAGAAAGTACCCACCCTGCGGGACGTGACCATCGTAAACCTTTTTTACGAAAACTCCACCCGTACCCGTATGTCGTTTGAGCTGGCAGAACGCAGGCTGAGCGCCGACGTACTCAATTTTGCCGCCAGCAGCTCATCTGCCGCCAAAGGGGAGACCCTGCTGGATACCGTTAATAATATACTGAGCATGAAAGTGGATATGGTGGTCATGCGGCACAGCGCCAGCGGCGCCCCCCACTTCCTGGCAAAGCATATTCCCGCCGCCATCGTCAACGCCGGCGACGGTATCAACGAACACCCCACCCAGGCCCTGCTGGATGCTTTTTCCATACGTGAAAGGCTGGGCGGTCTCGAAGGGAAAAAAGTAGCCATACTAGGCGATATCATGCATTCGCGGGTAGCGCTGAGCAATATTTACCTGCTCAAAAAGATGGGCGCAGAAGTAATGGTGGCCGGTCCGCCTACCCTCATCCCGCCTTACCTGCAGGATGCCTTCGATGTACGCGTGGAATACAACCTTAAAAAAGCGCTCCAATGGTGTGATGTGGCCAATGTGCTGCGCATACAGCTCGAACGCCAGAACCAGGTATTGTTTTCCTCGCTGCGCGAGTATAACCTTGCTTACGGCGTTAAAAAAAGCCTGCTGGACAGCCTCGACAAAGAGATCGTCATTATGCACCCGGGACCCATCAACCGCGGCGTGGAGCTCGACAGCGATGTGGCCGACAGTAAACAGTCGATTATCCTGCAACAGGTGGAAAACGGCGTGGCCGTACGTATGGCCGTTCTGTACCTGCTGGCGGGAGGGAAGGAATAAAAAGTATAGCTATGCAAAGAACCTGCTTGTTTCCCGGTACCTTCGACCCCGTTACACTGGGTCACGTGGATATCATCAACCGCGCGCTGCCCTTATTTGACAAAATAGTCGTAGCCATCGGGATGAATGCCTCCAAACAACCCATGTTCTCCGCAGAGCAGCGCCTGCTCTGGATACAGGAAATATTCAAAACCGAGCCCCAGGTATCGGGAGCGGTATACGAAGGGCTGACGGTCGATTACTGCAAACAAATCAACGCACAGTTTATATTAAGGGGTATCCGCTATGTAAGCGATTTTGAATACGAAAAAACAATCGCCGATGCCAACCGGGCCATGGATGCCAGCATCGAAACCATCTTCCTCACCGGCGAGCCCAAGTATACATCGGTGGCCTCCACCATCGTCAGGGATATCCTCCGCAACCGCGGCGATGCATCCCCCTTTCTCCCGGCAGCTGTCATACAGTCGTTAAAGAAACCCTGATCCCATGTCTATCTGGTTTAAAAAAGATTTGTCGGTAAGCGACCTGGCGCCGCTGGGAAAAAATACCCTCGGCGAGCACATCGGTATTGAGTGGGCTGAAGTAGGTCCCGATTATATCAAAGCCACCATGCCCGTCGACCATCGTACGCGCCAGCCCTATGGGCTGTTGCATGGCGGCGCCTCGGTAGCCCTCGCCGAAACCCTCGGCAGCGTGGCTGCGGCCATGGTGGTCGACCATAGCAGGTTTTACTGTGTGGGCCTTGAAATAAACGCCAATCATATACGCAGCGCCCGCGACGGCTTCGTCACCGGTATTACCCGCCCCGTTCATATAGGCGGCACTACCCAGGTATGGGATATAAAAATCTACGATATGCAGGAAAAGCTGCTGTGTATAAGCCGCATTACCGTGGCGGTGCTCAGGCGCCCGGCGCCGGCAGACGGCGATAATAAGTAATAACGTCTACGATAGAAGGAAAACTGTTGGCCAGGGCCGCGGTTACCTTTTGTTCGTCGGCCCAGAGCGCCTCGGTGATATCTTCTTCCGTTTGCGGCACCAGCGAAACATGACGGGTATGCATCTGGTACCAATGGCTTTCCTTAAGGATGAATTTGCCGCTTTCATGGTAAGTATGGTAGGTGGTGAGCAGGAACCCATCGGAATGGACATCCTTTAGCCCGGTTTCCTCCCTTACCTCGCGCAGCGCGCATTGCCCGATGGTCTCGCCGGGGTCCAGCTTGCCCTTGGGCAGGTCCCACTTGCCGCGGCGAAAGATAAGCAGCATCTCCCTATGCGGGTTCAGCACAAGGCCGCCTGCCGCCTGTATCACCGTAAACTTTTTCCAGAAAGCCTTCCTGAGCGCCTCCAAATCGGGATGGTAAAAAATGCCGGCATGTACCCTGGATTGCTCCATTTCATGTATCATCGATTTCACCGTATGCACGTTACATTCGTCGATAAACACCGCATCGTCATGATGCCGGTACGGCTCCAGCTCCGCGTCAATGGCATCGCACAAAAACAGCGGCTTATCGTTGAAGTAGATTTTTATGTACATATTGGTTGAGTTATAAGCTGCAAGCTTTTCCATTATCTTCGCGCTATGACGAACGAAAAAGCTGTAGCCGAAAAGCTGTTACAAATTAATGCAATAAGATTGAATGCGGCGCAACCTTTTACCTGGGCCAGTGGCTGGAAAAGCCCTATTTACTGCGATAACCGCAAAGTGCTTTCCTTCCCCTTCGTCCGCGAATTCATCAAATCGGAGATGTGCAATGTGCTGTTTTCCGAATTCGAGCACGCTGATATGCTTGCCGGGGTAGCCACCGCCGGTATCGCCTGGGGAGCCATGGCGGCCGACCAGCTCAAACTACCTTATATCTATGTACGCCCCAAACCCAAGGAGCACGGGCTGGGCAACCAAATTGAGGGATTTTATGAAAAAGGCCATAAGGTGGTGGTTGTGGAAGACCTGATATCTACCGGCAAAAGCAGCCTGCAGGTGGTAGAGGTGCTCAGGAACGCCGGGCTGGATGTAATAGGCATGGTGGCCATCTTTACTTACGGGTTCGGCGTGGCCGATGACGCCTTTAAAGCCGCCGGCGTGCCCTTTAAAACCCTCACCAATTACGAAACCCTCATACAGCTGGCCATTGAAAAAGAAGTGGTTTCGGCAGAACAGCGGGGCGTTTTGTTAAATTGGCAACAGGACCCTGCCAACTGGAAAGGACTTTGAGTATATTTGGTGAAGCAACATCTAAAATGTTATATATGAAAAAACTACTTTTCCTGCTGGCCTTTGTAGCCGGTACCGCTTCCCTGGCAAACGCCCAGCAAAAGGCGTCTATGAACGCTACCATTAAGACCCCCACCGTACAATGTGAAGAATGCCAGAAACGCATCGAAAGCTACCTGGCCAAAGAAGAAGGCGTGTTCAAATACCAGGTAAACTATAGAAACAAAACAACGAAGGTTTGGTGGACGACCGACCGCACCAACCTGGAAACCATCAAAACGGCCATCGCCAACGCCGGCTATGATGCCGACGATGTAGCCGCCAATCCCGACTCCTACAAGAAACTGCCTACCTGTTGTAAAAAGCCGGCTGATGGCGGTGGTCAAAAAAAGCACTGACACGAATAAGTATGCGAATGGAAGCGAATGAACGCTAATTTCGCGGATAAGATAACAAAGGAAGCGCTTCATATTTGAGGCGCTTTTTTTATTCCAGGTATGCCATACCTCCACGGACCTTCAAAAGGTATGGCATACCTAAGCTTAAGCTATCTTACATATCAATCTTCTGCTTCCCCTCATAATGTATTGGCACATTGATATAAATTCCCGACCTCCCCAGCCGCGCAAAACCATCCAGTTTTATATCCGCCTCGCGTAGTAAAAACAGCTCCAGGGCATTCGACAATACATCCCGCATGTGCAGCTTCATCGATACCGGGATGGAAAATGTATCCCGTGCCGGGATCATAATCAGCGTGTCCAAAACGGACTTCCCAACGAAGTGCTGGTTCACATAAACCGACAGCTCCGCCTTCTTAAAACGCAGCGAATAAGGGTTAGGATTGTAATAACGAACGTCTGCCGAAACGACAGATTCGCTCAGGCCCGGGTTCTGCAACCGGAAGTTTTCGATCGATTGGTAAACAGGCGCCTCGGGCCTGCTGCAACCCGCCAGGAGGCCGGTCAGCAACAACCCAACCAGCAGCCAGGCGTAACGGGATGATAGCATAAAATGGGTTTCAGTTTAAAAGCAAAGTAGGCTAGAAAAAAGTACCGGCCAAAAAGCCGGTATTTTTTTGTGTTTTTGTTGGCTAATATTGTTAGCTATTGCAACAAGCAGCGGGGTAGGAGCCCTAAATATTTTAGGCTACTGTAAATAGTATTATTTATATACAATAAATGAATGTAATAAAGTATATTATGATTTTAAACTTGTTTATTATTTGATATTTAAATGCACATAAAACCACTTAAACGTCTCCTTAAAGAAAGCTAATTGTTCCACGACTTTCGAATTGTTTATATTTTATTTAATTTGTTAGTTATCAATAGGTAATATATTTTATAGGTAATTTATTACAATATTGATTGTTAATTATAAATTATCTATAATTTAATTATAGGTGCATTTATTGTACTTATGTTTTTATGTGAGATAAAAAAGGCCTGGATAGGAAAGCCCTCCCACCCCGGGAGAGGAAACAACCCATCCGGGGACCGGGGCCGGGGCAACCCGGAGCCGGCCGGCAAAAAGCAAGGGTTTCTAAAAACAGGTTGAAACAAGCCGACTTCGCCCGGTCTCGGGCAACATGGTAAGAAGACATTGTGGCAGTAATCAAAAACGATGGGGTTCGGTGAGGATAGCGCTACAGCCCCCTGAAATAAGATATTCACCCCCCGGTTTGCAAAAGCAATTTTAATTTGGCATCTTTGTTTGTCTCGCAGAAATAGCCCTTCAATACCATCTATTAAATCATCTCCAATTCCTTCCTGGCCATTAAACCATTATCTGGTAAAGCTGACTGTATAAACACACCCATACCCGGAATGCCGCCTGCTATCGTGCAGGCATTGCCGGCCAACCCGTTTTCTAAATGACCTAAAACCGTACGTGGTGAATCTATTTCATGCAGCCCCGGGGGGTGCAAAAACGAGGCGATTATTTGGTAAATTGCTTGTCACGACCAAACTGCCTGCCATGAGAAAAAGGCTCTGTTTAGGACTGCTTATGTTCATTTCCCTTGCGGGTCAATCGCAGGATTTCAGCAACAAGGGAAAGGACTTCTGGCTGGCCTATGGCTATCACGTAAAAATGCCGGGCGCCAATTCCCAGCAAATGGTGCTGTATTTTACCTCCGATGTGACTGCCTCGGTGACAATCGAGATTCCTTCTGTTGGCTATTCACAAACCCTGACGGTGCCGGCCAATACCGCCCAAACCTCCGCCGCCATCCCCAAGACTGGCACGCAGGACGCCCGGCTTACCCAGGAAGGTCTTTTTAATACCGGTATACATATTACCAGCGATAAGCCCGTGGTGGCCTATGCCCATATTTACGATCAGAATGTGTCCGGCGCTACCTTATTATTTCCCACCAATACCCTGGGCAGCGATTATTATTCGCTCAATTTTACCCAAACCTCCAACGAGTCCAACTCCAATTCATGGGCCTGCGTCGTGGCCACCGAAAACAATACCGTTGTGGAAATAACCCCCTCCGGCGCCACCACCGGCGGCCGGCCTGCCGGTACGCCTTTTACCGTAACGCTCGGCCAGGGACAGGTATATAACATAATGGGCACCCTCAGCGGCAACACAGGCGTCGACCTCACAGGCACCCGGATACGCTCGGTATCCTCCGGCTCGGGCGCCTGTAAACGCATCGCCGTTTTTTCGGGCAGCGGCAAAATCAATATCGGCTGCACCAATGGCTCGGCCGATAACCTTTTCCAGCAGGCCTTCCCCAAAAACGCCTGGGGAAAGAAATACCTTACAGCGCCCACGTCCACCATGCCCAACAACTATTTCAGGGTGGCCATATCCACTCCCGGCACCGTGGTAAAATGGAATGGTACGGTACTGACCGGCCTGACAGGCAATTTCTATTACCAGTTTCTGACCAGCGCACCGGGTGTTATCGAAGCCGACCAGCCCATCATGGTGGCCCAGTACATCAGCAGCCAGGGATGTATTGCAAACGGTACCCCGGGCGATCCCGAAATGATCTACCTCAGCCCGGTAGAGCAAACCATCAGCAGCGTAGTGCTCAACTCGACGCCCAACTATGCTATCACGGGTCATTATATAAATGTGGTGATGAAAGCTGCCGACGTTGGCAGCTTCAAGCTCGACGGCGCTAACCGCGCAGCTTCCTTTACGGTGCATCCGCAGGATGGTAATTATATGTACGCCCAGTTTACCGGCCTGAGCGCAGGACAGCATACCCTGCTGGCCGATTCGGGGTTCAGCGCCATCGCCTACGGCTTCGGCAATGCCGAATCTTATGGCTATAACGCCGGCACCAACCTCAGGGATTTATATCAATATATATCTATCAACAACCAGTACGCCACCGTCAACTATCCCGCAGGATGTAAAAACTCGCCGCTTAAATTTGCGATGACTTTTCCTTACCAGCCCACAGCCATGGAATGGCATTTCAACGGCTTGTTTCCCGATACGGCTATTGCCACGCCGGTATACGATTCCACCTGGGTTGCCAATGGCAAAACCCTGTACCGCTATACCCTGGTAAAAAACTATACCATTACCACCATTGGTACTTACCCCATCGTTGTCCTCGCTACCAACCCCAGTCCCGATGGCTGCAGCGGCCAGCAGGAAATCGATTATGATCTGCAAATCTACGATCGCCCCGTGGCGGCGTTTACGTATACCAGCAATGGCTGCACCAACGGCACTGTTGCCTTCAAAGATCAAACCGGCACTCTCAGCAGGCCGGTGATCAAATATGTATGGGATTTCGGTGATGCGGGCGGGGCCGGCATTCAAAATCCTTCGCACCCCTATGCCGCTGCGGGCAGCTTTATCGTCAAATACAATATCATTACCGATGTGGGCTGTCTCTCGGATACCGCCATGCAAACATTGAATATTTCCAATCCGCCCACAGCCGGTTTCGCGTTGCAGGGCCCGGCATGCGACGGGCAGGTGGTGACCATAAAAGACCAGTCGGCCATTACTGCCGGCAACAACCTGGTAAAATGGTATTGGGATTTAGGCGACGGGACCACCGTCACCAATACCAGCAATGTATCAATACAGCACCTGTATGCCGGCGTGCAGGGCTATAATGTAAGCCTGCAGGTAGAAAGCAATACCGGTTGCAAAAGCACCGTCACTACCATCCCGGTACAGGTGCATTACCTGCCCGTGCCCAATTTTTCGTTGCCACGGATATGCCTTAGCGACCCGACGGCCATATTTAACGACAGCAGCACCATCGCCGACCATAGCGAGGCGCAGTTTACTTACGGGTGGGACTTTGGCGACGGCGGCACGGCCACGCAAAAAAACGGGCAGCACAAATACCTGTCTACCGGGCCCAAAAACGTAACGCTCACAGTTACCAGCAAAGACGGCTGCATAGCTGATACCATCAAAACATTTACCGTTAACGGTACCCAGCCCGTGGCCGGTTTTAACCTCAGCACACAGCCGCCCCTGTGCAGCAATAAAGGAATAACCCTGCTCGACCAGTCCACGGTGGATGTGGGCAGTATCACCCGGGTAGAAATTTATTGGGATTATCTCAATGACCCGTTGAATAAAACCGTCGACGACAGCGCCGTGGCCGGTCGTTTGTACGTGCACCAGTACGCAGCTTTTGGTACGCCCCTGCAGCAGTCCTACCAGGTAAGGTATTTTACCTCTTCCGGTCCTAGTTGTACCAGTCCGGCCAAAGTGCAAACGGTTACACTGGATGCCAGCCCCAAAATACAGTTCGATACGCTGTTGCCGGTATGCGCGGAAGTGGCGCCCTTCCAGGTCACGGCCGCAAAAGACATTTACGGCCTGCCCGGTACCGGCGTATACAGCGGCGCGGGCATCAGCGGCCAGGGCCTGTTCAATCCCGCCGCCGCAACAGCCGGCACACATGCTATTACCTATACATTTACCGCCGCCAACGGCTGCTCCGACACCCAAACAAAAACGGTGATAGTATACCCGACCCCCAAACTGGATGCCGGTCCCGACCGCTACCTGCTGGAAGGGGGAGATATCATTATTAATGCCATCGCCCCGGGCAACGCGCCCGCATACCTGTGGACGCCTTCGGCATACCTCGACAATCCCGCGGCGCTTACGCCTGTATGCACCGCATCCATGGATATCACCTATACGATAACAGCTACCTCGGGCGACGGCTGTGTGGCCAGCGATGATATGTTTGTCAAAATATTAAAGAACATCAAAGTGCCCAATGCGTTTTCACCCAACGGAGACGGCATCAACGATACCTGGATGATCCAGTACCTCGATACCTATCCGGGTTGTACGGTCGACGTTTACAACCGCTATGGGCAACAGGTATTTCATTCCACCGGCTATTCGCGCCCCTGGGACGGGCGTGTCAACGGGCAGCCTTTACCGGTGGCGGTATATTACTGGATCATCGATCCCAAAAACGGCCGCCGGCAGGTGAGCGGCTCAATAACTATTATCCGATAAAAAAAAGTGTATGAGAAGATGGACATGGTTATGGACCGGGATAGCCTTTTTTAGTGCAGGCCGCCTGCAGGCGCAGCAGCAACCGCAATACACCCAGTATATCATCAACAACTATATTATCAATCCCGCTATCACGGGTATTGAAAATTATACCGATGTTAAGATCAGCCACCGCCACCAATGGGTAGGCCTGCAGGACGCGCCGGTGACCACCTATCTTACCCTGCACAAACCCCTGGGCAAGCAGGACGATCGCACCACCGCCACCTCTTTCGAAAAACCGGGTGATAATCCCCGCGGGCATAATTACTGGGCCGATTATGAAGCAGCCAAACCCCACCATGGTATCGGCCTCAAAATTATCAACGACCGTACCGGCCCGCTCAACCGCTTCGCCGGCTATGTCAGCTACGCCTATCATATTGGTATCAGCGCCCGCACCAGCATCGCCGCCGGTTTTGAAGCCGGTGTGCAGAACATATCGCTCGACCGCAGCAAGCTCGATTTCGGGGCTGCCAGCCCGGTAGACCCTGCCGTATATAACTCGGGCGAAATCAACCAGCTCAAACCCGATTTCGGCGCGGGGATATGGGTGTATTCGGCCGATTATTTTATCGGCCTGTCGGCCCAGCAAATCATACCGCAGAAGATTTACTTTTCCGATAACAAGGTGCAGCAGGCCGGCAAGCTGGTGCCCCATCTTTTTGCCACGGCAGGCTACCGGTTTTTTCTCGATGACGATTTTACCCTGCTGCCCAACGTTATGCTCAAATATGTACAGCCCACGCCCGCGCAATTCGATGTTAATACCAAGCTGCAATACCGCGACCTTGCCTGGATAGGCGCCAGCTACCGCCTCAGCGACGGCTATGCCGCCATGCTGGGTGTAAACGTATCCAATACATTCAATGTGAGCTATGCCTACGACTACACCACTTCGCGCCTCAGCACCGTTAGCAAAGGTACCCACGAAATCGTGCTGGGCTTCCTGATAGGCAATAAGTACGGCGACTGGTGCCCGAGGAATGTGTGGTAACGGTAAAATATCTTATCTTGGATCCATGCAATCCCCTGGACCTTATTCCCCGGTGCCGGCAATCCAGCAGGTAAACGCAGGTACGCGTCTCCTGTCTATGATGCTGGATCATTTACTCATGAGTATCATTGCTGCTATCTTCTATATTCCTTTCTGGATAGTTTTTTTCGTTAAAATAATAAAGGCATCGGAAAGAAATGAGGAGCCTGTACTGCCGTTTAACGGCCCCGCCATGTACGTGGCTTTGTTGGGATTTTCCTTATATGCATGCAAAGATTGTATCAATGGCCAAAGCCTGGCAAAACGTATTTTTAAGCACCAGGTAATTAATAACGCAACGGGGCAACCGGCATCACCGTTCCGGTGCCTTGTCAGGGGCTTGTTTTGCTATATATGGCCGGTGGAAGCTATTGTAGCGCTGATTAATCCGGCAAGACGGCTGGGCGACAGAGTAGCAGGTACGCGGGTTGTAACGTATAATAATAATATTCCGCAGCCACCGGTAAAACTGCTGCCGGTGCTGCCGGCGGTGCTGATTTCGTTTGGATTGGTTTTGCTGGCCGCCATACCGCTTCTGAATATGAGCACGCATAATAAGAAGGCGTATAATGTAGCCGCGAGTCAAAAACTGGAACAGCTGTATAAGGATAATATGGGTAATGTGATGACGGCCAATGTGGAGGTATTCAACAAAAACAAGACGCCCCGTATCCGCTACTATATCGTAGTATCCGCCCACTTGAAAAGTCACTATAAAGGAAATGACCCGGAGTTGGATAAAATAGAAGGAGCCGTGATAAACTATCTATATGCCGTTTTCCCGCGCGACAGCACTACCGGCAGGGCCACATTTGCCTTTACCGATGATAGAGACATTTCCCGCTCTCACAGAATTAACCTGGGGAATGAAGACTGATTTATAATAAAACACAGTAGAGATATAGTATTAAAAACCTGCGGCAGCCTGCGGCTTATATATATACAATTTTCTTCTTCCTGGTTGTTTGCGGTGGCGCCGGTTGTTGCGCAGGCGCACATTTCTTCAGCTGATCGTTTATTTCTTTTTGCTGGTTTTGCAAATGCTCTTCATTCGCCTTCATTAGCTGGTCCCGCTGCATCAGTTGCTGGCGGAGGGCCTCATAGTAGGTTTCGCTTTGCTGGTATTGTTTGAGCGATTGCTCTTTCAGAATAATGGCGCGGGCCTTTTGCAGATCGTTCACCTTTTGCTGTTCCTGCACTTCCTGGTTAATCTGCTGCCAGTTGAGCGTAGCCAGCTCTCTCGATATTTCGGCCTTCAGCTTTTCGAGCGAGCGCTTGTTGTACTTAAGCTCATGCTCTATCCGCTGCCAGTTGATTTGCTCTATCGCCTTCTTTGTCCTGGTCATCGTTTCGTGGGCCTGCTTTTCGGCAAAGGTTTCCCCTTTAATCCGCGGCACGCTGGTATCTGGTACAAAATAATAGGTAAAGCTGTTGTTGGGTATGTACGGGGTAATAGCAGGGCTTTCATCGGGCACCGGGAGCGGTGTCGTTACATCACCTTCGGGCAGCGAATAATCGCGTTGCTCTATGCGTAGCGCCATCTCCAGGTGGTTGTCGGCTACATCGCAGCCATTGCATGCCACGGCCTGCAGCTCCAGGGCATTCTCATTATCGTCGTCCTCCTCACGGTCCGGAACACGGCTTTTTTTATGACCTTCTTTCTGTACCGGCATGGAAACGCCCGGGTGAAAGCTGATCATAGTATACGTATGCTCATTATTGGAAGGGTTGGCTGCAACATTGTTCTGAATGGACACTTCCACGGGGCTGATATTGTCCGCCATCATTTTTACCGGGTTCACCATCGCTATAAAACCCAGCAGCATCACCACGAGCAGCCAGGCGCCGGCCTGTGGCAGCTTGTTATATCCCTTTCGCATACCCACGATGCGCTGTACGCGTACCAGTAATTGTTTTTGACCGCGGCCGCTGGCGGCAATGCCAAACGTCACCGCGCTGGTACGCTCTTTTTCGAGCGCCAGCAGGGCAGAAGCGTATTGCTGCGGCTGGTATTGAAACTGCAGCACCATATCGTCGCAGCTGTATTCCCGCTCGCTGCGAACGGCGGCTACCAGCTGCTTTACAAAAGGATTGAAAAAGAAAAGGATTTCAGCGCTTGCCACAAAGAGGTTGACCAGGTAGTCATTGCGTTTGATATGTATAAGCTCATGCAGCAGCACCGCCTCCAGCTGTTCGGTTGTCAGGCCATTGATGCAGGCAAGCGGAACCAATATCACCGGCTTCAGAAAGCCTATCACCTGCGGTGTATCTACCCGGCCCGAAACCACGGCCCGGACGTTTTTTTTAATGCTCAGCAGCGCGGCGATGTTTTTTACATACAGCCGCCATTCTACCGGCAGCCTTGAAATGTCTTTTTGCTGCAGCAGCTGTGCCCGGCGCACAAAAAGGCAGAATTTTATAAACAGCCCGGTAATGCAAACGAGGTAGCAGGCGGACCACCACGGCATCAGCCTGTCCATCCACGAACGGCCATACTGGTACATGGTATACCAGTCGTTGTTGTCGAGCGCCACGGTATAGCCGGCCATCCCGGACTGCGAGTAATACCGCCACGAGAGGCTGATGATAAACCAGCCCGCGCCGGCCAGCAGCAGGTACACGGCCAGGCTATGACGCCCCGCCGCCGTAAGCTTTTTCATACCCGCCGTCAGCATATGGTACCCGCAGGACAATACGCCAAATTGCCAGATACTGTTCAGCAAAGCCCAACCCAACGCGTCGAGGAATGGTGATGCTGCAAAAAGAGGCATTGTTATTGTTTTTTAAGATTATTGAGCAGTTGCTGTATCTCCTCAATTTCTTCTGCACTCGCCTTGTAATTGCCCAGCGCCTGGATCACCAGCTGGGTGGGGGAGCCGCCAAACAGGCCGTTGATCATGCGCCCCAGTAAATGTTTCTGCGTCTTTTCCTTGCTTACGATAGCCTGGTAGATATGGGTCTTCACCGAATCGTCTCTTTTTACCAACCCCTTTTCATGCATGATCTGCATCAGCTTGAGGGTAGTAGTGTAACCGACGTCCTTGGTGCGGGCCAGCTCTTCGTGCACCTCGCGCACGCTCGCAAGCCCTCTTTTCCATAACACCCCCAATATCTCCAGTTCGCTTTCAGTGGGTTTTACATATTTGGTAGTTGCCATAATGTGTACTTTATATACACTAAAATACGATTTATTTCGTAATCAAAATACTTGTTTTTCCACCGGTGGGGAGAACAGCTGTTTTTAAGGTCGTATTAATGAGGAGAAATGTTGCATGGAGGAGGGAGGAAAGCTGTGAGCTATGAGCCGCGAGCTACGAGCTTTTTTCGCGGCAGCCTGCGAAGTAAACGGCTTGTAGCCTGGGGCTTGCCGCTAAAAAAGAAAGCCCCGATGTAGACACACCGGGACTTTGGTATTTGGATCTGATTAGTTTCTGCTGTAAAGATATTATTAATTCTGAATTATGCCAGAAAAACTCAGTTCTTTTTTTCTGTCGCCACCATTTCTGTTGGCTTTAACATATTGCTCTCCTGCTTTTTAACATCGGCCTTCCAGGCAGCATGAGCGGTATGGCCGCGTTCGTTGCGCACAGCCGCCGCTTCGTCCTTCGTATGGTGTACCTGGGCCAGGGTAGGGGCTATCACCAGCGATACGATAGACATCAGTTTAATAAGAATATTCATAGAAGGGCCCGACGTATCTTTAAAAGGATCGCCCACCGTATCACCCGTTACCGAAGCCTTGTGCGGGTCTGATTTCTTATAATACATCTGGCCGTTGATTTCAACGCCCTTTTCAAATGACTTCTTTGCATTGTCCCAGGCGCCGCCGGCATTGTTCTGAAACATACCCATCAGCACACCGCTCACTGTAGCGCCGGCCAGGAAACCGCCCAGGGCCTCAGGCCCCAGCAGGAAACCAACCACCAGCGGTGACAGGATGGCGATAGCGCCCGGCAGCATCATCTTTTTGATAGACGCTTCGGTAGAAATAGCCACGCATTTATCATACTCCGGCTTGCCCGTACCTTCCATGATACCGGGAATGGTATGAAACTGCCGTCTTACTTCCTGCACCATGGCCATGGCGGCTTCGCCCACGGCGCGGATGGCCAGCGAAGAGAATATAAAAGGCACCATGCCGCCTACGAAAAGGCTGGCAAGCACTTTTGCTTTGTAAATATCGATACCCTGGATGCCTGCTACGCCCACAAAGGCGGCAAACAGCGCAAGGGCCGTGAGTGCGGCCGAAGCAATGGCAAAACCCTTGCCTGTAGCGGCAGTGGTATTACCCACGGCGTCCAGCACATCGGTTTTTTCACGCACTTCCTTGGGCAGCTCGCTCATTTCCGCAATACCGCCGGCATTATCGGCAATAGGGCCAAAGGCGTCGATGGCCAGCTGCATGGCAGTGGTGGCCATCATACCCGCAGCGGCAATGGCCACACCATACAGTCCGGCGCATTCAAACGAACCCCAGATACCCCCGGCCAATACCAGGATAGGCAGGAACGTCGATTCCATGCCCACGGCAAGACCACCGATAACATTGGTGGCATGGCCGGTAGACGACTGGCGGATGATAGACAGCACCGGGCGCTTACCCATGGCCGTATAATATTCGGTAATGATGCTCATGAGCGTACCTACTGCAAGACCTACGCCGATAGCGCCCATCACACCCCATTTGCTGAATCCGATGCCGCGCAGCGTCATCGTTTCGGGCAGCAGCCAGTACACCAGCCCGGCAGAAGCAATGGCCGTAAGAACGATAGAGCCCCAGTTGCCCATATTAAGGGCTTTCTGTACGGTAGATGTATTGATACCGGCCGTATCGCTGATGCGAACAAACCAGGTGCCTACAATAGAAAGAAGAATACCGATAGCCGCTATCAGCATCGGCAACAGGATAGGAGAGAAACCGCCCAGCCCGTCATCGCCGTTCACCACGGTTTCCTGTCCCAGCACGATGGTAGCAAGCACCGTAGCTACATAAGAGCCAAATAAATCAGCGCCCATACCGGCCACATCGCCCACGTTATCGCCTACATTGTCGGCAATGGTGGCGGGATTGCGGGGATCGTCTTCGGGAATACCCGCTTCTACCTTACCTACCAGGTCGGCGCCCACATCGGCGGCCTTGGTATAGATACCACCGCCTACGCGTGCAAAAAGCGCAATCGATTCCGCTCCCAGCGAAAAGCCTGTGAGCACTTCGATGGCTGTGAGCATCTCCGCGCCGTTCACAGAAGCGCCGTCGGGAACGAAGATGGCTTTTAATATAATGAACAACGTGCCGAGGCCCAGCACGGCCAGGCCGGCTACGCCGAGACCCATGACCGAACCGCCGGTAAATGATACCTGCAGCGCCTTGCTTAAACTTGTTTTAGCAGCCTGTGCCGTACGCACATTGGCTTTGGTGGCCACGCGCATGCCGATATAACCGGCGGTGGCGCTGAATACCGCGCCCGCAATAAAAGCAAGGGCAATAGACCAATGTGAGTGGGGATTGGCTTTCGCCATAATGGCAAGCAGGATCGCTACGATGGCTACGAAGTAACCGAGTATCTTCCACTCGGCTTTCAAAAAAGCCATGGCACCTTCGGCAATATAGGTGCTGATTTCTTTCATACGGGCAGAGCCGGCGTCCTGTTTAGAAACCCAGTTGAACTTCACAAACGTGTACAACAGGCCGATAACGCCCATTGCAGGCACGAGATAGAGCAATTTGTCCATAAGCATCTGATTCTCTGTGTTTAATTTTCAGGGAGGGCAAAAATAGGGTAAAATGGCCTATCAACGGGAGTTAGACCGTTTTTTTTTGCCCCCGCCAATCGCCCGTTAGCCCCCCGCCACCGGTTATTCATACGCGCAGCAGCGCACTTTAACTTTATGTTTTGCTACGGCTGTTTACCTTTAGCGGGTAACCTTAACGACCCTCTACTGCCATGCCCAACCTTATTAAAAGAATGCCCCGGCCAGTGGCCCACCGCCCCGTTTTCTTGTTTATTATTACGCTGTTATTCGCCTCCTGCGCCACGGTATTGAACGGTCCTACGCAAACCATACGCGTAACGACCGGTAAAAATATCCGGCATATATCCATCGACAGCAGTATGGAATTATCCAGTCCCGCCCCCGCCGGTCCCTATGTGTATGTGGTCAGGAGAAATAAAGCGCCCCTGGTCATTCATCTCGACAGCGACTCCGGTCGCAAAACGGTCCTGCTCAAATCACGTAACTCCTTTGCCTGGTGGTTTAATATTTATTGCAACGACGGCCTTGGTATGCTGGTAGATAGAAAAAATCCTAAGCGTTATGGTTATCCCCCTTCGAGTCATATTACACTGGCGGATACCACTGTCCGTCTTCGCCGGTCTATACCCGTCGGCAAAGGCAGTGTCCGCCTTTCGCTGGCAACTTCGGTTGTCAATGTTTTTAATCTTCAAACGCGCAGCGGCCGCGATTATACGGGCGGCATTTTCGGGATTGAGGCGGGGCTCGACTATTTTTATACAACCAACCGCTATCTTTCTTTTTCGGCAGGAGCCGCCAGCAGCGCCGGGTTGTGGGAGTACGTGGGCGCGGGAACGCATACGCTGGGAAGCAGCCTCTACCTCAATGCGGCCAACAACCATGTCATCGGTGGCCTGGATATGGGATATGGCATCAGCTTTTCCAGGCTGCAGTGGCGAAGAATTTCCCAGGGCATAATACCCTCCCCCGATTCCACCGTCAATACCACCGGACTGGGCGCCAGCTTTTCCGCCAGTTACCGCATTACCAACCAGTTGCGGGTTGGTATCCTGTACCAACCCACCTTCTGGAGCATGAACCATTCGCCGGCATACAACTACCAGGATTACATTTCATTACGCCTGGCCTGGAAAATACCCCTGAACCGGAGAAACCGGTAAAAAAGACCTGTTCATACGCACGCCGGGCCTGTTCGCCGGCGTTTACCAGGCAAAACAATTCCGCTTTTTGGCGGGAACTGCCTATATTTAAAAAAAACGGGACCCTATAACTGCGCGACTGTATATCATCCTTTTGGCCCTGGCGGCTGCTGTGACGGGTGTGGGACAGACCAAAACGATTACAGGTATCGTAATGGACTCGGTCACGCGCATACCCCTGCAAAATGTGAGCATCACGGTCAAAAACAGCCCCTCCGGCGGTCTCACCGATGCCGGCGGTAAATTCAGGATCACCGTTCCCCTCCATGCACCCAAAATCAGCTTTAGCACCACCGGCTACCACTCCGCTTCCTTTGCCCTGGGCGAAGCCCCCCGGCAGGAGCTGACCATACTACTGTCTAAATCCTATACCGCCCTCGACGATGTGGTGGTCAACGCCAAAAAAGCGAAGTACCGCAATAAAAACAACCCCGCCGTGGAGCTGATCCGGCAGGTCATTGCCCATAAAGACGAAAACGGCCCCGGCGCAGACCCCTATATCTCTTACACCCAATACGAAAAGATCAGGCTGCTCACCGAGCAAAAGCTCGGTAAGCTTACGCAAAACGCGCTCCTGAAAAAATACCGGTTCTTTTTTGAAAACACCGATACCACCATCATCCCCGGCAAATCACTCAATTCCGTGTACCTGCAGGAGGTATTTTCAAACAACTATTACCGTAAGCAGCCTGAAGCAAAAAAACAAATCATCACCGGGCGTAAATGCGTGGATTATGGCGAGTATATCGATACCAAAGGTGTCACCACCGCGGCCAACCGCCTCTACGAGGACATTAATATTTACGACAATTCCATCTCCGCCTTTACCATACAATTTCTCGGGCCCGTGGCCAATACGGCTCCCACGTTTTATATGTACTTCATACAGGACACCGTGGAAGAAAAAGGGGTAAAGCTCGTCAAGCTGTATTTCACGCCAAGAAATCCTGAAGACCTCCTGCTGCGCGGCACGCTCTACATCACCCTCGACGGTCACTACGCTATCCGCAAACTCGAAATGGGCATCAGCAGGCATACCAACCTTAACTATATACGTGATTTTAAAATCAGCCAGGATTTTGAAAAAGGTCCCGGCGACCGCTATCACCTCGTATGGTCGGACATGATGGCTTATTTCAGCCCGTTTAAAAACAGTACGGGTTTGTTTGGCGAGCGAACGGTGATCGTATCGCAGCTGTCAGACAGTACGGTGCCCGCCGCCGTATTCCGCGGCGCGGATGTAGATACCCTGCCTACTGCATCGTACCAGCCGGTTGATTTCTGGGAAGAGAGCAGGCCCGTACCGCTGAGCAAGTCGGAAGCCACCACTTATGCCAATACCGACAGCCTGGTAAAGATGCGCTCGTACCGGCGGCTCATGGATTATGTAACACTGTTTGCAGTGGGATATAAATCGGCGGGCAAATTTGATATCGGCCCCGTGGGCAGCTTTTATTCTTTTAATGATCTCGAAGGAAAAAGGTGGCGCCTGGGCGGCCGCTCCAATATAAAACTAAGCACGCGCTTTTTTGCAGAAGGATATGCCGCTTACGGCACGCTCGACAAACGCTGGAAATATTCGCTCAAAACAAGCTGGTCCCTCAACCGCCGCTCCATCTACAGCTACCCGTTTAATTATATCCAGGCCAGCTTTGAACGCGATACCAAACACCCCGGCCAGGAAAGCATTTTCTCCCAGGGCAGTACATTCCTGTCGTCGTTTACGCGCGGAAGCGATTCTAAATGGCTGTACAGCGATATCCTGCGGTTATCGCATATACACGAGCTGGGCAATCATTTTTCGTGGAATATAGCCATGAAATACTGGACGCAGCGGCCCGCCGGCACACTGGCATACGTATACGAACATACGCCGGGTTTCCCCGATACCACGCACTCCATCACCACTACCGATTTGTCGGTGACGCTTCGCTGGGCGCCGCATGAACAGTTTTTTCAAAACAAAACAGGCCGCAGGAATATCATCAACAAATACCCCATTCTTACCTTGCAGTACGCCCGGGGCGTTCAGGGCCTGTTTGGGGGGGAATACAGCTATGATGTGTTTCATGTCAATGTATACAAGCGGTTTTACATGGCGCCCATCGGTTTTTCGGATCTCCGGTTTGACGCCAGCTACCTCAAAGGCCGGCTGCCTTATCCCCTGTTGATTATACCGCCGGGCAACCAATCTTATTTTTACAGTGGGGGCGCTTACAACCTCATGAATACCCAGGAGTTTGTGAACGACCATTATGCCGGTATCAACGTAGACCATTTCTTCGGCGGCTTCTTCTTTAATAAGATTCCGTTTCTCAAAAAGCTGCGGCTGCGGGAAGTGGTAGGAGGTAAGCTGCTCTATGGCGGCCTGCGGGATGAAAACAATCCTGCCGTTAATACGCACCAAATGAAATTTCCGCTCACCAATGGGCTGCCCTCTACTTACACGCTGGATAACCGGCCTTACCTCGAAGCCAGCGTGGGTATTTATAACATCTTCACTTTTCTGCGGTTGGATGTGGTGAAACGCTTTACCTATCTCGAGCATCCGGGTATTTCCGATATCGGGCTGCGGGTGAGTACGGATTTTCATTTTTAGCAATGGAATGCCCCGACAAAAGACAGGCAATTGGAGGCGGCGTTTGCGAGGCGGTAAAAATGGTTATTCTCCTTTTTATAGCATTCGAAGGCAAAGGCGGTGATGGCGATGGCCGGCGATTCAATGATTATATCAAGCGTTGCCGTGAGGGATGGCAGCCTGCGATGGGTTATTTCATGGAGTACATCGGCGCCTGTAAACAGCGCCTGCGTTTGGTGGGTGACTGTATTAAACGCGATAATTACAGGTATCAGCTTACAGTGTGTGGCCCCAAACAATTTTTGCAGGTTCCAGTCATCTAGTTTGGTGGAGTTAAGCCGAAGACGAACGCGGCGGGTCTTTGGGTCGTATTGACCCTGGTAGCTGGTATGGAAGTAACCGAAGGCTTTGGTTTTGGCGTTGCATTCAAAACCGGCGAGGCTGGTGAGGTTGGCGGCGGCGATATTTCGCGGTGCTTTTTCGTGTATGATATCGGTTTTTATGGCCTGTAGCAGCGTTTTTACCAGGCGGCCGGTGAGGGTGGCGTCTGCTATGTTATCAAGCAGGGGGGCCAGGGCGTGGCGAATGCATTGGCCTGTTTTGGCGGCGTGGCCGAATTCGGCGGCGTTCCTGCGGGTATGGAAGAAGGCGGGGTCTTTTTTGACACGGTTGGCGGTAATGCCGATTTTACGAAAGCGGATGGTTCCATCTGGTTTGATATGAGCGCGCATAGCCATTTCTTTGAGGTGCGCGAATTGTTTGCTTTTTGACATGGTGCTATTTTTATTAATGAAAAAGACGGTTAAAGAACGGTGAGCCGCCCCTTTTGCCTTTTGGCAATCCTTCGACAAGCTCAGGATGACATTGCTCAGGGCAGGCTGAGCTCAGGGCGGGGAGGGCGACCCACCGTTTGGCTATCGTTTGAAGCGTTTGAGCAGCACTTTTAAGAGCAGTGATACACAAAAGCTGACGATAGCGCCGATGGCGGCCAGCAGGGCGGTTTTGCCGATGTCTCCTATATGGATATTGGTGATAACGGAGAGCAGGGTGCCGCCGGCCGTACCGGCCAACAGGTTATTGCCGGATGATGAATGATGCATATACCTGTTGTTTAGGGATTGTCCGAATCTGCGGTAACAGCGGTCTGGCTGACGGCACTGGCGACGCCGGCAGCGACGGCCAGGTACCCGGCCAGCTTGACCACGACGGCCGGCAGCGGGAGGGGTGTGGCAGCGAGGGTGGTGCTGATGGTGGCAAGCACGAGCCCGATGTTTCTTAGCCTGGCAAAGAACGGCGGGGTAGGTGCGGCGACCCTTTGTGTGATGTTCATATGTTTTTGTTTTTAATAGTTAAAAAAACGGTTTCCTCATTGGCGAGTGCGGCAAAGACGAGCCCGGTAAGCTTTTCAAATGCCCGCCTGGATTGGAGGCCTGTGCCGGGGGCTGTCAATATGGAAACCGGAGCGATACAGCCGCGCAGCTCGAGCAGGGCATTATTGGCCGGGTGGATAAGGATATAATCCCTATGCGGCACGGCGGCCACCTGCAGGTGCCAGCCGAAGTGCCGGCTGTATCGCTTTACGAGCGCATATTTTCCTTCGGGTATGCAGGAAACCCCTGCGTGGTTTTCTTTCCAGGGCAGCTCGATGGTGTTGCACACCTGTGCATGGCCGTGGTAAAGTGTTCCGTTTGTTCCGTTGGGATAATAGACCCGTTGCAGCTCCAGTTCCATTTGTTTTGTTTTTAGGGGTGAATTACATAGAGACTTTCACTATTTTAAGCGCGTTGACGGCGCCGGTATTGAGCACATAAGCGTGACCGTTGAGCGACTGGTAAAACTCGATGCCTGCGAGCAGGAACAAGGGGAGTGTACTGGCCGCCGGCAGCGTATTGCTGAGTGTGATGGGGGCCAGGGGCGTAGCACTGTCCCACAATATCTGCGGCGTAGCCTGTACATCTACTGTTTGTGTTTCATTGACCAGATCGATGGCGGCGGCTGCTACCACTACTTTGAAGTGGGTAGCTCCCGGGGGCGCCTGTATCATTTTTTCGGGAATGAAACTCTCGAGGCTAAGGGTGGTTTTACCGGTTACGCGGTCGATGAGCGCCGATGTGACGAGCGCTTTACACGTAGCTGCGAAGGGTGCGGTGTTATTGCACTCGAAGTTTTCGAGCAGGGTAAGGTCGCCATCGGCCACGGTGCGTTTGCCACGCGGATGTACGGTATCGCTGCGGAGCACGCCCATGAGCTCTTTTACGAGGCGGCTGATGACGCGGTTATCGGACCCGCTATCGAACACGGAGGAAAACGCATCGCGGATGATCTTGCCTGCTCTTGCGGCGTTGCCGAATTCGACGCCGTTTTCACGTGTGCGTTTGAATTTAGGGTCTGTTTTGATCCGCTGGGGATCGATGCCTGTGTGCTGGCGTATGAGGAAGCCGTCCTGTGTTTTAAAGAAATTGACGTCCCCGATACTGCCTTGCGCCTGGAAGGCGCCTCTTTGCTTTGCCATTTGCGTTTGTGTTTTAAATGATGAATAAAAACCATGTCGGCCGAACATGTATAATCAAGGCCCGGAGCCCGCCGTGCGGCACTAGTAACCGCCGGCTTTTTCCCGACCAGGCTTATCCCGTTTGAGATACTCTAAATACCCATGATGTACGCATGACCCACGCATGATAGTAGCATGACCTACGCATGATGTACCCATGATCTACCCATGACCCACCCACCATCTGCGCATGATGTACCCATGATGTACCCATGAACTGCGGAGGGTAGGGGTATTATCGGTGAATTATCGTGCGCACTGCGTGAAACCATCGTTGTACAAAGAACTGAATGCGTAACAAAAAGAATAAAAAGATCGATGCACAAAGGGTAGTAGGGGTAGTACTACCGGCATGGGAAGCGTGCGGGACAAGCCATATATTTTATTAAATAGATATGAGCAGATTACCTATACCCTATTAGTGGTATTTACATTTCTTTATGAGGAAAACGCTTGCAACAATAATTATTTGTGTATAACTTAGGAATAACGCCAACGTGTTAGCTTATGCGCGTTTGATTTTTAATCCTGTTTTATTCCTGTTCCCTGTGGAAATGCTTTTTAGCGGCCTGGCGGTGTGTTTGTTCCAATATCCATGGTTTTATCGGCGGTCACTATTGTAAAAACCAGATTGACATGATAAAGGTATTGGAACACCTGCAGGGGCTTGTAGTCTACGAGATCGACCCCCTTGCCAAACGGTGTCTTACTGAAAAAAAGCGGCAGGCGTTGCAGGATATGGCCAGCAGGGATTGCAGGCGCATTCTTCAATATCTCTCGTCCCAGGCCGTACGCTATTTGCAGCGTGACGGTTTTGCTTTCCGTATTAACAGGTACCAGCGTGGGCTGGTGAAGCTATCGGATACCGTATACGGATACCGGCAGCGCCATGCGGATCACTCTTTGCAGCCTGTTTATCAATTCCTTCTTGTTTGTTTTACTAAAACGCTTCGTGTTATGGAGGAGCGGTACCCGGCTTATTTTGACCTGGAATGGAAGGCGCCGGATGTACAGCAGGGGGCATTGCGGGGGCGGCTGGCCTCTCAATGGGAGAGGGTGATGCCGCAGCTGAAAGCGCAGGTGGCGGATGTGCGGCTGCTGAAAATAGTGAGCGTGCCGGTGAATTTTTTTCTGCGGAGCGACCGTACGGATTTGGTGAGCTACCGGTGGCTGCGGTACCTGAAAATGCTGACGGCAAGACTGGCGGTATGGGTGGAGAAGGCGCATGAGGATGCGCCGTGGGAGCTGGCGGAGCTGCTGTTGCTGTTGAATGTGGACACTGATTCTTTTAGGCGTTACTGCACCGCTTTTATTACGGAGCGCATGACGGAAGCGGGCGGCGTTCGTGAGCAGCTGGATATGCTGTGCAGGTTGCGGCGGAAGCTGTACCCGATACAGGCGAAGATGGCCGGTAGTGTGTGTGACGTGCAGCCAGCTGTAAAAGAGATGCTGGTGCAGCGGCTGGGAGACGAGATTACGCTGCTGTGCACCCTGTATCCGCGGTATTATGCGGGCGATGGCGCCGGGGCTGAAACGCCGGCAGCTGTGTTAGACGAGGCAGGTATAAAATTGCTGACGTTTTTTTCGGTGCCCCAGCTGAGTTTTTTGTTGAGACTGCTTTTTGAAAACGGCCTGTTTGTGGGGGAAAATATGACCCAGCTTTGCCGCAAGGCGGTGGCGGTATTCCGGACGGAGCATGCGGAGCAGATTTCGCTGGAAAGCCTGCTTACGAAAGTATATGTGCCGACGGCGCATGCCGTGAAGGTGGTGGGGGACTTTGTGCTGGTGTTGCATAACGCGGTGATGGTATACCGGAAGAAGCTACGGATGCGGCTGCCGCGGGGGCGGGATGGCGGAACGA